>JGI24890J29729_1001383_pt1 | contig 11091 bp, 6 predicted proteins | sample FreactcultureFD7_FD_29729 | JGI IMG/M metagenome (IMG submission 29729)
GGGGGGGGGGGGGGGGGGGGGGGCTTAATCGGTCTTGCTGCGGTTGGTAGAAACGTGAAAGTTCGCTGCGCCCTCGCCCGCGTCTCACCATTAGGCTTGCATTCATTCCAATCGCTGCAGAGGGTCAGCGGTCAAGAGGGAAATCTGACCATAGGTGGGGGAACACATGTTCATTGATAACCGTTCAAAAGGTCGAGCGATCAATGTCTTGAAAGAGTCTCTCGCGTCCGGGGACAAGTTATCAATCTTGTCGGGACTGTTCTCGATCTACGCCTTCAATGAGCTCAAGACCGAGCTTGAAAAAGTCGAAAGTGTTCGACTGATTCTCAATGGTGGTCCCGAAGCTTCCCTAAAAATGAATGGCGATAAGTTTGAAGCCATCCTCCGAAATAATCTGGATCAGGCATCGATCGCGCGGGCGTGTGCGGAATGGGTTCGCGACAAAGTTGAGGCCCGTGGGCTCAACGCACCAATGGATGAGTCCTGGGTTCACGTCGGTCACAGTGACGAGGATCTTGCGCTTCGCGGTGCAAAATTTACGGCGGCATCATTGGGAATGGTGCCGACCGAATCGCTAGCGTTTATCACCAGCCACAACAATGACGACCAGTCGCGCCAGATGCTTGAACAGTTCAATCAACTTTGGTCAAACCAATCATTGACTTCGGATCTCAAAGCACGTTTTCTTGAGAAGCTTGACGAGCTCGCTGCGGACAACTCTCCACAATCTGTTTATTTGGTGATCCTATTCTCACTATTTCGAGATTTTCTCGAAGAGGCTGATGCGGAGCGCATCATTCGACAAAACACCGGGTTCTACGACAGCGCTGTCTGGAACAAGTTGTACAAGTTCCAGCGTGATGGGGTTCTAGGGGCGATCGAGAAGTTGGAACGTCACAACGGCTGCATAATTGCGGACAGTGTTGGCCTCGGCAAGACTTTCGAAGCCCTAGCGGTGATCAAGTATTACGAGCTCAGGAACGACCGCGTGCTTGTGCTAGTTCCAAAGCGTCTGCGCGAGAATTGGACGATCTATACGCAGAACGACAAGCGAAATAGCCTGATAGAAGACCGCCTAAGTTTTGACGTCTTGAACCACACCGACCTGAGTAGAACTGGTGGAACTTCAGGTTCCATCAATTTGGATACCGTTAATTGGCAGAATTACGATCTGGTTGTTATCGACGAATCTCACAACTTCAGAAACAACCACGCGGTGAAGGGGCGCACCACTCGATACGAACGATTGATGAAAGACGTGCTCCAAGCTGGTGTTAAAACAAGAGTATTGATGCTTTCGGCAACTCCCGTCAACACGCGAATGACGGACTTGAAGAACCAAGTGCTGTTCGCGACCGAGGGGCAGGATGACGCGCTCAAGGATTCCGGGATCAAGAGCATCGACGGCACTTTGCGAAAAGCGCAAACACGGTTCAACGCCTGGCTGAAGGAACCCGCGGCAAGTCGCACTGCCTCGGATCTGATTGAGAGTCTGGGTATGGATTACGTTCGACTCCTTGACCTGCTAACCATTGCTCGCTCGCGGAAACATATTACAAAGTACTACGGGTTGGAAGAGGTCGGGCAGTTCCCTACGAGGCTCAAACCAATCACTCTGAAACCAGATATCGACTCGGCGAATGACTATCCAGCACTCAAAGACGTGTTTACGAAGCTTGGCCACCTCAAGCTGGCGGCTTACTCACCGATGAGTTACGTGAAACCCGCAAAAGTAGCGCGTTACGAGCAGCTTTATGACAACCGCCTCGCTGGTGGAGGCAAGAAGGTTTTCAGACAGGTCGATCGTGAGCAGAGCTTGGTGTATTTGATGAGAATAAACATGCTGAAACGCATGGAAAGTTCGATTCATTCCTTCACGAAGACAGTGAAAGCTGTCGAAGCGCAACAGTCTGCCCTCCTCAAACGCATCACTGAGCACTCCGAGAACACTGATGAAGAGATCTCCATCGATTCGTTTAGTGAGGAGCAAATAGCTGTCCTAAATTTCGATGACGACTTATTTGCAGACGTCGCGGTCGGCAACAAAGTTAAAGTGCTTTTTGGTGACATGGATTTGGTTAAGTGGCGTCAGGCTCTCGAACTCGACGAGAAGATTCTGAGGGATTTGGCGGCGGCGTCCGAGCTCGTCGATTCTGATCGCGATGTGAAGCTCGCGCAGCTTCGAAAACTTATTAAAGAGAAGTCACAGGGCCCCTATAACGAAGGCAACCGCAAACTTCTAGTGTTCACGGCGTTCAGTGACACGGCCGAATACCTTTACAAAAACTTGGCTGAATGGGCCAATGAGGAACTTGGCCTGTTTTCAGCCCTTATTACTGGAAGTAAAATCCGGACCACACATCCACATAGTCGAACAGATACGAATTCAATTCTGATAAATTTTTCACCTATTTCGAAGGAAAGGTCGTCAACTGGCGACGCTGACCATCCTGAGATTGATTTAATTTTTGCGACCGACACGATCTCTGAGGGCCAGAACCTTCAGGATTGTGACGCAGTTGTGAACTTTGACATTCACTGGAATCCAGTTCGAATCATTCAACGCTTCGGGCGGATCGACCGGCTGGGATCGCGAAACAAAGCCGTCCAGCTTATAAACTTCATGCCAAACATGGAGCTGGACGAGTACATCCAACTCGAGGCCAAAGTGTCAGGGCGAATGGTCTTGCTTGATGCGTCGGCCACAGGTGATGAGGACGTGCTTAACGTCTCACCCGATGAAAAAATGAACGACCTGGAGTATAGAAGAAAGCAGTTAGAGCAGCTTCAAAATGCGGTAGTTGATCTCGAAGATCTCTCGGGTGGAGTAAGCATTACCGACCTCACCCTGTCCGATTTCCGCATGGACATTACCAGTCGTTCCGTGGAAATCAAGTCGAGTCTGACGAGAAAACCTGTCGGGCTGATGGCTGTTATTCATCTCGAGCAGTCCCTTCTCGCTGAAGGAGTCCAGCCGGGGGCAATCTTCTTGATGAGAAGTATCTCAGGCAGAGTGAACGTTCCTGATTCCTATCCACTTTCGCCTTATTTTCTTGTGTACGTGTCAGACTCGGGTCGTGTCATGTCCCATCCCACGGAGCCAAAACTTGCGCTCGACGTTTTGCGGCGACATAGCGTCGATTTGGGCCAGCCTGACCCCCACGCCCTTTCAACTCTGGACAAGTTGACGAGGTCGGGCACCAATATGGCTCGGTACAAGGACCTGCTTGGTGTTGCCATTTTGTCAATCGCTGGCGCGGAGCATGAAACCCGCGCTGCGAGTGTTTTCAGTCAAGGGGCCACCAAACTTTCCGCTGATGCTGTGGACGCGAATGACGTCGATGTTGTTGCGTGGGTTGCGGTTCTCGCGCCCAGAAGTAGTTAATTGCCTTAATGGCACTCGATTCTTTCCTGGCATCGTTCGCGCTGCCTGCGGCAGCACTCAGCGACTTTAAGATTCCGAAGTCAGTATTTGTGCGTAGTGCAGATTTGACTTCCACAGATAAGAAACTTGTGACGACCAGCCTGAAAGATTTGAGAGTTGTCTCTTCAGTCACGGATTCGATTGCCGGGACGGTGCCTTCCGGGTATCTAAACACGGGGTTACAGGTTGCGGAAATTATTTTTCTCCAAGCCGAGCTCGTCCCCTCCATCGGGAGTGCCGATTCGCGACGAATCGAGGAGTTGTTGCACCGATCTATTCCTAACCCCGTTATTCTAAGAACCGTCACCGAGGTCTCGTCCAGTTTTTCGATAGCAATCAAACGGCAGAACGAGGCAGATACTTCGAAGCACACCATTGTGCGCTTTTTTTCAATGCCAGAAAATAGACTGGCCGGGCTCGATCACATGGCGATCAGCGCGCAGGTTTACTTCTCGCTTGCGGAGCTGTACGAGTCGTGGTTCACCCGGTTCTATGGTGCCTGGATTGCTGAAGCGTTGGCTTTGCCTCCACACTTTGACCTGCGGCTTTCCTTCGCCGAGTCGTGTGAAACGTATGACTCGGTCAGACGGATCAGCGACGATCTTGTGATTGCAATTAGAGCGGCTAAAGCCGAAAAACAGCTCAATAGGCGGGTTGAGTTCAATGGAACGATTCACAGATTGAAGGCGTCGCTCAATGCCCAAGCAGAGCAGTTGACGTAGACAGTCAAATCTATTGATTGGACTCGTTGGATTAGATCTCGAAGTGTCGGTGCTTACCGATAGCCTGAAAGTGGTTTGTTGTGCATTTCTATTTGGTGGGGATTGATACGTATGTGTCCAGTTGAGCATCTTGTTGATGATGAAGATTTTTCACTTAGTTCGAACTTGGTGCGGAGAAATCTCGCAACAATTAGGGGATTGCTTCCCGAAGTTTTCGTGGACTCAAAGATCGACTTTGAAGTTTTACGGGAAATTCTCGGAGGCGCAACCGAGGATTCTGAGGAGGGTTTCGGGCTCAACTGGCCGGGAAAACGCGAGTCCCGCCGAATCGCACTGAGTCAATCTGGTGGCACGTTACTACCTCAACCCGGCTTGTCCTTGAACTGGGACGAGACAGAGAACAGCGTTATTGAAGCTGACAACCTCGAGGCACTCAAACTTCTGCAAAAGGGCTATTCCGGCAAAGTGAAGTTCATCTTCATTGACCCTCCGTACAACACCGGCAATGACTTCGTCTATGACGATAATTTCTCTGACGGAATTGGCAGCTATCTCAAATTTTCGGATCAAGTTTCCGCCGAGGGGATCAAGCTTCAAGCAAACACTGATTCAACTGGTCGCCGCCACTCCAACTGGCTTAGCATGATCTACCCCCGACTATTGCTTGCGCGTAATCTTCTTCGTGAAGATGGTGCGATTGCTGTATCGATCGACGACGACGAGGGGGCCCATCTTCGAAACCTCATGGACGAAGTTTTTGGTCGGGAGAATTATTACGGGACGATTGTCTGGGAAAAGAAATACGCACCAGCAAACGATGCCAAACGTTTCTCGGATGTCCATGACTATGTGCATGTCTACGCAAAATCTGAATTATTTGTCAGAAATCTTTTCCCTAGAACCGAAGAAAACGATCTTCCTTATAAGTATGACGACAACAATGGTCGTGGGCGTTATCGCACTGATAATTTATCGGTTCGGACATATTCGGCCAGTAATGATTTTCCGGTGGCAAATCCCATAACAGGGTCCGAGCACCGGCCGCCTGCTGGAGCCTGCTGGCGTTTTTCCAAAATCAAATTCAACGAGCTCGTTGTCGATAACAAGATTTATTGGGGAAAAGACGGGACGGGCGCTCCTCAACTGAAACGCTATTTGGCGGAAGTTCAGCAAGGAACCGTGCCGACCACGTTATGGAAGCACGGCTTCGCTGGTCACACTGACGAAGCTCGAAAGGAAATCAAGGCACTTTTTGGCACAAGCTCAGTATTTGATACCCCGAAGCCAACCCGCTTGATTAAGCGTCTCCTCCAGGTCGCGACGAATCCAGACGGAAAACAAATTGTGATGGATTTTTTTGCCGGATCGGGCACGACTGGCCACGCGGTTATGTCTCAAAATGCAGAGGATGGTGGAGATCGACGCTACATACTCGTTCAGTTGAATGAACCTGGCCCAGACGAGAACTATGAATCCTTGGCAGATGTAACTCGCGAACGTCTGCGCCGCGCAGGTGCAGCTGTCACCGCAGAAGCAGGGTTGACTGCTGACCGGCTTGATATTGGCTTTCGTTCCTTCAAACTTGGGACGAGTAACCTGCGGCCTTGGCAAGCATCGGCCGCCGATATCGGGGATCAACTTGAGCTGAGTATTGACAATGTGTTTGAAGACCGTTCCGAATTGGACATTCTTTTTGAGGTGATGCTGAAACTCGGTTTGGAGCTTAACACAGCGGTGAAAACTTTCGAGGTCGACGGCGCAACGTTGCAGTCGTTGGGGTATGGCAGTTTATACGCATGTCTGTCGACGAATGTGACCCGCCAAGTAGGCATCGCACTGGCTGAGAAGATCATCAGTCTTCGAGAAGCGAGCGGGACTGAAGGTGAAGTTACCGTCGTATTCCGTGACTCCGGCTTCACTGATGACTCTGCAAAGCTCAACGTTGCAGAGATGCTATTCCAAGCAGGCATTCCTGCCCTGAGAACGATCTAGAAATCCAAACATGGCAATGAAATTCCATTTCGAAGATAGTTTGATTCACCAAAAAGCTGCTATCAACGCTGTTGCCGGTATTTTTTCGGGACAAGAAATCCTTTCCTCGTCATTCTCAGTGCAGGCAAAACCGAACACGTTGGAGATGTCAGACGACTCGGGTTTAGGCGTCGGAAATCATGTTGGTCTTATCTCCGATGAAATACTCGCAAATCTCAGAGCGGTTCAACTAGCTAACGGCTTGCCGCAAGAGCCGGAGTTGAAAAACCATGACTTCACGATTGAAATGGAGACTGGTACAGGCAAAACGTATGTGTATCTTCGTTCAATTTATGAGCTCAATAAACTCTATGGGTTCACTAAGTTCATTATCATTGTCCCTTCCATCGCCATCAAAGAAGGCGTGAACAAAAGCATCGAGATGCTACAAACTCACTTCGCTCGCCTCTACGACAACGTGCCAATCCATTCGTTCCTTTACGATTCCAGCTCACTAGGCCAGGTGCGGAACTTCGCGACATCTAACCAAATTGACGTGATGGTGGTTACTGTCGCAGCTATTAACAAGAACACCAATAAAATTTGGGAGCGATCAGAAGCATTGGGGGGAGAGCGCGCGATCGATCTAATCAAGGCGACAACCCCGATTGTCATCATTGACGAGCCCCAGTCCGTCTATGGCGGCAAGAAGGAGTCGGCAAAAGAAGGCCAAGGGCGTAAGGCCATCCAGTCTCTTGGTGCAATGGCGACTTTCAGATATTCAGCAACACATGATCGAGCTGATCGTGGCAACATGATTTACCGGCTGAATGCCATTGACTCCTATGAGCAGAAGTTGGTCAAGCAGATTGAAGTTGCATCGCTGAGCGTCGAAGCAAGTGGCACCCTGCCGCACATTCGATTGCTCGATGTGCGGAACCGGTCGAACAAAGTTGAGGCGCAACTTGAGCTTGAGATCGAAACTGCCCAAGGACTGTCAAAAAAGAAATTCTGGGTAGACGGACAGACTCAATTAGATGCAATAACCGGTCGAACCAAATATGACGGTTATGTTATTGAGAATATCTACCTTCACGCTGGTGAAGAACGGGTCACCATCAGTTTGCTTGCCGACGACCTACGTATCGGTGAATCAACCGACAACGCATTAGAGAACAACGAACGTGTACGACTAAAACTTCATAAGACAATCGAGGAACATTTTGAGAAAGAGCTTTCGTTCAAGAAAGCTAATCGTGGCCTCAAAGTTCTGAGTCTTTTCTTCATTGATGAAGTAGTGAATTACCGCTTTTATGACGATGACGGCCAACAAAAAGGTCCGTACGCGCTCATGTTCGAATCTGAATTTGTCAAGCTCGCTCAAACTAGACGCTTTGCTCCCCTGTTTGAGGGGCTGGACCTTGTTGAGGAGGCGAATGCTGCCCACAACGGTTACTTTTCGATAGACAAGAACAACCGTTCCGTGGAAACGTCAGAATCCAGCGAGTCGGGGCGCAAGGCAGCCGAAGATGGATATCGTCTGATCATGCGGGACAAGGAACGGCTCACCACATTTGAGACCAAACTCCGCTTCATCTTTTCGCACTCCGCGTTGAGGGAAGGGTGGGACAATCCAAACGTCTTCCAAATATGCACTTTGCGCAATTTGGGGACCGAGAAACAAAGGCGTCAAACCATCGGGCGCGGACTTCGCTTGGCAGTCGACCAGGATGGTAATCGCACGCACGGGCATGAAGTTAATCGCCTCACTGTGATCGCGGATGAATCCTTCGCGGATTTCGCTGAAAATCTGCAGAAAGAATTTGAAGACGATCTCGGAATTCGTTTCGGAATCGTGCCCAGGGAGGCTTTTGCGCAGATGACGACGGTGACTGATTCGGGTGGACTGGATTTCCTGGGTGCGCAGCAGTCACACGAACTATGGGCACTGTTTCAGGAAATGAACTATGTCGATGATTCTGGGCGGGTACAAGACGACCTTCGCGTCGCCATCCAGGACGAGTCAGTCGTAATTCCTGAAGTGTTTCAAGAATTTGAAACCCAAATTCTTGCAATTCTCAAGAATGCAGCGGGGCGCGTGGTGATCGTGAACAAAGAGGATGCCCGGCGGGTTCAGCCTAAAGAGGCCATCCTCAACTCAGAGGAATTCACTAGCCTCTGGAATCACGTGAAAATTAGAACCATCTATAACGTCGATTTCACAACGAGTGATTTGGTTGACGCATGTGTAACGGCTCTCAAGGACAATCTTGTTGTTCCGCGTAGACGAGTGTCGTGGGGCACTACCAGAATCACTGAGATCAATGAAGGTGGCTTGGTCACCTCAAAAGTTAGCGAGAAGAATGCGGCGGACGCCGTGCTCGCCGATTTCAATAACCTACCTGACCTGCTTACCGAACTTCAGAACCGCACAGGTTTGACCAGGAAGTCACTGGCGCGAATCCTCAACGAATCGGGAAAGCTCTCCGAGTTTGCACGTAACCCGGAGGCATTCATTCAGCAAGCAGCCGTGGTTATAAAGAAGGCCAAACAGCACGTGTTAATTGATGGAATCTCTTATCAGAGGTTGCCCGATGATCAGGGCTACAGCCAAGAGCTTTTCAGGACTGAAGAGCTCAAAGGTTATCTCAAAACCAATATCTTGACCGATGATGACGGTGCACCCCTTCTATTGAATAAGTCGGTTTTTGAGTACCTTGTCGCAGACTCGGACGTTGAACGAAGGTTCGCGAAGGAGCTTGAGGGGCGTGCGGAGGNGAAAGTCTTCACGAAGTTGCCGGACTGGTTCACGATCCCCACGCCGCTCGGGACCTACAACCCAGACTGGGCGGTATTAATTGAGGAATCTGCTGGCAGCGAGAAGCTCTATTTCGTCGTGGAGACGAAGGGCACCAACAATATTGACTCTCTCCGGAGTGCTGAGAAAGATAAAATAATCGCCGCACGTGCCCATTTCGCAGCAATCAATTCAGGTCTACCTGTTGGTCAAAAAGTTGGATTCTCAATGGCCGATTCAATGTCGATTTTCGAGGCGAGCTGGGATACAACCTGGAGTTAGGCTCTTATGCGGGCCCACGATTTGGTGGCAGTGAGAAACTTCTCATTTGCGGGATAGCTTATAGACAGTTTCAGGGGGAAGAAATGTCGAAGTTCGAAGTAGGTCTCGTGGCGGTGAAAGTCGCTGGGCGAAGCTCGAAGATTCGCGAGCGCCAGAGTACTGATTCAGATCCAGTTGAGGCGCTTGCGCACCTTGCGGAGATAGAGACTCAGGATGGTTTTAGGGGCACTCTCGGTGTAATCGAGTGGCCCGATGGCTCGGTGAGCGTAAGGTTGGTCGACTTCATGGACGGTCCCGACTCGTACAGACGACTTGAACGAGCGGGGACTTTCGAGATCAAAGTCTTGAACGGCCAGTGGATAGCACTTGTTCGTGCCCTCAAATATGCCGACAAAGATTACGCGACCCTGCATGGAGTCACGTTCGATGAACTCGACGAGCTCATCAGGGACGACGCCAGAGAGCTTCTCCTTGATCTTGGAGGTGTCGAGATTGGCACGTACGGTGCGTTTGTGCCCGATGCGAAGCGGTTCGTTGACACAATGGCCATCAGAGGAGTCTCCGGTCACATCGATGGAATCGCGGCACTCTACGCACTCACCCGGATCATGCCACTGATGAAGAACTTCGGCCGCCCGACAGTGATCGGTATGGACTAATGGCCAATAGCGTTCTGCACAAGATTTATCTTCCGAGAGAGAACACTTCCGAAGAAACTCTCAAGTCCTATGGCTCCGTCGAACGTGCGGTGATTCTCGAGATTGCGGAGCGGTTCGCAATCGCGGGCAAAGCGCAGTATGGCGATAACTTTTTTGATGCGCTCATGGCGCGTGACGACCACTTTGAGTATCGGCGCGAATGGCGGAACCAGTGGGACCCCATGTTCCTATTCGGCGAGATACTCCGGGTTCGGGCAAGTCCGATCGCACACTGCCTTCCCCGCGTGCAACTCTTCATTAACAATTTCGACAAATGCCGACGTACCCGAAATCTCTGGGCCCACGACTTCTATCCTCGAAACCTCAATGACCTGGCCGTGGACATCGTCTCTTTCAAAATGGTCAGTTCACTCGCCGGGTTGAGAGTCGCGCCCTACATCGACATGGTGACTGCGCGGATCATTGACATTCGCAACGGCACGTGGCCCCCCGCGGTGGTTCCCGCAGTTGCACCGGAAGATGAAGTGGAGATTCAAACGGCCGTACCGGCGGCTGCACAAGCTGACTTCGATACCAGCGACCGCCGCCGTGAACTTGAGCGCGACGAGAAGCGACACGCGCCGGTTGAACGCCCCGTCGTGGGAAGTCGCTGGGTTGGTGACGCTCCCACCCGCCGGGTTCGCCTTCAAGCCGCATTGAGCGACGTGGTCGACTCAGTGACCGGTTCGTCGCTGCGCGATGAAATGGGTGATCATTTCGATGAAACAGTTGCGCGGTGGGTGACGCTTCGCCCGAACGGTGACCTACTCATTGACGACTACGACAACGCTGTTATGGGTTGGGTCGGCGGCACACCTCGTCTCATCGGGTATTTGGGGCCGGAACCCGCTGTCGCCGAGGGCGAGATTCGCGGATTCTTGCACCACTGCCGCTACACGGTTGCCGACGGCTCAGTGACCGATGTTGACAGTGGGCGAAGCCTTGAACAGGTTGCCGCTGTCAATGCCGAAGGCACCACTCGAAGCATCATTGCCGCCTTCAATCCGGCGGACGAACTCTACATCACGACCTACGGTGACGTTGTTCGTGTGTGCGACGAGGGCATCATCAAGATCGTGACCGTCTCGCCAGCGGAAGGGGCTGCCCCGGCTTCGCTTGACTCCTAGCCTCTGAAAATCTGTGGGTTTTCAGTGGAAGGATATAAATCATGCCTAAGCCCTATCCTGCTGAGTTCCG
>JGI24890J29729_1001384_pt1 | contig 11087 bp, 14 predicted proteins | sample FreactcultureFD7_FD_29729 | JGI IMG/M metagenome (IMG submission 29729)
AGGACAGACGAGCAGCGGTTCCTAGCAAAGACATTCGGTTCGGTCTCGACGAAGATGTGGTATGCAGCGATCAATCGAAGCGAGCGAGCTGTTTCAGAACACAGATGCATCAGGTGACTGCACTCCTTCTCCGTGTTATAGACTATACGACAGAAGGACAGGAGAGGTTAGACGTACCTAGCTTATCTGGATCGACTCCAGTAGGTTTCGAAAGTTCTTGAGCGCTCAACGAATCAATCCCCTTTTCAGCAGCTTCCCTCAAACTCTCCTCGACATGAGCTTCGACAGCAACACTCAAGCAGACTGTGGCATGGTACTGATGGAAGAGCAATAGGTGTCAAGCGAGAACGAGACGGCATATAAAAATTGAAAGAACTCACTTCGAATGCCTTCAGAAAAGGGTAACGTTCTCCATGTACCAAAGCGAGCGCATGTTGGAGAGTAGCAGCAATTTCCTCGAGCTGGGGATCTTGAGGGGTCAATCCGGCGTTATCGTGATCAATGTCGTCGAGAGAACGAAGTTTCGGAGATTCGGATTCAGAGTAAGCTGAGATTAGCGAGTTGAGTTGAGCTTGAAGCGATAGAAGCTGTTTGATACCGCCAGAGTGTTGATTAGTCATACTTGTAGAGGAGAAGCGGGAGGAGAGGGTGAGAAAGTGGAGAAAGTGGGAAAGTGGAGCAAAAGAAGAGAAAGTTGGAAATTGCGAGGAGACTGAGACTTTGGAGCATTTCGCGCGTGTTTGATTCAACTTCTACGAGCTCGCTCCAGCGAGAGTGATTAGAGACTTGTGCGATATTTGCCGATGTTTCCACTGCAACACTGTACGGCATTCGTCTGAACTACTCTGTCCGTCGTACCCGTTTCTTCGTCTTTCCTCTTTTGCTTTTACTGTTTCAAGTCAAACTCGTAATGGCGGAACACTCCATCTGTTCCGTTCTCCCCAGTCTTCCATGTTTTGACTAGCGTCCATCCAGCTTGCGCGGCGAGAGCTTGATAGTGTTGCTCCAAACGTTCTCGAACGTTGATGACCGACAGCACTGCGAGGGAGAACGAGGATCAGTCAAGCTGTGTGACGTCGGGTCGTCGTAAGAAAGAGGAAGACATACGTTGCATGTCGAGTAGATAGGTGTAATTTGATTTGGGAGGGAAAGAATCGAGAGAAGCTAGACTTTCATAAGAAGCTTCGACAATGACTAGTTTAGACGAGGGTGAGGCTGCTTGTGCGAGGTGTGAGAGGATCTGAACTACTTGTTCATCAACGAAGCCATGTCTGTTTGACAACAAATAGCTTGATCAGCGCAAAGTCAACAATGATCGGGAGAACGAAAAGCATTGACGAACAGCACGAGCCGCATGAGATAGACGGCAGCTCCTTCGACAGGCTGCGGTGTCAAGATATCGTGTGGCATGAGCTTGACACGGTGTCCGAGTGCCTCAGAAGCATTTGCTTTCCAAAACTGCGACGGGAATGCTTAGTTCCATCGGATATGCGAAAAGCCAGATGAGCTACTCACAGGAATCGCCCCATTCTCGATCGTCTTTTCTTGGTCTTGGACAACAAACTTGAGATGCGGGATGGCCTTGTGAATCTCAAGGGAAATGTCTCCCTTGCCTCCACCGACGTCGCAGACTGTGCTGTTCTCAGGCAAGTCCTTCCAAGGGAAGCCTGTTGCACACACTCAGTCAGTAATAGCTGCTATATCAGAAGCTACAGCAGCATTTACCATTGGTCAAGACGCTCTCGTTTCGATCCAGAATCTTCCCTACTTTGCCCATCGCACATCCGAACCTCTTCTGTTTCGCCTCGTTCCCCTCTTTCCCGAAGTACGTCCAAAGCTTGTCTCCGTCATATGCACGAGAGAAAGCGAATTCTGCTTCTGCTTTGGGCGAGAGAAGCGAGTCGGCTGAGTAAGAGTTTGCCCTCATTCCCTCCTCGGCGAAATGGGCAATGATAGCTGGAATACCGCCTTGTTCTGTAGAGAACGCTATGAGAGGATCTCTGTAGGGAAGGGAGCACTCGATCAGTCCCTCCTTCTCGCGAAGACATCGGATTGAGGAAAGTCAGCGAGACTCACGCCTTCAATTCGTCGACGCTCTTGCCAGTATCAAGCGAAGACGAACAGCGATTTCGATCGAAGACGTCCGGCTCAACTTCCTTGAAGATGTGGTAAAGGGCGAGGAAGCGAAGGATTCGAGCTGTCGACAAGCAAGATTAGCAGGCGGTCTGGCTCGTGACCGCTGACATCGCAGCAGCGATTGGCCCAAAGCTGGCTGAGAGACTTACCAAGTTTACTAGGATCGATGCCGCTTGATTTAGCGATTTCAACAACGTTCAAAGGTTTGCCAGCTTCTCGCAAAGTCTCTTCGACATGTGCCTCGATGGCGACTCTCAAGCAGCTAGGAATATGATACTGTGTCGAAAGCGACGGAGTCAGTTCAAGTCGATCTACGGTCACACGAAGCGAGACTCACCTCGAACGCTCGTTGAAACACGAGGCGATCACCCTGCACCAACGCTTGCATTTGATTCAACTTCGCCGAGAGCCTTTCGAGGTGAGGATCTTGTGGTTCGGAAGTGTTTGGCTCTCCTACCGTATCGAGGGAGTGGAGGACGCTCGAAGCGGGGAACGAATCGATCAACTCGTTCAGCTGTTCCTGCATTGCCCGGAGCTGTTCAAGGCCGGAGAGGTTGGGCATGTTCGTCTGAGTAATAGATTGTGTGGAGTAGCTAGCTGGAGGTGAGCGGATGGAAAGAGCGAAGAAGGAGTGAGATGCAGGAAGGAAAGAGACAATCCATTACAGCTAGACCATGCTACTGCCAAGCCTACAGATCACATCCTAGCTCAGTCCTCAACCCCGGTTGTCACATGGGCACACTGATAGTTGAAGGGTCGAATCGATTTCAGCCGAAAGTCGACGAGGCTTTTGGGGAAGCGCGCCGAAATCGTCCAGGTCGAGCGAGCTGTGTTGAGGTTCAGTGCGGAGCCAATTCTTCAGGTCGATAGCTGGGAAGGCGGCAGTGGTGAAGAGGAAAGGGATCGCAAATTTGCCGACCTGATGCTCTGCGGTTTTGCTCTACTTCCGTACTATATTCCGAGCAGTTCTATCGCTATCTAGGTGATGTGCGTATACAGGCAAGGCACGATTGTAGCGAGATGGATATCAAGACGATGAACAATGCAAATGTACGACATTCAAAACAAAAGTTACAAAACAAAACTTCCGTCCTCTCCCTCCGACTCCGACCTCGAGTGACCTTTAACCCTCTACTTCTTCTCATCGTCATTACTGACCGTCGCTTTCCTCAACCCTGCAAAAGCTTCACTTCCTTCGACATCAACTCCCAACTCCTTAGCATCTCCACCTAGCGTTTCGACGTCGAGTTGCATCTGCATCTTGACTCGATCATCGTCTGTCGATCCATCCTCTGGAGTCGAAGAAGCCGCTCGACCAAAGAATGATAAACCTTGTCTACCTTTCTTTAGCCATCGCAACGAATCCTCGGTTTTCTTCTGAGTTGACAGAATGGCGGCGTATCTATCACACTTGACGACTTGACTCAGCTCACGAGCACGATCAGTAAACTAAAGAAATAGTAGCTCACCGACCAGCGATATCGTCGACTACGATAGTAGCCCATTTCACTCTCAATTCCTCCTCGACAACTCTCCCAGGTCCAGTCAGATACCCTCTCAAGTCCTTCAAGATGTTGTGCACGAAGTAACTCGGCTCTGATGTAGTCTTGCGAGTAGAAGCTCGAACTTGGGAAGCGACTGATCGAACTAGCTTGAGGTGTTCCGCACAGCGTTTGATCAGGATCGTCGTGATTTGGGACGAGAGCGATGGGATGATCGAAGTCAACGCTGACAGGGCTTCACGCATGACCTCTGTTCGCTCAGAATCGGATGATCAGTTCGAAAGTTCGTGGCGTAAGAAAAGAGTGTGAGACCGCACCGATAGCAGAACCAGTTTGATCCGGTTCGTCTCCAGGTAACCTCGCTTGTATCCGTTCGACAAACAACTCGTTGACTCTCTTCTCCATCAACCTTGCATCCGCTATCAGTACCGTCAATTGCCGTAGGACTGTCTCTTCTGATGCTTCGTCGTTGAGTAGATTTGGCGTGCTCGGTCGACCGTTCGGATTCGGTGTGAGCTGCAACAATCATGCAGAGTCAGATCGAGTGGTACAGTGTACTGTGAGCAGTGGAGACTCACTCGACCACGGTCCCCATCAAACGAGCTTCTCGAACTATTCGCATTCCCCATCGCCGACAGATTCGCACTGCTCGAACTAGCCGGCAGGACGTATCTCGGTACTTTCTCATTAACCCAAGTCTTGTACCTGCTGACGATCTACATCCTCGCCAACTCGTCAGCTCTCTCTTCACCTCGCAAAAGAAGAGTCGATCGACCATTTACCTGTAAAGTCAACCTCCAGAACCTTCCCGCAACTTCTTCTAACCAAACCTCATCATCCCAATTCCTCTTGATCGCGTTCCAAACAGCCTCACTCTCGCTCATGACGAATCCAGTCGCTTGACTACCCCCTCCCGAAGCTTGTCCAATCTCGAAAGCTCGCTCAACGAGTGATACGGACTCTTTGAAGCGGAGTTGGAAGTAGACGGGGAGTTGGAAACGTTTGAGGAGTGCTTGATAGGGGGGATGGGAACGGAGGGATTCGAGGTGAGAGATGGTCGGACAGAGGGATTCGATGCGGGAAAGGAAAGCTGTCGTGAGAAGGTAGTTCTGCGTTTAACGAGCGAAAGTTAGAAAGCTTCTCGAAGGAGGATAGAGAGAGAAGGAAGGAAACGTACTTGATGAAAGACTGATGGACGACCAGCAGCGAAGATGACAGTTCCCAATTCTCCGACCAGTCTCGAAGCTATCTCATCCACAATCACATTCGTCAAGATCTGAAATCCCTCGACTTGTTGATCCTCCTCATCTTCCTCTCGCTCCCCGATTGGATCTTCCCGTTTCCGTCGAGTCGTAATTGCCAGTTTCGATTGCGAATCTCCTCGGGGTCGGGAGAGGGATCTTTCAGCTATTGAGAGGATTATCCCACAATCTTGCGAGATGAAGCGGAGGAGGAGATTGTAAAGCCGTAGTAAAGGTCCGGAATCGGATTCTTTGAACGAAACAGGTTGATCCAAGGGCGAAAGTCGATACGCTGGAGGAATCGTGTGATCTATTGGAGGGTCTGAGGTTGAAGAGGAAGACTCGCTGCTGCTCAGAGAATTGCGGTTGATCGCTTTAAGGAGGAACGGTTTGACGACTGTTTTTCGGATGATCTCTTCTGCTTGATGAATGAGACCAAGGGAGGAGAAGGTTTGCAAGGCGGAAGTGAGTTCGTCGAGGTAGGCTTGATAGGAATCTGATGAAGAAGGTGGAGCGGAGAGGATAGAGCTCAGAAGTTGGGAGAGATCGAGTTGTAAAGCAGAAGTTATTCGAGAGATACGCTGCGGAGAGAGAGAGAGACTGTAAGTACAAGACCAGTGATGAATGGGGTGGTGAGTCTTGGACTCACCTTGTCTAGCGAATCTATGAAAGGTAATTTCCCAGCTCGAGAAACGAGATACAGCATGTGATTGTATTCTGCTGCTATTCGTTCCAACCGTTTCGCCGGAGAATCGACAGACCTGCACGCACAAGTTCCCGGTACTTCAGTTTGTTTGTGCAAGCGGTAGTAGGCAGGGAATCAAGACGCACTCATCTGTTTCTCTCGCTCGATTTGATCTTTCTCCATCTCCAATCTGCAACATACTCTCGACTTTGTCGACCGCCTCTTCCGTAGCCAACAACCTCCTCATAACGACTTTCATCTCTCTACATTCCTTCCTCTCCTGTAAAACCCTCGCCATCTCGTCCCTCATTTCATCCAATTCTCCTTTCACTCTCGTCACTTCACTTCTGATTGATAGTACGGGTCTTCTGATGGTGGTGAGCGAGTGAGCGACGTTGGCATGTTTGAGTCCTAGAGATAAACCGATGAAAGCTTCGTATTCTTCATTGATGACTGCCACGAGTGAAGTTCGAAGGGTTGCTAGGTATGCTCGCAGCTGTATGAGAGATCACAAGAGTCAGTACGCTTCTCTAGGTGGAGATTGGAGCTGTATGGAGAGGTGATAGTGGGGAAGAGGGAAGGCTGAACCTCTTCAATCGAATCCACCTCGCTTGAGGCCAGCTCGACTCGTGGGAGAGCTAGAGGGGTAGTGGAGGTAGATTTACCTCTGATCTCAAGTCTTCTAGGCCAGTGTGTCTCCTTCCGAGTAAGAATTCACTCGGATCAAATTCTTCCCCTTGAAACAGCTCGTGATTTAGTTCAGGCGCATCAGGTAGCTCTATAGAGTGATCCCTTGCCTCTCCATCTCCGTCCAAGTCGAATGAGGAAGTTGCAGATGATAAATCGGTCGTGTTCAACAAAGTGGTGAGAGTGGGTCGATGATTCGCTTTAGTCGGAGAGATGAGTGATGAGCTAGAGTATTGAGATACTGCCATGCCCAGCTGGAGGGCCAAGGCGTGTTTGAAAGTGAGGAAACGAACCCTGATTTGCCCTGATCGACTCGTTCGAAATTCGCCAATATTTCGCAACATCCTTTCGCTCCTTTTTGATCACGGCAGCTCTCTACGAGCAAGAGTCGAAGTGCGGTACGAGGAGTTATACGAATATAGTCATTTTTATTCATATTCATATTCTTCTCAAAATCCTTCTCTGTCTCCCGCCTTCCCTCCTCCAACTACCCGCGAGTCTCAGTCTATCTTCGCCGCTCTATAGTCTATTTACTCCTAGTCAACACATCCTTGGCAATCTTCTCCAAGCCATCTCTCGCTTCGCTCTCCGGCAGTTGATGCAGCGCTTCGATCGCTAATTTTGAGTGCTCCTCCGCTAAAGCATATGTTCGAGTAGCTCCCGATGATCGAAGAATTAAGCTCTTGGCCTAATAATCGCAAAGAATGAGTGTAGAAATTGTCAGTTCTTTCGAATCAAGGAATAACGAACAAAGACTGAAAGCGAATTAGAGGCTCACTCGTTCAACATCATCCTCATTCGCAAACTTCCTCTCGATCATTTCTCCCAACTCTGGAAACTCCTCCCATGCGTAAAGTGCCGGTGCAGTCGCCAAACCCAATTTCAGATCCGCTCCTCCTCCAGGTTTCCCCAAGTCTGCCGCAGTAGCAGTGAAATCCAACATATCATCTATGAGCTATAGATCAGGATTCCTCAACGTCAGTCTACAGGATCGGATGAAACGATTGAAAGAGAGAGTGCGAAAGCGTACTTGAAAAGCGATTCCCAAATTCTTTCCATAATTATAAGCAGCGTCTTTAATCTTCTCTCCCTCTACCCAACCTTGTTTACTCCCACACCCTCCCAATACCGTAGTAGCCCTCGTAGATTTCGCAATCAAACTCGCAGTTTTCAAATAAGTCTTCCTCATGTAATGTTGAAAGATCTCGGGTGTCGGTCCTCCTCCTCTCGTGGTCGAATTCGTAGGTACGTTTCCTTTCATTTGCATTACTTCTCCTTCGACCAGATTCGCCAGTACTGAAGCGACCAGTTCTACAACTTCGTTGGAGCCTAATCGGGACAAGGCGAGGGATGCTCGAGCGAGGAGGAAATCGCCGGCGAGGATAGAGAGTTTGTTTCCGAAGAGGTTCGGGGCAGAGGGAGCACCTCGTCGCGTAGAGGCTACGTCGATGACATCGTCGTGGAGAAGGGAAGCGACGTGAATGAGTTCAGTGATTTCTGCCAACCGCCGTTGGGTGGGGAGGATATCGAGGGAAGATGAAGATGAATCGGAAGTGGAAGCGGAAGTGGAAGACGAGGAAGAGGAGAAAGCGGATAGAGGGTTTTTAAGGAAATCGGTAGTTCGTTTGACGAGTGAAGGATTCTCATCTTGTAAGATATCTTCCTCGTTTATTGGTTCGTCGATCCCTAAACCTTTCCCTTCCTTCCTCAGTCGTTCCCTCTCTAGTTCCTTGTCCCTGATTTGAGCGTAAAGTGGACTTGAACCGTTTGTTGCCTGACTCATCAAGAGTACGATCATTGGTCTGACGTGTTTCCCTTCTGCTTGGAAGTAGTATTTCGCTATCGTATCGAGTGTAGGATGGCTTGAACCCAATAAGGAAGAGACGTTATCCCTCAAGAAACCCATTTCCGATCCGAGTAATTTCAATGGATCCGCTAATCGAACTGAAGATCGTCCAGTTGTCAGGATGGAAGAAGAGGTAGAGGATGGTGTAGGAAGTGCGGATGTCCAGGCAGAGAGTCGAGAGGTCGAGGAAGCATTTCGGCGAGATGAAGAATTGCAAGGTGAACGAGGAGAGGATGGTGAAGGATGGCTCGGTCGGATTGCTGGACTCTGTACTGCTCGGTAGCAGTTCTGCACTGGTGGTCTAGGTCGCATCGTGATGAGATGGAAGAGTGCGGTTAAACCAACTTTTTGAAATCTCTCTTCAAATTTCCGTCTCATCGCAAAACGTTTCAAACGCTATTTTCAACGTCATTCTTCTCTGTTACGGGAACGGATTGACAGGAATATTGCCGAGTCGAGCGCTCTCCGATTAAAAAATCGACACAAACGACTCCTCGCTGCGAAGGAATCGACTTTTCAATGATCTGATCAATGACTAGACAAGCTAAAGTATTGCACGATGAAGCTACGATTTCCTAACAGTTATATCGACAACCTGTTCTCCGCCGGGAGGATATTGAGGTAGATCGAGATTGTACTTGATTTGGATTTTACTGTTTGAGAGAAGGACCCGTAGTCAGCAATCAGTTCTTCTGGCGAGGCAGACGACAGACTCGGTATATCTAACTCTCGGGGAGGGGGATTGAAGGAGAGGGGTAAACGTACTCAGGAACGAATCGACCACCTAGATAATGTTTTCCACCAGCATCGACGAATCCCTTGATTCCCTTCTTCGGTGCCGTCAAAGACAATATAGCATCCGGTTCAAACTCATCATTGACGTTTCCTTCTTCAACATCCCATCCACTCGGAATATCGACGCTCAAGATGCGTTTGTCGGCTTCTTTAAACGCTTGTAGGACCCATTTGAAAGGTTCTCGAGCTGGAGGATGGAATGAAAAGCCGAATACACAGTCGAGGACGGCGTCGGTTTGGGAGAGAGCCCGCTTGAAGGCGGTGACTTGTGCGTCGGGGGACATTGGGAATGAGGAAGAGGCGGAGGGGGAAGGAGCGATCAGAGGGAGGTCAAGGTTGACGCATTGTTGCTTCAGTCGCTGTATAATGTGTAAATACGATCAGTGACCGCGTTCGTGGTTCGCCAGCCGGAGTAGGTGTGATTTGAGAAGAACTAACGCCAAAGATTTCGCCTTTCGATTCCTGTGAGATTGTGAAGGAGCCATCAGATTAATCGCCCTCACAGACGATGGCTAGAGAGCTTTTGCAGCTCACCTTTGGGTAGAAGATACTAGGAGAGTAACCAAACATGTCTGTTGCAAGAGAAGAAGGTAGGAATCAGTTCGCGACACCTTTCCCTATCTCTCAGAAATCCAAACTCACAGAGGTGTCTCGCCGCTACTAATCCATCTCCACCTTGATTCCCTGGCCCACAACATACGAGAATCCTTTCATTCGTTCGTTTCTGCTTGATTCCGTTCTCATCGTGAGGCAGTGCAGGTCCGAGAGGATAAACTTTCGTGACTGCTAAAGCGCAAGCCAATCCAGCTAGTTCCATCAGCTGTACATCGAGAGTGTTTAGCTTGATCAGGAGTGAGAGAGGGAGAGGAGGGAGAGTCAGTTACTTGATCTAATGAGAAAGCGCCATGTTCTCCCATTAATTCTTCATCTATTCCTTTCGCTTCTTCCGCAGAGATATACTTGGGGTACGATGTAGTAGCTGAACGGAAGGGAGAAGTGAGAGTTGAGATCCACGATGACATCTTGAGAGGTTGAACGATGCGCTGACAAGAGGAGTTGCAACGAGGTGATCGGTTTAGAGAGAGTCGTAAGGTGTAGTTGAGAGTTCTATAGAGTGCCACTGTAGTGTTTAGAGGGTCTTGGTGAGATATGNNAGTCGTAGTAATGAGTGAAAGTTTCAGTTTGGTTCTTTCCCTCGTTCCCTCACCTCACAAATGTCGAATCGCTTCAAATTCGTACCTAGCACACCAACAGTCAATCTTATCCGCTATAACAAGGCGAGAGAACGTCCAATACCTCCTCCTTCTTCTATCCTCTCGATTTCGATTTTTCAAACTTCTTTTCTAGCCTCTCAGCCTAAGTCGCTAGCTCCTTACCAGCTGAGGCAGCTACGGACTATACAAATGCAGTGTACGATGCTACCAGGAATTGGTCGGGCTAGAATAGAAGTGCGAAAAATCAAGTTGATGATTAGTCGAAGGTTCGGAGTCAGGGACGAAGGGACTAGGTGGAGTGAGTGAAGCTCGCCACCGACTCTCTTAGGCATCAAGATCAAGTAAAGCTACTCCGACCTTCAGAAAACCGATCTTTCAACGAACTCGACCGAGATATTTTCGTTTCTCCTTTTCTCGTTCTTCGCACACTATCGCTCATAGCTCCTATAGTATCTTACTACCTCTGCTTAGCCAACTTCTCTCTCAAGGTTACCCGACTCCAAAAAGAACTCGCTCAGATCGCCTCGGATCTGACTTCAGCAAAACTTGCGTATCACGCACCCCGTTTCCCGCTCTCCGTCCACCTCGCACCGCCTCCCGCGCCGTTGGGACGGCCTGAGTCAGTCATCAACGACGTGCTCAAGCTAGGATCGCGATGATCCCACGTGGTATCGTTCTCTTTATCCACTCCCAACTCTTCTCCCTCTTCCTCTTCACTTCACCGCCTTTGATGCCGCCAGCTTTAAGTGACACGAGACGTCAGCGTCAGAACAAAAATCGAGCGCAACTCCATGCAAGGGACCAAGAGGTACGCTTCTTCCTTCAAGTACTCCATCTCTCGTATCTCACAGTTCTTCCAATGACAGGCTCTAACAGAAGCATGAGGTTGGGTAAGGGCCGACTAAAGCGGCGTGTCCCGAAACTTGCTGGTCTGTGATTGCAAAAAGCCATTTCCTCGGATGCCGTCTGCGAGTAAACGCT
>JGI24890J29729_1001385_pt1 | contig 11084 bp, 15 predicted proteins | sample FreactcultureFD7_FD_29729 | JGI IMG/M metagenome (IMG submission 29729)
CCATCAAATACTGCAAGTCAGACAGCGACTTCCACACAGACAGGTACTCCATCAAATACTGCTACTTCCAGTCAGACAAGTACATCCACTCCAAGTTCTTCCTCCAGTGCATCGGCAAGCGCGTCTGCATCTCCAAGTTTCTAAAATGGATTTTGACACTGTAGAATACCAATAAGTAGAATGGCCTGTCCTGTTTGTAAATTTAATCTAGGGTTGGGCGTGAACCATAACCTCTGCCTCATAAAACTGTTCAAGGACAATCAGATCCAAACAGTAGAAGAGTGGCGGGATATGTGTGCGCCCAAACCCAAGACAACTATCATACGAAGAAGAAAAGTTGTTCTTCCTCCAACCTAAAGTTCGATATGTATCTTGAGAGGTGGCATGAACTCGCGATAAACATCGCTCCATGTCATTTTTCCATTTGTTTCGAAATATGCTTTGGCTATTTTATTGAATATGAAGACGTAAGCAACAATAAGCACTATCGTCAACAACAGGCGCTCCATTTACTGTAAGCTAATACGTTGTGTCTTCGGTAATCTACGCGTCAACAGTTCTCGCTGTGTTCCTCCCACGGACATGTCATCGCCCTCCTGAATGCCCTCAATCGCACGAAGAGCCTCTGCTACTCTCTGTGGTTGGTCCGCGAACTGAAGCAAGAGCTGAGTGCGAATAGCATCACGACGAAGAGGAGGACGAACTGTACGAACAGATCTAGCAATAGTTCCGCCAGTTCCATCGATGACGAAATTATCAAGTTCATTCCCTTTCATAAATTCAAGCACGGATGCGCCTAAAACATTTTTGCGTTCTCGTATCTGTTTGATTTGTGCCTGAAGATTCCTAATCTGATCATCCAAGCCTATCCACTCTCTCAATGTTTCCTTGATTTGGTTCGTCGAGTTTTCTTCAGCCATTTGTTTGATACACGTTTTCTTCTTGAAAATCGCTTCTTTGCACCAGCGGTTTGCGGAACAGATGCCTTGGCTTCTTTCACAATGTCGGTAAGTGCGCCTCGTGTCTCTTCGCTTACCCCTGCTGCTGTTTCCTTGAGCACATCCACCACATTCGCAAACTCGTTCACAATCATTTCCCTCTTCTGTTCCAACTTCGCAGCAGTATTGTTCGTCGTTCGCACAAGGTTCATTGCAGACGGTCCCACCACCGGAATGAGTCCTGCCATGGCTTCAATAGCGGCTCCGAACTGTTTTCGTGAAATACCGATGAGAATCGCCATCATCAGCAGGACAAAGGAGAACATCCATCCGAGTGCCATTCCAGCAAAGTTCATGTAGGGAAGAGGAATGAGCGATACGAGGTCGGGCAGGAGATTCTGAATAGCAACTGCAGATACGGGCAAAAAGGCAGCGGTTACATCCAGTGCCGCTCCAACCAACGAACCGAATCCTGGAAGCTTTTCAATGTAGCTGAGAATGAATACGAATCCCAGTCCAAGTTTGATGGGTTCTCGCACCTCGGGAATGAAGATTCCGAGCAGTCCGTCAATCGCATTGGAAATGGCAGGTGATAACAGGTCCTGCGAAGTGACCCCGCCCTTTTGTGCTGCATTCATACCTTTCCATATTCCATCGGCTTGCTGTTCCGTAACAAGCTCTGGGTATCTTGAGTAGATTTCTGAAGAGGATGAAAAATTCCTGTGCGCGATGTCCTGTACCAAGGCATAACGTTTCTTGAACTCTTCAACTTTTTCTGGTTTGAAGTGTTTTGCGACAATCGCTTCCATTACTATTGTTGCTTAAAATTTCCATCGCTTATCACATTCCAAACATGTCACGAAGGTAGTCATGGGTTCATCTGCAGAACGTGTCTGAACCTGGTAATAATCACATTTGCTCTTCTTCTTACAGGAGTTGCAGTACATCATAATACTTGCAGTTGCCTTCTTGGAGAAGGTGGCTTTCTCACGGTTCGCATTCTGTTCGATGAGCTCTGCCCATACCTCAGGAGCTTGGTCCACAGCACGAGAGTTGACAAACTCTTCGGGTGTCATTCGTTCAAGAAGATTGCGATGNGGAAAGAGGGATANGGCACGACTGCGATACATTCCACGGAATACCGGATTTTCCCAATCAATATCCACGAACCATGTTTGCGAGTCCTTGATACACCGGTTGAGAATGGCGTTTTCCACCTCCTCGCTGAAATGCTGTCTCACGATGTCGCGATAACGGTTCTCCACAAATACGTTGGAAGCATGGAACGTGTGGACCGATGGAAGTGCTCGTTCGTCCTCTTCCTCTTCTTCCTCTTCCTCCTCTTCATCAGGAGCGTTCATTTCCTCGTCTTCATCTTCCAAATCGTTTATGTCATCTTCCTCTTCCTTGAATACACAGGAGCTGTAGTAATCGTCATAATCCGACGACCGCAAATCAAGGTAGTTGGAGGCAGATTTTTCGTACTCGTCCATGTTTTCACTGGAAGCGCTGCGAAGAACGGCAATGGATTTGCTGAACGAGTCCTCGTGGAATGGAGGCGGTAGAATGTGTTGGTTTGCATTTTCTTCATCATCATCGTCATCGCCGGGAGAGGCAAAGACTGCAAACGTCTTTTCTTCGTTCTGAATCTTTCCCTGGAACTGAAGCGTTGGTTGCTTCATTTTCTTGCGTAGCCATTCAAGAACGTCGGCGGTTTTTGCAGGAATGGTGGTTTCGCTGTAGACCCCAGCAGTGGAAATAAGTGTAGCAATGACCATCTTGTACTAAAAGAAAAAGAGTGCTTTTAAACCGTCCGTTTTTAGTCCTCTTTCTCCAACTCCCGAATACGTTCGTCAAGCAGAGTGGAATATGCTTTCAAGAAGAGAAGAAGAAGGATGATGAAAGCTGTTCCGAGAACAATGATGAAATATACGTATAACTCTGCCATTTTACATGACACAGCAATAAGTATGAACAATCCGTTTTAAAAATGGAAAAACTGAGTTTAAACCGGCGGTAGGTATTCAAAATGGTGTATATTGATTTCATAATCGTATCTTCTCTTTGGCTCTTCATGATATTCTTCATGATTCTTCTACTTTCTATTTCGACACCTGTCAGCTTCTCTCGTGATGATAAAGACGAGTAAAAATGGAAAGTATTTTTATACATGTATTGGTAAACAATCAAAATGAAGACCACTTGGAGACAACGAGAACAAGAACGTGAAAAACAGAGAAAAGAGCAGGAACTTTTGAAAAAGTTTGAAAAAAATGATACCAACTTTCCAACCCTTGGAAGTGGTGCACCCGTAAAAAGCGTCGCAACAGGAGTTGACTTCGCGAAAAAAGCAAGAGAATGGAAAGAGATGGACGACCAAGCAAAAGCGGAAGCGGAACTGAAGCGTATTCAGCAGGAAAAGGAAGAAGCAGAACGAAAGTCGGTGTTTGTGTTCCGCAGAAAACTACAACATTCCTTTGATGACCAATACTATGACGAACGTGTTCCCATCCGACCGGCAGCAAATACCAGTGAATGGCAGGAAGTGTCCGGTCGCGTACAGATACCAAAACGCCCATTGAGCGATGAGGAGTACATGCGCCGAATGGAACAGCGATATGCTCAGGAGATGGAACAGATGCCCGATGAAGCAGAAGAGTTCAATCCCAACCAATCATACGGAACGCGGGACTTCTATTAAAAAGTCTTTTGCTTTCGTGTTCCTCCGCGGACATAGGCTGCAGATGCATTTTTGTTATAGTATGCTCTTGCAGCTTCAAAGCCTAGGTTCCTGTTTCGCATGATTCCACGAATGGCTCTTCTCAAGTAGACGTCCTTGATACTTTCAAGCTTCTTCTCTTCCTCCTCTTTCTTTTCCTCTTCGGCATATCGCTTCTCCTCATTTTTTACATGTTCCTTGCTCTCTTCTACGAACTTTTGAGTGTTTTCAAGAAGGTTTCGTGTGGAATCCGATATTTTTGGAAGCTCTATGTTTACTGGAGATTGCTTTTCCATCTCCTTCTGCCGTTCTTCCAGTCTGTTTTCGGTATTCTCTATGTTGACCGGGGACTCTTCGCTGAGCTGCTGCTGTTGCTTCTCCATGGGCCGTGGTCTCAAAGGACCGAATACATTACGACTGCTTACCGGATTTCGTCGTGTTTTCGGAAGACCCAGCAAGTCATAGTTGCTCTTGAAGTTGGCTATCTTTTTGATTGGATTTTCAACGTTGAACGGCGATTCCTCGCTGAGTTTCTCCTGTTGATTCTCCATTGGTCTGGGAGTAAGTGGAGCAAAAATGGCTCTTGAGCTAGGAAGAATATCTTTTGAAGTTGGGCTGCCAAGCAGGTTAAAGTTGCTTTCAAGAGTGGTTGGCTTAATCCGTTTGATAGGGTTCTCGTACATGAAGGTAGAGTCCTGTTTCTTCAATCGTGTTACAAACAGTTTGCCGAAGCGTTCGCCCAGATTTTTGAAGAGGTCGCCGTAGTTGGAAATGCCCCATTTGATTCCCCAGTAGATTGCTGCGAATAGCAGAACAAACGATAATGTACCTATAACAATTTGGATCAACGTAAAGGACGGAAGCGCACCAGCTCCTCCGCTGACCGGTTGAAGTTCAATCGGAATCTTTGGAAGAAGAGGAGTCATAGGAACAGCGGTACACCCATCTCGGGGCGTACCAGCATGGTGAAATACCTGGCCGATATTAAAATGAACGGACTGAGGGTCGGTCACTGGAAGTTGGCGAATGGTTGCCAAGTCGCTGGAAGAGATACGAATGGGCTCTGCCATGAAAATGTCCCTTGAATCGGAAGAAGAGGCATCTGCCCATCCGTGTACTGTCACACTCGTGTTCGCTTTTGGAAAGTACTGAACCCCTTTGTAATCGAAAGTACCATTTCGTACAGCGCTTGGAATCTGATTGNCAATGTCAATTGGAATGGCATCATTCTGCCCATAGACTTTTGAAGTTTTTGTTAAATCACCACGCGACCATACGAAAAACGAGTCGTCGGCTCCGAATATTTTTGAAAGCGTCCAGTCGTTTCCGGTTGGCACATCCACTGAACCGAATTTTCCAGTTTTGGAATCGAAGTAAGGACCGTCCACTGTTTTTCCACTTGCATCCACTACAGGTGCTGTGCCCTTTGTCAAGGGGTCGAGGTAGGAGGCGATACGTGTAATAAAATCGGTTTGTGGATTCAAGCTTCCAACCAAGGGAACGAACACTCTCGCTTTGCCGCTGTTTCCGAGAAATACCATGACAGCATCGTGTTGAATGTTCTCAATACGCATCGGAGAAGGGTGGTAGAGCTCAATCTGTGAAATCTGGTCCTCAAGAGGAGGCATACCAGCTGTTTCTGCACCTACATATCTCAAACGAAAAGCAAGCGATGGTTTAATAATAAGTTTTGTTGCCAACCCCAAATCAAGTTTATTAGTATCAGGGTTCATCGCATCACTGCGACTAATCTTCGCAGAGGAACTGGATATGCTTGGGTCGACTATCAATGCACACCCGTTGCACTCGCTTGACATTCCAGGCGCAACCGACAAACCTTTTGCGTAGCTCCCAGCTCTTGGGTCGGGTAGAGTTATTTCATTATTTTGTACTTGCGGAGTAGATGACTGTGAAGCTCCCATTGTTTCATACGAGATAAAACAAGTGTTGAGAAGTAAACAATATGGCCGTTCAACCTACAGCACCATGGTGGGCTACTTTTATTTCCATCATAATAACCGCCGTTGTTTCCGTAGTGGGAACACTTGTTTTCGTTCATCGTAATGACTTTGCGACTCCTGGCGCATCCATCGGACTTTTCACACTTGCCAGCGATACCATCACCTACATTCCACACATCCTCCTTCTGTTCGGTGTGTTGGCGGACGTGTTCACGATGGAGGGTGTCTATTCCATTCCAAGTTTCGTGGGTCTTATCTCCATCCCGCTCAACTATCTTTTCACATACTTCTGGGCAGGAATCGCCGACACCTACGGCATGATTTATGAACTTGCTGCCAAGCCGCCCGGAACACCTCTCTTCCAACGTGGAGGACGTATCGTTGACTACCCTGGCTGCTACGTTCAAGGATTTGAGGCACTCCAGAGCGGATATGCGCCACAAACACTCGTGGTTACAGCAACCATCTTTTCGTATTACATGTTTGATTTGATTGCCAATCGCCCAATCAACGATGCAATTGCTACGATTGTATTTTTCGGAGTGCTCTTCCTCGGGCAGTCAGCAATCATCGGAAACTGCGAGGTAGAGGGATATGTGCCCATCTCCATTTTCTTGAAGATGGCAATGGCACTTGCAGAAGGTATGTTCATCGGAGGTCTTTCGTATGCCACCGTCCAGGCCCAGTATCCAAACAGACTTCCAAGCTCCGTTCTCAACAACGCTGCAGCAGGCGGAAATCTCAATGTCGCCTTCGGAGGTCTCAATTTTGGAGGCGTGGGAGGTGGAAACTATAGCTTTGGAGGTGTCACGATTCCCGGATTCGGAGGAGTTGATGCAAACGGCAACCCAGTGATTCCTGGAATAGCAGGAACGGGCTGTAACGCAGTGCCAACCGGATGTCCTGCAGGTTCTGTGGCATCTACTGCGAACTCAACCAATGCGAATACCGGAGTGGGAAGTACAGCAGGAAGCGCTCCTCCAAAAAGTCCCGATATGACACTTGCAGATGCCAAGTCCAAACTTCCACCGGATACAATTGCGTCCATCACAGCAGCCAATTCAAACAATCCAGATGCAGCAAATAAAGCAATCATCGCAGCAGCGATTGATAGAATGAACAAATAATTATTTGCTCATAGAAACAGCCCTGCGCAATAACGCATAGTAGGTAATCATCGTCGTTCCAGAATGACGACCAACCTCTTTACCTCCTTGAGTGACTACGATAGTAGGTACAAGTATTACTTCAAACTGTAATGCCAACTCATCTTTGTCGTCATGAGTATTCACCGACACCCATTGAACGTCGGGAAACTCCTCTTTCAAATCTTCAATCGCTGGTTTTATAACCTTACACGGCCCACATGTGGGAGACCAAAAATGGTAAGCAATAACACTCATTCTTCCTTATCTATACTACTATGGGATATTTGTAAATGACCCACCTCAGCACGGATGACCTCTTTCTTCTGAATCGTCTGTTTGACGAGGTTGACATCCCGAGTCTTACATATTTCGGTAAAGGCTTTGAAAAGGTGTTTGTCTATGATGTCGGGGTCGAGGGTATTGACGTTGTTGCGAATCCACTGCATGAGAATGGACTTTTGAACGGAAGAGCCCATTAAAGATAACGGACATCCTACAAATAATACATCCGAAGCAGCGGGCAATACCACTGTCTTCGTTTCTTCTACTGTACTTCTTGCCATTCTATCCACCACATCATTGTTCTTTGACAAATCGTCCTCTCCTCCGGTATGCGCCCTCACGTGATGAAATCTATGGGACTTGAACCTAGCCAGTTTGTTGCTAATGTCCTGAATGAGGTCCTTATGAGACACGTCCCCACCGTCCTCCTTTTTCCACCCGTTCCTGACCCATTTGAGTATCCACTTTGTCAAGCAGTCAATGGAATAGTTCGAGTCGCTGTAGATTACAATGTCCTCATCTTCACATCCTTTCGAAATCAGTATGTCTACTGCAACCTGAATCGCAGTTAGTTCCACTCGGTTGTTTGTTTGGGGCTGGGATTCGTCCAACTTTGAGGATACGGACCAGTCGGGATGTTCCGGAAACCAAACAGCGTATCCTGCCTTTGCTCCTTTTCTACCGTTGCCAATACACGAACCATCTGTAAAGACTCTCATTGCTTCTCTACTCTTTCGTATCTGTTAATCCCTTTTCAAACTTACGCGGGTCGTTCCACAAACTCGCGTCCAGAGGCGGACCCACTATCTTGGGAACATGACTGTAGTGATTCATGTTTTTGACTATACAGCGACTCACAATGGCCGACTGCAGAATGGGCTCTTCAATATGAAACCATACACGACACCGAAACGACCTCTGTTCCAGCGACCTACGCAACATCTGTTGGCATGCCAGACTCAAAAAATGGGAGTGCCATATCAGCAGAACACGGATACGAACGTTGGTTCGAGAGGGAGTGAATGACATCCATTGAACGAACCATTTTGCAAAATCGTCCATGGAGTTGTTGACAGCAGCGTCCACTTCGTCAAAGTCGCAGCGGTCGGAGTATTTTGCCTTGTATTCGTTCCAGTATTTCAGGGTTTCCAAATCATTCATCGATTCGTATAAAATCGTATGAGGAGGTGGAAAGTTCATTACTTTGTTTCGTTAATAATGTTTGACACAATGCGTTTAACAGGGATTTCGGAGGATACGACATACAAGCTGTTTTCTGTCGCAACCAAAAATACGTTCTCCTCCTTGAGTCTCATGATTGAGCCGATGGGAGAGGTGTATTCCGTGTCGGACTTAACCAAAAACTTGGTATCGCCTTGAACACCGATGCAGCATTTCTTTTCAATGCTGTCTTGGTAATAGTCCAAATAGATAGGACGGTCTTGTTCAATGGCGAGTTTGGCAGCCTGGGCCATGACGGTTGCGGAAGGTACACTCATTTGTTGAATGGGGGGAGTGTGTTATGTGTTATTTTAACGCCACCTTCAAAGCGTCCTGAAGCTTGAACCGCGTCTTCATTCCGAGAGAGGGCGTCTCGGGTCGGGGAATATCAAGCACGTCCTTGAGCTGTTCATAAATATGGACCTTGGCGGCGACTCCGAAGAGGAAGATTGCTAAGTTGTCGACGTGTTCCTCGCTTGCGCTTGTGCGTGACTGTTTCACGCTCTCTTTCAGGTCCTTACAGATGATACTTACAAAGCGATTCATTGTATCGGTTGGCACAAGTCCTCGTTCGTAGAGACAGGCAAGGTAGTTTGCGAAAGAGCGCTTCTTTTCCTTCTTCTTGGTCCATGCGATGATTGCGTCATTGTAGCCCGCGTCTTCAATGCTGGGAATAACTATCATCTCATCCTTTGCGTCGTACAGAGTATCAAACATGTTGATTTGGGTAAGAAGGTCCTGATGAGCGTCGGGAAACTTCTCAATGACTTCCTTGTAGATGTCTGCCATCATCGCAGAGTAGCAGTTGAACTGAATGCCTCTGTCAAAGAGAAGCGTGGTTGAACGGAGACGAAACATTTGGTCTCGCTTTTCAATTCGTTCTATGATTTCACCAAGGAGTTTGGTGTAGGTTGGTTTTGCTATTTTATTGATGCATCCCACGATGTGTTCGTAGTCGGCATCGTCCTTTTCTCGCAATGTGGCGACATATCCTGCAAGAAGAGTCTCTCGCCAGTTTGTGATTTCGGCCTCCGTGGCCTCTTTTCGAGTATTATTTTTTATGGGTTTTTTGTAGCTAGGTTTGAAAGATATTTTTAGTTTTTTGATTATTTCGATAATACTTTGGTTAATAGCTTCACGCTCTAACGAGCGCATAGCATAAATAGATTGTACACTTAGTTCCATGGTTGTGTCGCCCTCCATATCTCTAGCGGATATAAATCCGTTTTCGTTTAAAACGGATTTCGTTTCTTCACACAAAAATAGGTATGTGTCGTAGAATATAAGAATGACTGAGTCCACAAAACTGCCATATACATGGGTCTTGTGGTATCACGACCCCAATAACCAAGATTACAGCTTAGAAAGCTACATAAAAATCCAGGAAATAAAAACCGTCCAAGACTTTTGGAACATCACGGATACCATCACCAAGGAAGCATGGGAATCCGGAATGTTCTTCTTAATGCGAGAAGGATACAGACCCCTCTGGGACGCCCCAGAGAACGCTAAGGGAGGCGCATGGTCTAAAAAAATAGATGCACATGATACACACCGAATATTTATTGACTGTATGGTCCATACTATAGTTAACAAGTTCCTGAACAAGTACGGAGAGGCATTCGTAGGAGTGACTCTCTCACCAAAAGGCAACTTTCATATTATAAAAATGTGGGTGACAACAACGTCTGTGAACGACAGACGATTGATGAGTCCAAGTTTGATGATGAAGAACTCTGATGACATTGCCTATAGAGCGCACAACCTTAGGCCAAAGTAAACAGATACAGAGTTTGATTGATGTCTGCAAGTATTTCGTCGCGAATATTTAGCAGGTCAGTGTCCGTGGGAGAAATCTTACGTGGGAGAACAACGGTCAAGTACCGAACCTGTTTTTCCACGAACCTTTTTCCGTCCTGCTCGCTGAAGTTGCGAATGGGAATAGTGGCTCCTGCTCGTGGTCTTCCATATTTGCCCATGTACACCTCAATGAACTTGTCAATGTTCTCGTCCAGCGATTTTACAAGGTCATCTGTTGCCTTGTGGCGAGAAAATGAGGTGGTCTGCCAGTGATAAAGTTTGATTTGGCTGCGAATATAAAGCATGGTATCCACGATACTTCCGCCAGTATTTCTACGAGTCACCTTACGAGTGGCCATTTATTATTCCACGATATAACAATGTCGGCGGTATATGCTGTCGGGAGATTTCAGCCTCCTACAATAGGTCATGCTAAACTCATACAAGCAGTGATTGATATTGCCAAACAGAAGAACGCAGAAGCGTTTGTATTCGTATCATCCAGTCAGGGAACCGGAAAGGAAAAAATAAAGAATCCACTGAACTCCACGCAAAAGGTCAAGTACTTGAAACTCATGTTTCCAACGGGTGTGACATTCGTGAATACCGTGAACTGTACTGTGCCGTGTGGAGGACCCATTGGCGGCCGTGGATGGTTGAACTACCGAGGATACAAGGACCTTACGTTGGTAGCAGGAGGAGATCGAGAAAAGGACTTTGGACCAGAAGCTCCTATGTGGAAGGGAAGCAATCCGCCTGCGTTTGTTGCTCTTCCTCGTGGCGATTCTGAAATGTCAGGAACAAAAGCCAGAGGATTTGTAACAAGTGGGGACATTGAAAGTTTTCGCAGAGCAGTGATGTTTGGAAACATGACTGCTTCGGATGCAGATGCTCTCTTTGAAGATGTACGTAAGGGATTGAAAAAGGTGGGTGGTAGAACATTGCGCAAACGAAAAAGACTCGTTACGAGACGCAGACGTTAATCAGAGTAATCCTGAGACCAATCGATTGAAAC
>JGI24890J29729_1001386_pt1 | contig 11078 bp, 14 predicted proteins | sample FreactcultureFD7_FD_29729 | JGI IMG/M metagenome (IMG submission 29729)
TTCAAACACTTATGGGGATGAATGAAGATCCAGGAATCCTTTCTGGGTATGGTGCAATTCCGGCAAGTGTGGCCCGCGAACTTGCAGCAGATGGAAAATGGNGCAGATTTGTCNCAGATCCGATGACAGGAAATCTTCTTGATTATGGTCGTGAAACATATGAACCACCACAAGCTCTTGTGGATTTCTTAATGGCGCGAGATCGAACCTGTCGCTTCCCTGGGTGTAGGCAACCTTCACGCATTGCAGACATTGATCATGCATATCCATGGGATGCCGGGGGTCTGACTTCGGCTGAAAACATGGGTCTGCTCTGTAGGCGACATCACCGAATGAAAACCGTAGGTGGGNGGAATCTGGAAAGTTTTAGCGATGGTTCTTGCCGCTGGACATCTCCTGACGGAAAAGTATTCGACGTTGCCTCGCGATCGGTGAACGAGGTCGCCTAGAGGGGNAACGCGGTCGCGCAGATGGTGAACGCGGTCGCGCAGATGGTGAACGCGGTCGCGCAGAACTAGAATGCTCGCATGAAGAGTCTGGCCTACCTCGTCGCCTTTATTCTTGCGTGCATTGCAATTGGTGGCCCACTTGCTCTTGGAATCACATTTATTAAGGTACGCCGCTTTAAGGGCGCTATAACAAAGGCCATCATCGCTGTATTTCTTGGCACTATCTCTGTGCTCTTGGGTCTGGTGCTCATACTGAACTCTGGTGGAATCGGCTCAAAAGCGCTCGGCTTCCTTGGAGTTGCAACAGGTGCTCCCGCAATATTGCGAAGTATTCGATCCGTGCGAGACTTTCGTTAGCTCATTGCTGTGTCACTCGAACTAAAATTCAAAGGCCCCATGTGGTACTGGCGTGGCCCATCTCCCTTTCACTTTGTTTCCATTCCCGCTGCGCAATCAAAGCAGATAAAAGAAATCTCCAGCGGCGTAACTTACGGTTGGGGTGCCATTCCCGCTGCAGGAATGATTGGGAAAACTGAATTTACAACTTCGATATTTCCTAAAGATGGCCTCTACATCGTCCCCATCAAGAACGCCGTGCGTCTCGGCGAGGAGCTTGAATTAGACGATGTAGTGACTATTTCGCTTGTAATTGGAAGTTAGTTTTACTTCACTTCCAAACTCTTTACCTGTCTTACCTGTCTTACCTGTCTTACCTGTCTTACCTGTCTTACCTGTCTTACCTAGCTACATATCCACCATCTACAAGATGGGCAGATCCTGTAATAAATGAAGCCTCTGGTGAAAGTAAGAAGAGAACGAGTGCTGAAACTTCTTCTGATGTACCGAGGCGACCAAGAGGATGAAGTGAAATTAAACCAGCCAAAGCTTCTTTGGGAAGGTTTCCAAGAAGTGGAGTATCGATATAACCCGGGTGAACTGAATTAATTCGAATCTTCTGAGGTGCGTACCCAATTGCCGCAGCTTTTGTCATTCCCGTTACTCCATGTTTTGCAGCAACATAAGGGGCTGCTCCGCCATCGCCGACAAGCCCGAGGATTGATGAGATATTGACGATTGCTCCTCCACCGACTTTGAGCATCTCGGGGATTTGATACTTCATTCCATAAAAGACTGAATGGAGATTGATATCCATTAAATTCTTGTAGCCATCGATATCAAGATCGGCGAGAGGTCCAAGTGGTCCACCAATACCGGCATTATTTACTGCCATATTGAGTGCGCCATATGTATGCACAGCAAAATCCACTATTGCTTTGACATCCTCATGCTTTCCTACATTTCCAGCAATAGCAGTTGATTTTCCGCCTGCCGAAATAATCTCATCTACAACGCTCTGGGCTACTTCAATTTTTAAATCATTAACAACCACATTGGCGCCCGCTGCTGCTAAATCAAGCGCGATTGCCTTTCCGATTCCGGAGCCTCCACCTGTTACGAGTGCTGTCATACCTTCAAATTTCTTAGCCATTTTAAGTTTTCCTTAATAAATGCACGATGAACCAACATCGAGAGCGAAGCAAAAGCTCCTGCTATTTATTAAAGATAGACCTGAAACTACTTAATGTGTGAAGTTGTGAGTGTGAGGTTTAGGGAGAGCTGGCACTCGCGAGTTGGAGCTGCGTGGAGGTTTCGCGCAAAGAGATCGCGCTCAAAGCGGGAGTAGTCGTGGAGGTTTCGCGCAAAGAGATCGCGCTCAACCACCCCTTGCTCCTCGGAAAAGTTTGAACAAGTTCAACTTTTCTCTCGGAGCTGCGTGGAGGTGCCGGGAATCGAACCCGGGTCCTTAAGCACTGAAACGGAGCTTCTACGGGCGTAGTGCACATAACGTTTTCTCAGTCCAGACTCTCTCGTGCACAAGTAGTCAACAAACTCATTTGCAGAAAATCTCTCCGATTACATCTGCAACACTGTAATCAGACAAGCTCTCTAGTCGACGCCAGATTCCCAGACGAGAGCGCACTGGGGCTGACGGATTATCGGGCTAGCTTATGCAGCTAGAGCGAAATCAACTGTAGTTTTATCTGCAGTTATAGTTTTGCCTGGTTTTTGTGGTTAACGAGATCATCCAAGCTTCCTCGGCCCGCTTCCTCTGCTTCAACAACTAAAGTCGAAACCGATCACCCCCATTGTTACCTACCTTTTACGGCAGGAAAAATATGGGTTCTGAGTAAGCATTTGTTTATCGCATCTATATGTAGTTTTCAGTTATACCTGTAAAGCTGTGAGCAGAATTCTATCGGACGCTGATTACTCGAAATCCTTGCCGGAGGTGCGACGAGACAAACCGCGGTGAATCTCCCGATTCGCCTGCTTTTCAATCATTGACTGGCGCTTATCGTGCGCCTTCTTTCCCTTTGCAAGGGCAATCTCGATCTTTGCCCGTCCATCTTTGAAATACAAAGAGAGCGGAACCAGAGTGAGACCNCCTTGCTTCAATATTGAATCAAGTTTGTCGATTTCCCGACGATGCATCAAGAGCTTTCGCTTTCGACGCGGTGTGTGGTTTGTCCAACTTCCCTCGTTATATTCGGGAATATGAATTCCTTCAAGCCATGCTTCGCCACTATCAATAGTTGCAAAACCATCGATGAGAGATGCGCGACCAGCACGAAGTGACTTCACTTCAGTTCCGGATAGAACAAGACCACATTCAAAGACATCCTCGATGAAATAGTCATGACGAGCAGCCTTGTTTTGGGCAACAACCTTCTTGCCTTCTTCTTTCACCATCTCGTCNCCTCCATTCCAATCGTTCTGCCGTCATGATGACGGCGTTGGTCCGTAAGTCACGGGCCTGATTGGGCAGGCAGAAACTAACGGCTCATATCTATATAGACACATTCTCTCGCAAAATGTTGCCCCCAAAATGCCAAAAGCAGGGGGAAAGCGGGCGAAGTTAGACCTTGAGGTACTTGCGAAGCGTGACGAGTGAGGCGATTGTCGAGATCACAAGTCCAGTAAACAAAAGTTCACCTGATGCGACCCATACATCTGCCCATGTGAAAAATCGGGTAAAGCTCAGAAGTGGCGCGACCTTTGCCGAAATCAAAAGTTTAAAGAGAGCCAAAAGTCCGGTCGAGAAGACCCAGCCGATGAGCGCGGAGAAAACACCTTCAAGAAGGAATGGCAATTGGATGGAGAACGATGTCGCTCCAACCAGTTTCATGACGCCAGTTTCTCGGCGACGGTTGAATGCGGCAATTCTCAAGGTATTTGAAATGAGAAGCATCGCTGTAAGAATTGAAGCAACACCAATGGCAAGTGCACCGTCACGCAGGACCCCAAGAAGTTTGAAGAACTTGTCGAGAATGGCACGCTGATCTTGAACTGTATCCACTCCAGGACGTCCCGAGAATGCAGATTGAATAACATTAAATTGTGTCGGGNCCTTGAGCTTTACTCGGAAGGACTCAGGAAGTTGATCCGGAGTTACATTTTGCGCAATCGCTGAATTCTTAAATCTCTCTTGGAAGTGTTGGTATGCCTGAGCTTGAGACTCGTAATACACGTTTTGCACGACAGGAAGGGCCTGGAGATCTTGCTGAATTCCCAGGCGTTGAGCAGAGTTGATGGGACCACCAGCGCATGATGGTGATTCGGATAGGGATCCACAAAGGAAAACGGAGACTTCAATTTTGTCGTACCAATAATCCTTCATCACGCGGACCTGTGAGTTTGCAAGAAGTCCAATACCTAGAAGAGTGAGCGATATCGCGATAGTAATCATCACTGCAAATGTCATCGTCANATTACGGCGTATGCCAATCTTGACTTCACTTGCTACGAACGCTGCGCGCATCTCTTGCTTCCTATCTCTTCTTGCTGCCTGTTAAAAAAAATACCTTGATCAACCCGTGTATCCATAAACGCCACGAACCTGATCGCGGACAACGTGGCCGCCATCGAGTTCAATTACTCGCTTACGCATCNGATCAACAATTCCTGAATCGTGTGTAGCCATAACAACAGTGGTGCCTTCGCGGTTGATTCTGTCGAGAAGTTTCATAATTCCAACCGATGTTGCGGGGTCGAGATTTCCCGTTGGTTCATCGGCAATCAAAATCATTGGGCGAGAAACATATGCACGAGCAATTGCCACGCGTTGTTGTTCTCCACCAGAGAGTTCAGAAGGCTTGCGATCTGCTTTCTCTTCAAGGCCCACAAGCTCAAGAACTTCGGGGACTTCACGATCAATTTCCTTTTGCGAGTAGCCAAGAACGTGCAATGTAAATGCAACGTTCTCTGCAACAGTCTTATTTGGAAGCAGGCGGAAATCCTGGAAAACAGTTCCTACTTGGCGACGAAGTTCGGGGACTTTATGAGCTGCAAGCTCACCAAGATCTTTGCCTGCGACGATGATGGTGCCAGTTGTTGGAGTTTCCTCACGAAGACAAAGGNGTAAAAAAGTAGATTTGCCCGAACCTGAAAGTCCGACAAGGAAAACGAATTCGCCCTTTTCAATATCGATGCTCACCTTGTCCAGAGCAGGCTTCTCCTGCTTTGGGTACAACTTGGTGACGTTCTCAAAACGAATCACATCTACTCCTTCAAACTCTTCTGTTGGCGTAAAGCTTTGCCAGCAGTTTGCGTTCAACTACATCGGACTTCCCGATCGTGCTTTCGCAGCGAAAGGGAGAAGGNGTTGACACCTCGATACACGCCAAAGTTTAGGTAGGAGCTAGGCGCAGAATGGGGAAATACGCGCTGAATTGGCTGTGAGAAAAGTTTATTTTGAGCCTGACGCGGGAAAATTTAGAACAATAGCCCGAATAAGAGATGTGAGGAGATATTAAGCGCTCTTGCGCCACTTGATTGCTGCTTCGATGAAACCATCGATATCTCCATCAAGAACTGCGGAAGGATTTCCCACTTCATAATCTGTGCGAAGGTCTTTCACCATTTGATACGGAGCAAGAACATAGGAACGCATTTGATTTCCCCATGAACCCGTTGAATCTCCCTTGAGGGCATCCAAGCGTGCACGTTCTTCTTGACGACGACGTTCGAGTAATTTCGATTGCAAAACAGCCATGGCCGTTGCCTTATTTTGAATCTGTGAGCGTTCGTTCTGGCAAGAGACAACAATTCCGGTCGCCATATGTGTAATGCGAACAGCAGAGTCAGTTGTGTTCACGCCCTGNCCTCCAGGTCCGGAAGAGCGATAAACATCGACTCGAATATCTTTTTCATCAATCTCAACATGATCGCTCACTGCTACTACCGGAACGACTTCCACTCCTGCGAAAGAGGTGTGGCGACGTGACTGTGAATCAAAGGGCGAAATACGAACAAGGCGATGTGTTCCTTGTTCTACCGATAAGTGGCCGTATGCATAAGGAGCGCTGACGCGAAATGTTGAAGACTTAATTCCTGCTTCTTCGGCGTAGGAAGTTTCAAGGACATCAACCTTGTAACCCTTTCGTTCGCAATATCGAAGATACATACGTTGAACCATTTGAGCCCAGTCGGCGGCTTCTACTCCCCCGGCTTCTGATCGAATTGTGACGAGTGCATCGCGGTCGTCGTATTCACCATTGAGAAGTGTTTGAACTTCTAATTCACGAATGGTCTTTGCGATGGTGTCCAATTCATTTCCTGCATCAGAAACGGCCGAAGAATCCTTCTCTTCCATTGCTAATTCATAGAGAAGTGGAATCTCTTCAAGGTGGCGGCGAATAGTCTTTGCTCGATTAAGCGTGGATTGAACACGGGAAAGTTTGCTTGTTACGACCTGAGCTTTCTCGGGATCATCCCAAAGATTTGGGGCCGATGCTTCTGCTTCGAGTTCTACCGATTCCTTCTCCAGCTTTGGAAGATTCAAAACGGCTTCAATGCTTTTGAGAACACCGTCGAGTTCTTCGACTTCTAGTTCCCACTCGCGCGCTGCCATGGGGGAAGAATATCTGAAATCCTGACGTGTAATGCAGACCCTAATTAGCGCCTTGTAATCGATTTATAGCCGAAATTGTTGCTGTAACTAAGAAAGGGGATTCACTTCCAAGAATAGGCGTCACGAGAAGATGCTTTATCTGCGATGAAACTTTGGCAGATACGGAAGAACCATCGCAGTTCCACGAATCGAAATGGATGGAGTTTCCGCGGAGTTGAGCGCCGGAAATTTCGTTGATAAATGTTTGGTAGGCACTTGAACAGTCGATGGGAAGCACGCCGCTTGCTCCACCCGTATATGTGCTTGATGGGTTGAAAGAGTTTGGATCTGAGCCCATTGAAATCGAGCTTGATGGGTTTTGGCTATTTGAGTAATACGAATATGAATCAAGGTGGTGAGCGGCTTTGGAAATGAGTTCTTCGCCGACTTGGACAAGTTCTCTCTTAGCCAAGTAAGCCGACGAAGCGTTCAAAATGAGAAACGAGCTCACAACTAAAAGCATAAAAAGCGAGGTTGAGAGAATAGTTAGCGAACCTCTTTCATCCAATACCTTTGCCTTAATTTTGCTGTAAATGTTCATGTACTTCTCCAGATATCAACAACCTGCGTATCGGAGGCAATAACTTTCGTAGACGTTGAATCAATGAATCGGAGGNAGCCTCCCGGCTTAATAGACGGATCTTCGAGAGTGACCTCCGCACGTACTTGTGAACCTGGAGTTAAACATGGCTGTGCACTGCAGGTTATTCTGACTTCTGGCAAGGATGTAATTCCACGCTTTGACAAGATTTCACGAGAAAAGGTTTCAACAACGGTCTGCACTCGTGCTGCAGTTGATTCTTCTGTTGGGCTAGTGATGTATGCACGCGCAACCTGACGAGCAAGATTATGAGCATCAAATGCGCTCTGGGATTGAGCGTGTACAAAACCTAAATACAGGGCAAAGGGTACGAAAAGTGGAATCGTGAGAACTACGAATTCAACAACTGCGCTCCCCCGATCATCACGCAATTTTCTACTCAGTGATTGCAATCCCCGTTGCTTCAAAATTGTCACCTCCGGGTAAGAGTGGTGAAACAGCAGGCTTGTGAATCAATTGGTTTTCAATAGTCATTGAGCCGCCACCTGGAAGTGGAAAAGACTTTACATCCCCTCCATTGATACTGGAGGACGATGTTGGAGATGATCCCATTGCAATATTTGCCGCATCTCCCTGAACCACATTTGTTGAGACGGCCCGCGCCATGACGCCAGTTGAAATCTGAAGAATGCTCAAAAAAGTCAGGAGGAGNGGAATTAAGACCATGACACTTTCAGTCATATTATAAAAACCTCATATTCAATACCAATGGGAGAGGCGAATCTTTTTCGGTGAGCGCTCTTCGGTGAGCGCTCTTCGGTGAGCGCTCTTCGGTGAGCGCTATTGCGCGAGGGATATTCAACGAATGTTGTTCATTGAATCTAGAGAAGTCCGAAGAATAGATTGAATGCGAGGAGCGGCCAGAGTCCAAATGGCCGTTACGAGGCCTGTTGTCATCAGGACAACCAATACCCAGCCAGGTACGTCGCCGCGCTCATTCACAAGTTGAGTCTTGGCTCGGTGCATGAAGTGCCTTGCATTGATAATCACAAAGCATGCGACTCGAAGAGCCCATTGCTTCCAGCCAGGATTAATCAGTTTTTTCCACGTTAATTGTTCGCGGATATGGTTTTTCATAGATCCGATTAAGCGGTCGTATTCAATTTGTTCCTCAGGGTTATATTGGCTTCTGCGGAATTTCATATTTATTCCTTTCTTTTATTGTCTTTTATTGTGGCTCTTGCTTTTGTGGCGCAAATTTTGGATCTCTCTGCCGCGAGCGAATTCTTCTGCCTTGGGCGATCCACAGCTCCTCCCCTCAAAGAAGCTGTGGACGATTACTTATCAACAGAATCNCTTGTGAATGCAATGACTGCGAAGAGTCGAAGTTTCACAACTTAAAAACCCATGTTCTGGCCTAGTGCGAAATATGAAGGCCACAGTGCGAAGAGCACAGATACTGGCAAGATGAGAAAGACGACTGGAATCATGAGGGAGATTTCGGCTTTTCCCGCCTTCTCCAACATTGCTGTTCGTTCTGCTTGGCGAACTTCTTCAACTTGTCGAGAAAGTACATCGCTGAGAGCAGTTCCCCTCTCCATGGCGATGAGGATTGAGTCATTAAACCTTCGTATCGAGGGGGATTTCACAAGCTCATTCATAATGTCTAGAGCTGTAGACAAGGGAGCGCCATGGCGCATCTCATGAACGCATTCACGTAAGAGAAGAGAAAATTCTCCTGTACTTACTTCGCTTATTCGCAGAAGTGCTGCAGATGGGCTCAGGCCTGCCGAAACCAAAATCGCAAAGAGTTCAGCGACTGCAGGAAACTCCAATTCAAGTGCGCGACCCTGACGTTTCTTTAACCGCTTAAGTTTCTCACCTGTGTAAACCGAGACAATTTCTTCACGAAAATCCTCAACGAGAATCGTGGAACCGAGAATGATCAAAGGAAGAAGAAAGAGAAAGGCAAGTACAAAAGTCATTTCCGTGACTCCGAAAAGATCCGGGGCGGTTCTTCAATTCTCCCCACGCGTCCCATCCACACGAATGCGCAAATACTCATCACGATTCCAAGTACTAGGACAAAAATTCCATTTGTCGTGGAAAATGCTTTAACGGTACTTGGCTGGGCCGAAAGGATTAGAAGAAGAATCCATGGTGCCAATGTTGCTATGACCGCAGAATTCTTAATCCATCCATGCTTTGCTCGAATTTCTGAACGAATGGCAATATCTCCACGAATATGGTCACCTAAGGTTCGTAGCGTCACCGTGATATCTCTACTTCCAGATGTGCGAGCAAAATCTAAAACTTCGCACACTTGATCTGCAATGGGATCAGAAAAAGATTTTTTGATGTGTGCAAATACTGTCGAAAAATCTCCCTGGCCACGAAGTATCTCTTCGCAATGAAGAAATATTGCTCGCGATTCCTCTGGACCTCTGAAGCCAAGTTGTATAAGAGTTTCGGCAAGAGAGAGCCCTGAACGAAGGCCACTGATGAGGTGATCGAGCAGCTCTGGCCACAAGAGGGCTAGCTGATTCCGCGCTTTCTCTCTCTTTCGCGCAGTGAAGTAATACGGCAAGTAAGAGCTAGCGCCCGCAAATGGGAGTGCTAAAAGAGTTGATCCGATAAAGGTTCGCGCTATGAAAAGTCCAAGCACTCCAAAGAGGATGGACTGACGAAGATCCTTCTTCACAAGCGTCTCCTTGCAAAAATTCTCTCAGGATCACCCAGACCAATTTCATATCCTTTGTTTTCATCTCTGTAAGTAAAGAGTGGCTCTATCTCTGCTTTTCCGGATTCCACTCGTCCCGTGACAAGACAAATTTCTGTAATTTTTCGAGCTCCAGAGTCGCGCAGAATTGTGGTGTGGATGACGAGATCAATGGCATTAGCCACAATGGGAGCAATAAAGCTGTGAGAAATATTCTCTCCTGCAAGGAGTGGCAGGGNTTGCAACTTTGCAATTGCATCTCGAGCAGAATTTGCGTGGATCGTTGCCATGCCAGGAACGCCTGAGTTGAGGGCAATAAGCAGATCCAAAGACTCTGCTTCACGAATTTCGCCCACAACAATCTGCGTTGGTCGCATTCGTAGCGACTCTTTGATTAAACGCCGAAGTGGAATCTCGCCTTCGCCTTGGAGGTTTGCAGGTTTTGTTTGCAAGGCAACGCAATCAGGTAGACGCGGTTTTAATTCAAAGACTTCTTCGATAGTAATCACACGGTTGTGAAATGGCACCGAGCTAACAAGAGCATTCAATAGCGTTGTCTTGCCTGCTTGAGTAGACCCACTCACCATAATGTTTAAACCAGCGCTCACTGCTCGCCCCAAGAAAGCAGATATTTCTGGTGTCATTACATTAAGAGCTGCCAGTTCATCCAATGATTTTCCTCGAATGAGGTGTTTTCGAATATTCACCGCCCAATGAGTTGCAGTGACTTCGGGAATAGCCACATGCAATCGACTTCCATCAGGCAATCTGGCATCAACAAAAGGGTGAGAGAGGTCAAGCCTCCTACCACCCCACATCAATAGACGTTCGACAAGATCGCGGACCTCATCTGTTGTCATCACGATATTGGTGAGTTCGCTCATCCCAGATTTTGCAACGAAAATGCGGTGCGGTGAATTAAGCCAAATCTCCTCAATCAGAGGATTGCTCATAAGTGGAGCCAATTGGCCAAACTCCCGAAGTGCAGCATTTTCAGTCACAGGAGCAGATAACTCGTCTTTCTCTGAATACGACTCTGCAGCGGCTTTCGACTGTGAATTCACACCTTCTTAACCACGCTCTGCGCATTCAGCCATTCATTGGGTAAGGTCGCACCATGAACTTCAGGAGAATAGGCACAAAACGCACAGTTGCCTTTGCAACATCAGCCTTATTCGTTGCCTTGCTCAGTGCATGCGGTCCTCAAAATGGAACCCAACGCCCTGATGACACCGTTCTTCGCAAGGGGATCGCTCAACTTATTCAAACTTTTGAAGGAAAATATCCAAAGCTTAAAAATTGGAATGATGCCGCAGTAAAGATCCAAATTGAAAAACGTTTACCTCTAGGAAATTCATCTGAAGCTGGTTGGCATTTAAAGTGGCCGGCCGCAACAAGTGATGAACTCAGTGAAGTTTA
>JGI24890J29729_1001387_pt1 | contig 11064 bp, 12 predicted proteins | sample FreactcultureFD7_FD_29729 | JGI IMG/M metagenome (IMG submission 29729)
ACAAATTATCTTGTAGAAACATACAGCTGCCTTGGCACATTTGTAGTACCGGGCAGTTAGGGCATTCTTTGCGATTTGCCCAGTGTGTGACTGTATTTAGTTTGATATTGGCATAATCGGATACGTGACCAATCTTATGGCTTTCACCATTTGCGCTTACAGATACCGACGATACATTTTGGCAAGTCAATACATTTCCATGTAAATCAACTGCTAGTTGGTCTCGTCTATCCATACCGCACTTCTGACCCAAAGCAGAAGATGGGCGTTTATTTAAAAGAGAATCTTTAAAATCATTCAGTTTGCTGGCTAAACTAGTAAAACTATGCGCGCCACCATCCCGCACTTCTGCTAAGTATTTATTTCGATATTCTAAAAAATCAACTGAATCTTCAAAGCACGATGCTGCACCGCCTTCATCATACGGATCAGCAAAATTACCTTCACCAATAACTGGCATAACCCCTAAGCGTTGTTGAAAAAACTCGCCAATAGATGTGCGGCTTTGATTATCTTTATTTAATGTGGCGTTAAGGCTTATACGCTTTTTAGGGCTTAGGCGGTCAAACAAATCCTTAATGGCCGCAAACTGTTTTGGGTTATCAAACGGATCTTCACCACGTACGTGGTATCCAGGACCATCATGAGAAATACCTACCATAAAACCTAAGTCATCTATCCATTGATTTTTTTCTAAATCAAGCAAAGACCCATTAGTTATCACCAAGAATTCGGCTTTAGGGTACATACTACGAATGCGATCAGCAAGGGGTTTAAAAGTTTTCCAGTATACGAAGGGCTCGCCGCCCCAAAACTCTATGCGTACGCCGCCACCATCGCCGTCCTCACCACCATCAAACCATGTAGGCAGCTGTTGTAAAAACGGTTCAATATCGTCTGGATTAGTTTCATCAGCGCGTGGCACAAAACGTTGACTACAATAAGAACACTCATAGTTGCAAGAAAGGCCTAGTTGTATTTTAAGGCGCTTTAGCCTACGGCTTTTACCAATTGGGGTATCTTTGGTTGGGGTTGCTACAGTTTTATATTGTTTGGGGTCAACCACAACAACCCCAAAATTAAATGGCGTATTGTCTTCGTTTAAAAGTTCAGACGTAGCATTATCGTACCAAAGAGTTTTTCTTTTTTCTGGTTTAAGGGCGTCAAGACAATCTAATCTAAATTTAGCCATGATGTGGTTTTATGTAGTTCCTTTTAAGGGGTTGTGTAATTTACGTAAAGCTCGCCGCTCCAATACTTAAATCCAACATTTAGCACACCTGGTTCTCCGGCACGATGCGGGTCTCCATAAATACGAACAGTTGCTTGTCCGCTGCTATTTGTTTTAATAACTGAAGAAGATAAAGAACCTGTATCACATACTAAGTATAAAGTAGCAGTGCGGTTTATGTCTTGACCGTCTTTGCACAATTGAAGCACAACATCTAAGTCTTGCCCAACAGCAGTAGTAGATACGGCGCGGACAGAAGGAAGCGCTAATGGGCGCACTGCAAGTCTATCTGTTACCACGATTGGGGCGGAGAAAGACTCGTCTGCAGTTATCTTTGTTATATCTTCGCACGTTACTAACAAAGAACAATCATCTAGTGGAGAGTTTTTAAATGGTACATACAACGAAAACACAATATTTACATTATCGCGCCTAGCCGTAAAGGTACCACTTTTACCTTTAGTTGGAAATGATTCTTTAAACGTGTTGTAAATAATAAACAACGGGCCACCACCTTGCATTTGGTACTCTGGGTTGTACCCTATAGTCCATTGGGTGCTATCGTCAAAATCAGAGCGAGAAGACAATAAATCATAGTAAAGAGTAAATGTATCAACCCTTTCTTGTCTATTAGCTGTGTTGTTTGTTGTAATCGCAAACGTAATATCATTATCAACACGGGTAACATTTAGAGCATCGACTGATATTGGATTAGGGTTTTGGAGAATGTATAAATTCATAATTTTTCCTTAGCAGTCGCAGGCGCAATTGCAATTTGTACCTACAGATAGTACAGCGGTGGTTCCTGACCTTGACAAACTTACACTTGTAATATGTGGGTTGTTGGTACCGTATTCGGACCCGCTACCACTAGCCGCATTCATGTAGTTAGCATCATTAGTCCAGTAGCTTACTGCTGTTGGTTTACCAGCAACATTACCCCAGTTTAGTGGTTGGCTAGTAAAGTATGTGCCATTTGTTGCAGTCATAGTAGTACCAGAAGATACCGTTTGACTAGGCGTTGTAGTATAAGTACCAAGACCGCCGGGCGTATAGAAGATATAGCTACCTGCTGCTTGAATAGTTAAGACTCTGGTAAGAGTGATTTGGTTTGAAAAAGTAGACTGCACAAACGTGTTATTTGGAACACCCGTACCAGTAATAAGCTGGCCTACAACTACAAGATTAACAGAATTTAAAGTAATTGTATTTGCCCCAACGGCACCACCACTAGCATATGTTTTAGTAGTTACTGAGGCACCAGAGGAAGTTATCTGGTTAATTGTTGTACCACTTGTTACGCCAGTACCAGCAATAACAGCATTTTCAGTCAAAGTACCAGACGATAAAGAAGCAACCGTCATAGTGCCAGCAGCGATACCAGCAACAAAAGTGGCTGCTCCATAAGTTGTAGAAAGAGGGATATTGCCGGCTGTACCGGGGGCTACAGTATTAAATGGGTATTGAACATTACCGGAAACAAGATAGTTTAAAGGAATACTAGTTAAACCAGTACCACCGCTTGGTGGGTTAGCTACACCAGTAAAACTAGAAGTACCGCCGGCAGTTGTAGCAAAAGTAGCTGTAGCTGCGTTGCCACCAATATTTAAGTTAGCCGCAGTGCCAGTTAAATATGTACCGTCGCCAACAAAAGCTCCAGCATTAACAATACCGTTTGATGTAATAGTAGTACTAGATACTGTTTGTGAGGGGGTTATAACCCAGCTTGTTCCACTACCACTAGAAATTGTTGTACCAGGAGTAACGCCTAAACCGTTAAGATATTGGCCAGTAGCGATAGTTCCTGAAGTAACAGAAGTAACTGTAAGGGTCGTACCTGAAATAGAACCAACAAAAACAGCAGAGCTAGCAGTAATATTCCCGCCGACAGTTTGAGTTCCTGTAACAGTTGAATTACCCGCAACACTAAAGTTACCGGGGACGCCGTTAATACCTGCTACAAAATCGGTGCCATTGCAATAAACTGCAGTAACCATGCCGTTTGGAATAGTTACAACTGCACCAGTAGAAGCGCCTATAGTAATTGTGTAGCCTGTGTTGTTATAGACCACATACTGTTTGTTTACTAGTGGGGCTACAATTTGGCGGGTAGCTGTAAGGGTTAGTGAAGAGGTGATTACAAGAACAGCATTTCTAGCCTCATCCGACGCGCCGTTAAAGTTAGTCAGAGTACGGTTTGCATCAGTCGCAAAGTTTACAGTTTGAACACCAGCAATCGCTTGTTCTAACAAGTTACCGAGGTTATTGTTAGTTGTAGAACCCCAAGTACCGGACTGATCGCCGTTACCAATAAGCTCTAGTAAGAGCGAAGTCGAGTATGTAGAGGACATGTTTTTCCTTTATTCCTTATAACTGCGTGTTGTCTATTGGCGTCCAGCCTGGGGTCTGCGTATCATCTATATTACCCCAAGTTGTTGATTCTGTGTTGTTTATTGCATTCCAAGTAACTGTTTGGTCATCAACTATTTTAAACCATCCACGACCAATTGGCGAGTCGATTAAAACAAGTGTTTCTAGCGTTGTTGGGTTAAAGTCAGCTCTAGCGCTTACAAAATCTATGGAATTAAGGGTTTCTGCCAATATTCCAGCAAAAGCTACTTGGGAAGATTGCGCATCGGTTAAGGTAGATAACTCGTCAACTGATACAAACTGCCCCCTAAACCCAGTATACGCATCCGTTAATGTCTGAGATTCAACCAAGGCCCCCGCAAACTTTGCAACGGCAGCGACAATATCGGCAAAAGTAATCGCCTCAGAAACAGCCGACGCAAAAGCCGTTTGAGAAGATACAAGGTCAGTTATAGTAAATGTTTCGCTTGTACTACTAATAAAAGTAGCATTCCCCGTAATAGCGTCAGAAAAAGACGCTGTATCTGCTACAACTTCAAAAAAGTTGAATTGAGATGTATCTAAGTCAGTAAAACTAATTGAATCTGCTACGCTTGGGTTAAACCCCGCTTGGGCTGATTGTGCATCTGTAAGGGTTGTAGCCTCATTTGTATTAACAAAGTTAGCCTGCCATCCAAGAGCATTGAATGGGGCTCTAGAAAAGGCGTTTAACCCAAACATTAGACTACTGGAACTTCAGGCTCTACAGGCACTTCTGCCACCGCACTCCAAGGCAATGGAGGATTCACAACAGACGGGGTATATTGCGCTGTTATCCAAGCTGTAATCTTATCGGTGTATTCTGACCACATCCAGCTAGGTGTGTATTCTTGTACCCATCCCATGACTTGCTCTTGAGTGAGTTGGTCATAAGGTGTAGCGGACTGTGGGTCGCTTGTAGGTACATCGGTTGAGCCTTGCATAGCAGTAGAGAAGGAAGAATCTTTACCTTCGTAGTTCCAATAGACACGGAACACATACAATGGTACTTCCTGATATACAGGATAGGCTTCCATGCCTGTGATTGTGGTGGTGAATTCGATTGTCATATTATTCTCCTAATTGGTCATAATGCTTTTGTAGCATATATAAATCTTTTTCTAATTCTTCAATTCGTGTTTGTTGTTGGCGTAGCATTTTTGCGGCTTTTCTATAAAGTCTATCTTCAAAAAATTGACCACAAGCCTCTAACTCATCACATAGTTCTAATGCGTTCATTTTTATTCTAAAGTTGCATTTGAATGTTAAGGTGCATTTTTATCCTACTTTCCAGTTTACAGAATCGCTATATACAGGGGTCGCTACCGCCCCACCTGTTACTACAGTTGCTCCAAATACGGGGGTTAAAGCATCTGTTACAAAAGCCCTTGCGCCTACTCCGCTTGTTGATGCAGAAGGTAGTGTAGCGACTGTGTAGTTGGTAGATTTAGTAACACCATAAGTCTGAGTTAATGTAGTGCTTGTATTACCAATAACAGTAGTGTTTGAGCCTAGACCAACTGCTTGATAGCCAATCACCATCTCGTTGGTGTTGTTGTTGGCAGAGCCTACTGTGTTGTAGCCAATGTAAGTGTTGTTAGAGCCTGTTGTGTTGGCGTTTGGAGATATATTCCCAAAACCAGCTTGGTATCCAATAGCTGTATTATTATTACCTGTTGTATTTCCAGAAAGTGCTCCACCTCCGTGCGCTGTTCCATAACTTCCAGTTGTATTGGACAATAAAGAATTTAGTCCACTAGCAGTATTAGAACTTCCTGAAGTATTTGCATTAAGAGCCTGTCTTGACAAAGCAGAATTCAGTTGACCAGTTGTGTTTGAATATAAGGCTGAATAACCAATAGCCGTATTGTAGGTTCCAGTTGTATTACTGTAACCAGCTTGATACCCAGTAAATGTATTCTGTTGCCCTGTCGAGTTACTATACCCAGCCTGATAACCAACCGCCACATTGCCTGTACCACTCTGCAAGGTCGCTACTGGGACTGTAAATCCTGAGCCTGTACCACCAATAGATGCGGCAGGGGCTGTTAGAACAGTCGTAGTGTCTTTAAAGCCTACACCATTAGAGGTTAATGTAACTGAGGTTACTGCACCGCCACTTACTACGATTGTGGCAGTTGGATAAGTAATTGCAGATGAACCCGACGATAGTGTCATTACGACACCAGTATATGTTCCGTTAGTGTAGCCAGTACCGCCTGTGATTGTGCCAAGTGTTGCTACATTGGTGGTGTTGTTGGGGAGTGCTAAAGTGCCGATTGCGGTTAAACCACTAGCAATTGTGTTTCTAAATAAAGTTTGAAATCCTATTCCAATTGAATTAGAACCAGTTGTATTTGCATATATAGCGCCATCGCCAATAGCTATATTTGAAGAACCTGTATTATTAAAAGCTAAAGAATAAGCACCCAATGCACAATTATAATTTCCTGTGCTTAAACTTGTTAATGCTCCTATGCCGACAACAATATTTTCACCGCCTGTTGCAGAAGTAGGTAAAGCGCCATTACCGACAACTGTATTACTAGCAATATTACCTCCACCTCTACCCACCCTAACACCATTCACATATAAGTCTTGCCCAATAGCTAATGTCCTAGCACTTCCTGTACCAGCATTTTGAGTAGATATTGTTGCTGTATTGGCAGTAGTAGTCCAATCAATACTTAATCTCTCATAGTTACTAGCATCGGTATAGGTGTTGTAAAGCCTAAATGTCTGTGCGTTAGTAGAGTTGCGTTGGGCTAGTGTGTTGGCGGAGTCTTGATATAAAGCTAGCGTAGTTGCTGATGTTGCATTTCCAGAGCCCCACGTTAATCCAGTTGTAGAATTTAAAGCAAAATTTGCGTTAGAAAATTGAAAATAAGGTGTTCCCGAATAAGCCCATTGAGAGTAAGCCGTAGTTCCGTAAAATCCAGTATTTGTAGAACCTATTAAAATTGCAGGGCTTGATGCAGTACCAGCTTGTGTAATTATCTGACCACTAGGTACACTAATATTATTAGTAGTGGTAATTGCTGCTGTAGTAGTGGGAGTGTATGCGGAGGCTACTGTGCCTAGTTCTAGTTGTGCGCCCCATATTGTTGTATATCTTGTATTGGCGGCTACAGCAGGAGTTCCTGTTTGATATGTAGAAACATCTTTTTGATAAAGAATTGCATATCCATTATTAGCTGTAGCACCTAAATTACCAGTAACAGTAATTCTATAAAATCCTTGATTTGTTAAATTAATAGAAGAACTTGTGTAAACACCTGTACCAGTAGCGCCTGTTGATGTAACAGTTCCAAGAGTTAAATCAAAAACTGCGCCAAAATTATTTGCTGCTGCACCGCCATTTAACTGTACATACCTATTAGTTCCATATAAACAGTTATAACTAACAGTAAATGTTGTCCCAGCAGTAAAAAGAACTTGTACATTATTATACAAATAATTATATGCAGTAGAGCCATCGCCAGTTAATCTATTGGCTGTTGTTGTTCCATCTGGTGCTGTATATAAAGTACCCGATACATTCCAGCCACCTTTAATCCAAGTAGCATTACTAAAGTCTTGAGAATAAGCTAAATTATTATTCCCACCCTGTAAGTTCAAGCTCTTATCAGTTACTGCACCATTAAAAGTAGATTGCCCTGTTACTTGTAGGACACCTGTGCCTTGGTCGGTGGATTGGTTTACAAGAATGTTGTCTAACTCGTCAACTACAACGGCTTTTTCCGATGGGTAATCTACCCAGACGTTTTGTGTGCCTGATGAAAAGTTAACTTTAGTTGTACCGCCAGCAGATGAAGATAAAACTGTGTCACGACTTAAAGTAGCGGTAGGTGTAAACGTACCGACACCAACTTCCCAGTTTGGTCCGCCTTGGTCTGCAATCGTATAGTAGACAGTAGAAGACGTTGCTGAATATGCTGTGTTAAATGATTGATAGCCTGTGCTAGCGCCAAGCAGAGTTACAGACCCAGTGCCAGGTGAAGTACAGGTTTCTAGTACTCTATTTTTTAATAGGAGTGGCATTTACCGTTCCTTAGCCTGCTGCGCTGAGCGAATACGAAACGTTGATTGTGTCTCCACTTGTAACTGTTTTTGAACCAGCAGTAAAGTCACCTGCAGAGAACAATACGCCTGTAGTGTTGTCAATAGTAGAAGAACCACCAACGTTGATAAATGCGCCAGCAACAGTTCCTGAACCAGTCATAGTAAATACAACGGCAGCAGATGTCGATTTAACTGCTGGATTAGCGGTAGTAGACGCACTAAATGTTGGGGTTTTACGTGTACCAGAATATGTAGGGGCGTTAGTAGCACCAACTTCTACCCATCCAGCATGAGACGCTTGGGTATCAGCATACGCTGCAGTTCCAGTACCTTTTAGACCCATAACAATAGCACCAGCCGCTGTGTTGCCGAGATAAGCATCGTTTAATGATGCGCGGCCTACGTTAGTAGTAAGGTTTTCGATAGTGCCAGACCACTTTAAATTTCCAGAAGCGTCATAGCATTCGGCAACATAAACGCCGTCTAAACCTACTTGCTCAATAGAACCTGCACTGCGGGCTACGGTTGCGTCCATAATATCTCCAAAACTTGTTTTATCAATGTTGCCCATACTAAGAAATCCTTAAAATTGCTGTTGTTGAAGTAGCAGTTGGGAACGTAACTGTAAAAGTACCCGCTGCCGTATTTGTTTTATCTGACCCAAAATCTAGCACTGCAACCGCTGCTCCAGTAGTGCCATTATATATCAACGCTGCCCTAGCAGTAAAGGAAGCCCCAATCCAAACCACATTAGCAAAGTTAGTATATGCTGTATTGGAGTTTGTGTCCCCAACTGGGACCTGAGTAATAGTTAAAGGTTTACCGCCAGCTGTGTACCCTGCGCCTGTGATTTCATTGGCTGTTGTGTACGTTATTGTCGAATTGTTAAGGTTTGCATTACCTGTATATAGGGCTATTTTATAAGAATATGGGGTTCCAACAGCAAAGTTCTCCAACCCGCTAAGCAGGTTGGTTTTAAATACCGTGGTTTGTCCCTGGGTTATGCTCATAACTTATTATAGGGCAGACTAGTCTGGCCTCTCCTATACGCGTCATTTCTTTCAAGGCCATCGCCAAGGCGTTTAAGCTGCCCGATAGCTTCTTGGTATTTAGTCTCGTAGTAGCCAACTAAATCTTGCTCGCCCTTCATAAATAACATAGCTTCTCGCATGGCACCATAAAACAAGACTGGATCATAGTTATCGCCTAGCCAGCTTTCGCCAGTTGAGTTGTTAACTAGAGAAATTGTATATACAAATGGGGTTGCATTGTAGTTGCCTAAATAACTACCAGAACAGCTAAGTACATCGCCAACTACATAAAAATTACCAGAATTTGTAATTTGAACAGCATTAACAACGCCACCAATAACAGTGATATTAGCGGTAGCGCCAGAACCAGATCCGCCAGTTAACGGCACGTTTGTGTAGTACCCACTAGTATAACCAGACCCCGCAGCCGTGATTGAACCCGCAGGAACAGCATTTGTGGTACTACCTGTAGGCAGCGCTCCTTGAACAATAGATACTGGGTAGTAAAAATAGTGTAGTTCAGCTTGATAGCTACTATTAGGGGTAGGCGCCATTATAAAACTCAGCTCGTTAGCATTGGAATACTGCGGGCCAAATAACGCATAGTACTTAGGGACTCCACCAGGAGTCCCCTGATAAGTGGTTCCGTTAGAAACAACACTCGGGTACGCTTCGCGTAAAAAGTTAACATCTTTGTTAAGCAGGTAGTTGTAGTTACCGCTCGAATCAATAACTGCCAAAGAATAAGTAGACAGATAGTCGGCCGGAGCGGACAAATACTGATTACCCGAGGTCAACGTACCAGTTACATTCTTACGCAATGACGGAATCTGCACACTGTTATATATGCGGTCTTCCGCTTCCATCGTAAAACGTGGAATGTTGTTTATAAACAACGATTCAGTATTTTCTGCGTAGTCCTGAATTGCCTGGAATAATTGGACGTAGTTCATTAGGGTTTACCCTTAAGCCATTGGCCCACGTGACATTTTGCCTTTAGTCTGCGCTTTACCGCCACGCATTTCAATACCAGAAGTCTTAGTAGGCTTGTAGTTATCTTTGCTGATATTACCCAAAGAGATATTCATCTCGTCCATGTACTTAGCACCTTTTTCTTCTGACATAGCAGGAAGCTTTTCAAGGACGCCATGAGGCTGTGCGTATTTATTAGCTGGTTTATTATTTGCCATGATTATTTCCCGTTTGCTTTAACTTTAGCTAAGTTACGCCCCATCGATAGCATATCTGCATCGGTTTTACCGCCAGCAGTGCCACTACCAACCTTTTTACCCATTTCGATGCCAACATTTGAACCGGAATCGCCAAGGTTTTTACCCTTAGTTTTACCTTTACTTGTTACACCGTCAGCTGCGCTTTTATACCCCATATCCTACTCCTAGTTAATTGTTACTGTTCCTACTTGCCCTTGCCCAACCAAATAATTCGGCGTTTCATTGTAGTCATACCCCTGACCTACAGGAGCCCAACCCCACTGCGTATCTCGACTTCCGCCAGCCTGATATCCATACGCCGTCAAACCAGACTGCACATAACTTAAATCCCGTCTCGGTTCCCGTACTGCTTGTGGGTCGTTGATTGGATACATACCTAATTGTAACTGAGGATGATCTGGGTCCCAACAGGTATTACATACTTTTAGCTGGTATGGCTTAGTCTTGATAATCTCAGTACGAAGCTCAACCAACTTATATCTAAATGCGCATCTATCACATTCGGCAATTGCGTACTTGCCAGAAGCAAACTTATTAGGCATTAATAACCCCCAATAAACATCCTACGTGGTACAAACCGAACTGGGGCTTTTTCTCTATCTTCTTCAGAGGCTAGCTGGAATTGCTGTTCGTAGTCCGCTTTTAAACCGGCGACCCGTTGAGGATCCATACCTGGAAGCTTGATAGATAAATAGTAGGCCAATCCTGCCACTAGGCAGTTAACAAACCGAAACGGAATATCTTGAATATTTACACCATTCCCAGCGTCTTGAATACGGCGTAAGCGCCAGTAAACAAATTGATATGGTTGTGAACCATCTGGCGTAGGCCAGACTGTAACTGCTGGAAGGTTTTGTACATATACTTCTGCCCCGGAACTATGTGCTACGGCAGTTGTATTCGCTTGACCACGAGCACAGAAACCCAGTGTATTTCCAGATACATAGCCGTAGGCGATGATCTCATTGTCAATTTGAATAAAACCGGCTGCTGCCAGATTAGTTGTGCTTGTTAAAGTAAGCGTTGTATCAGTAGAAGAAATAGCCCCAGCAAGCTGGTATGTGGAGTCGTTAGACTGGCCAGACATACGTTGAATCCAAACTTGAATTGGCCGCCCTTG
>JGI24890J29729_1001388_pt1 | contig 11060 bp, 20 predicted proteins | sample FreactcultureFD7_FD_29729 | JGI IMG/M metagenome (IMG submission 29729)
TTCAANTNGATCAAAATGTTTCGTAAAATCAAACAGGCGTATGCTTATAAACACAGTGAACGTGCATACAAAATCACGCTGAGGATATCTACTGTTGACGAGCTTAAAGCTATACAGGAAAAGTATAAGAACATCTGTGGCACTAGTCTTGTAACTGATGCAGGCTTCACCGTGTTCAATGAGCCAACTACCACTTGTCTGGGACTTGGTCCGATCAGTGAAGAAAATATCGGTGATGATTTGAAATCGTTGAAGACGTTTACTTAATTTTATGTTTACAAAGGTGAAACATGATTTACAAATATACATTGTATGGTAAAATACACAATTCTGATAGAAAAGTGTCATATACATGCACAATTCCTTTGGGTATGTCTAAGGATGAACTAGCAAAACGTATGACTTCATTTTCAAAAGCATATGATTTTCTTAAGATTGATATCTGTGAATTATAAGAATAAACAAATGCCCTTATAGTTCAACGGGATAGAACAAGACACTCCTAAGGTCAAGCTCCCTGTTCGAGTCGGGGTAAGGGCACCAAAATAATTGTTGACATCGTACATTCAATATAGTATAAGAAGATAAATGGCAGTATAGCTCAGTTGGTCAGAGCACTCCCTTCATACGGGATAGGTCGCAAGTTCGAATCTTGCTACTGCTACCAAAAGTTTAATGGCTGTGGAGTCGTCTGGTGACGACACCTGTCTGTCTAACAGGTTCAGGCGAGTTCGATCCTCGTCACAGTCGCCATATTAGAAAGGAAAGCATGAAATTTGCTAACGGAGACCGAGTTCAATGTCACTCAACTACTGACATTGAACTTGATGGAATCAGGGGAACTGTTGTGGGAATTGCACATGATCTGCCAGAAATGACAGTATATATTGTGATGTTAGACTACCGGTACCCTAAAAATCCTAACTGGGATGCAATCATACTTACTGAACACTGTCTAAACAAAGTATAAAAGACATCATTTATGATTTATAGTTGAGTAGTATGAATAGCCAGACGTAACTACGACCACCGTTAAATCACTAAGTGCCCTGGCGGTGGATTGGAGCTTAATGAGAAAATAACTTCGCGGCTGGGACAGGGCTGTGCTACTTAACTATAAGTATTAAAATTCAATCATAGTAAAACATCAAAAAGAGGAAAAAATGGAAGTTACACTACGCAAGGCAAATGCACTACAAATTGCCATCAACGAAGCTCTCAAGGGTCTAGAATTTACCGAGGTAGTCATTCTCAATGAGTTTCAGAATGCTCAAGATGAAATCAAGAATGCCCGCGATAAGTTCATGGCAAACTTGACTCGCCGCAGCAAGCTTCTTTCAGCTTTGTATGAAATTCGCAAGGAAGTTTCCTCCACAAACCACACACATGGAATTGATCATCGTCTTGCATACGTTGCCCGCCTAGAAAAGGAAATCAATTTCTATACACCTTACTCTAAGACTACTCCACAGACAGATATGGCTGTGATCAACGGCAAGCTGGAAAAGATTCGTAATCGTGCAGGAGAGGATTCTCTGTATGGTTACCGCAACAATGAAGTTGCTACCAACATCTTTGATCCGGAAATGATCAACCATTTCCGTGAAATGGTAGCAGTTTCCAAGAAGCAGAAGCAGAAACTACAGGATGAATTGCTTGAACTCAATGTCCGGCTTGAAATCAAACTGTCGGCAGATGCTGTTACTGCTCTTACAGAGGAAAATATTATTTAAAGTTAGGTGGCCTCTTTGCTGTCGGTGCAGGGCCACTTAGAGGGAAGAGAGAAACGAGAGTAGACAGCGGCCAGTCGTTTTCTGGGTTATATGGCGATAGCTTTGAACAGCTATTATACTCGGTGTGAGCCAAGATTAAATGAGAATTTGCACATTGATCCTTGGGAATATGCGAGGCACATGCACGTTGTATATTGTATATTGCTTGATAGATGTCTTTTTTACAAAGCATCGGTGCAGTTTGCTATGTTCTACCACTCACTCTTTTCTCTTTATTCTTATAAAAAGTTCTTGACATAAACCATGTTTCATAATACAAGTTGTTTGTCTTTAACGAAGGAATTGACTAATGATTATCGGTGTTAATTTTTCCACTCTTGTTGAAATTTTTATCGTTGGGTGGGCATCTGGTATCGTGACATTTGGTTATGTTTGGTATCGGTTGCATAAAAATAAAAATAAGTAAAAAAGTTCTTGACATTAGCCTCTTATCTTATTATAAGAGTATATATCAAGATCAGATGAAAGGTTTCTCAAATGGCAACGGAACTAAAAGGCACCAAGTCACTTAACGGAGAAATTTTCATGACTTCGTTCTACGGCGGTAAGGCAAATGGACGTTGTGTTCAGCTTACTCCCGAATATGGAGTCACTGTTTGCGGTGAACGGTATATTCAACTTACCGAAGATCAGGCTCGTGAATTGGCCCGTGCGCTAAATGAGTTTGTGATCGGTGTAAGAGAAGAAGCCGAATAAAAAACTTTTAAAAAATCAAAAAAGTTCTTGACATTGGTATCAAGAATATATATAATGAATTTATCAAGACAGAAACTATCTGTCTTAGCTCTTTGAAAATTGAATAAGAATTGGGGGCATAGCCTCATTATAGGGTAAGACCGAGCAATCGGTCCCAAAGCAAGGTTTCCTATAAACTTGCGCCAGCAATGGTCCATCTATGCAAGCCTAAGCAATCCCGAAAGGGACCGTCAGTAGAATGGCGGTAGGTAGTAAGTTGTGTTTGAGTGTCCGAAAGGATAATCCTCAGAGCCATTCGGTGAGAGGGAAATGGATTGGCGTCCATACTCCAAGCAGCCAAAACAACGAATACTGAATGCTAATAGGTAGTTACTAAGTCTGATCCTGCAAGAGAAGGCAAAGTAGCAATGTCAACGAGGAAGGTCCGAAAGACCGGATTCGTGAATCATGGTTGAGTAGCTCGCAAGGCAAAAGACATGAGGTGTGTTGTATTCTGTATCTAACAAGGTATGGAGCAACTGGAGCAGCACATCTTGGTAGGTTCGCAAATTGCATAATGGTAATGCAACTGTCTCTTAAACAGTCGATTCTAGGTTCAACTCCTAGTTTGTAACACAAAAGCGAAAGACTGCTCCGGTATATGTTTAAAGATGCTTAATGCCACAGTCGTAAGATAATGTGGTCTACGGAAACTCGCAAGGTGGAAGTAGTTGATCGGAAAGATAGCGTAAGGGTTTAGCGACTCTGAACAGCCCGCAAGGTTGGCGAAGGATAGATGGTCGAGTGAACATATATGACGAGTCAAACGCCAGACTCTAAAAAAGGCAGCATTGAGTGTTACTAGATGACCGTAACAGGCTCTAGTGGATAACGGTAGAACGAGGCTCGCAAGGCTATCGGTAATGACCAAAGACACTTGTTTTCAGGAGTAATCTCATCCTGCATTATAAATAGTCTAAATAAAATTAGACTATTTTGATGAACACATTGTTCTGCAACGAGACAGTCAGTGTGTTCGTCTAAATAGTTTACATAGTAATAAATCTAATAAATAATATTAGAATGTTTTGATGAGCATATTTGATTAAAAATAGACTAGATAGCTATGCTGCGGTCCCAAGTATGTTCTTCTAAATAGTTTACATTGCGGGGAGAGTGTTGGTTCTCATATATGTAACTGAATAGAATACATGATGCGGGGTAGAGGAGTGGTTATCTCGGGCGGCTCATAACCGCTGCTACGCAAAGATGCGTTACGCAGGTTCAAATCCTGCCTCCGCGACCAGTTAGAACGATCCTGAGCATGACATTAAAATGCTCTTAAAATTTAATGCGGGTATGGTATAGGGGTTGTGCCTTAGCCTTCCAAGCTAAAGAGACCGGTTCGAACCCGGTTACCCGCTCCATTATAAACAAATCGTTGTACTCATTAATTGAGCGAAAATAGTTGACGAATAAATGTGGGCGTTACAACGATCATACATGGTGAACTGCTGGGAAACCCAATAAATGCCTGACCCCGGCTAGTGCAGGACACATGTGTTTATTAACCAATAAAACCGAAAGGAATCTTAATGAAAAAGCTACTAGTAGTGTTGGCTTTGCTGTTTTCAACTCCTGCATATGCAGATACGGTTCAAGGTTCTATAGGTGGAACAGTTATTGATTCAAACAACACTGTAATTACTGGATCGTTTGATTACGATTCCAAGAAGGAAAATAGTAATTGGCAAAAGTATCTAGATATGGATTATATCTATAATGATACACATGGAATGAGGCTTAAGAATCGGTTTGATGCTTTTGCTAAGCTTGACTACAATCTAGATAGCAAAAATTATCTACAAGGTGAAGCTCGTTATGAATACAACCAACTGGGTATCCATAACACCAAAATAGTGGTTGCGATTGGAAATGGATATAGACTGGTACACAGCAAAAACCTGAAGCTTAGTTTTGAAACTTCTGTTGGTATTGCAAAAGCAACAGATTTCAATGAAATTATTCTGCGTGAAAGTGTGTGGGCGACTTATAAACTGAACGATAGCTCACACCTTGAAGAAAAGTTTTTGATTGAACATGGAAAAAGCCATGATTATATCCGCAATAAAGCATCAATAGTGTTTGACATTTCAAAACATGTTTTTGTTAGTGTAACGAATATCTATACGGATGATTATTCGGTTAGTAAGATTACAACATTTAATTTTGGCGCAAAGTTTTGAGTGATAAATAATAATATAGTTGAAATACCGATACAATTAATGCGGGTATGATGTAGAGGTAGCCTGTCACCTTGCCAAGGTGAATGCACGAGTTCGATTCTCGTTACCCGCTCCATACAGATAGATATACACAAACATGGGTCATCAGCGTATGCTGGTGGCCCTTTTTTGTATCAAAAATTATCTTGACAAAACAAGTATTTGATTGTATAAAGAATCATGAAAAAACAATTATCAACATATGAAGAGCTATCATCACAGTGGGATGATCGTAAAAAAAGAGAATTACTACCAGAAATCATAACTGGACACTCAGTTATACATCATGAAGTTAAGGTGTGTAGCTCATGATTTAAATGTCTTGAATTAACGCTTGACACTCATCATAAGTTGGGATATAAGAAACATAGAAAGGATTTTATTATGGGTAATCGGTTCGTAATTTCAGATACGCACTTTGGTCACACTAACAGTTGGGAAAAGTTCAAGCTGGCTGATGGTAGTCCTTTGCGTCCATTTACCTCGACCGAGGAGATGGATGAGACAATGGTGAAGCGTTGGAATTCGGTCGTTGGACCAAGTGACACGGTCTATCACCTAGGTGACGTTGTTATCAATCGCAAGTCGCTGCATCATGTCAAGCGCCTGAACGGTAAGAAGCGTCTGGTTCGTGGTAATCACGATATCTTCAAGGATCAGGACTATCGCGATGTTGGCTTCGAGTCGCTGTATGGTGTTCGGGTGTTTGTGGATAAGTTCATCCTTAGCCATATTCCACTTTTTGAAAAGTGCGTTTCGGATAGGTTTGTGTGTAATGTCTCAGGTCATCTTCATGCTAACTATATTAATTCTCCACGATATTTAACAGTTTGTGTTGAGCATACTAACTTTACACCGCTGTCTTTTGAAGAAGTTGAGCAAAGAATTTTTGCTAATAAAGAAGCATTTGAACAGACTGGATCAATTATCAACTGTGGTGGTGGTGTGGATATTACTTCTTTTTAGTTTGTCCTCTATGCCATCCATCAGGAATAAGACTATCGGCAGGAATAGTCTTATTCCTGATTCCATCCGTAATGCGAATACAATTCTTGGTTGATGTAGTAAATTTCAAGTTAGTTTTGTTCATTAATCTACCCTCTACTAATTTTAATTCATACACAAGATGAATATCATCTGATGATAAATGGTAGCTTTTATTGCCATCATTAAACCACTTTTTACCTATACGTTGTTTAGACATTTTATCACGAGATGTAATGTTGTGTGACTTGCCAAGGTTAATGAATCTTAGCTTTTCTCTTGTAGAATTAGTTACAGTCTTTCCTTTATGTACAGAACTTCTATTATTTTTTAACTCGTTAGCTTTTTTATCGCCATATATTTCTTCATATGTTTTGCCTTTATTGTATGAGAAACCCACTTCTAGCGGACCACTTTCGTCTTTGATGTTAAACCATTCCAAAGAATCAACAATGCAATTTTTAATTGAGAATTGAATAGCAAATTCGATACAATCACTATCGTCGTCAAAGCCGTATATTTCTATTGTTTTGTGGTTGTGCCATCCGTGCTTATTCATATGACGAGTCCATCTAGTACCTGATCCTTTGTATTTGAAAGGATTTTTTTTGCGGGTGAACCCGAAATATCCAACACCACAGTGTGTGCATTTCTTGACGTAAAGGTACATTATATTTTCTCTTGACATTTTAAACCTCTGCATGTATATAAGGATATATCGTATTTATAAAAAATCATATTCCTCTGCACCCTGACAGTGTTACTGAGCGTTTTCGTGTGAACATCCATGGCCATCTGCATACAAACCGAGTGATGAAGCAGGTAATCGACCGTGATAATCCTATTGGTACCAAGTATGATGGGACTACTATCTACTCGACAAAGGAAGAAATCGACCCAAGGTATATCAGCGCATGTGTTGAGCATACTGACTATGCTCCTCTGTCTTTTGAGGAAGTAGAACAAAGACTGAAAAAACAATGGGACGATCTGGACTATACACCTCCTGATAATTCAGGTTGGGGCAATGGAAGTGGACCTGGCTAAAAAATTGTTGACATGGGTTTTTGACTCTGTTATTGTAATCACATGAAACAAAAGGAACAGAATATGAAAAAGGGTGAACTTCTCGGAAAAGTGCTCGTTCTTGCTACCAATGCACATGCTGGTCAGTTTGACAAGGGAGGCAAGCCGTATATCCTTCATCCGCTCGCGGTTATGAGCCTTCTTGGTTCCGATGATGAAGAATTGCAGTGCATCGCGCTCCTTCATGACGTGATCGAGGACACCAAGACCACGTGGAGGGACCTCCAAGAGATTGGCTGCTCAGATCGTGTCATTCGTGCTGTAGAGGCTCTTACCAAGATGCCAGGTCAGAGTTACGACGAATACAAGGAAATTGTATTCGGGAACGTAGATGCCATGCGTGTCAAGATGGCAGACCTTCGGCACAATACCGACATTCGTCGTCTCAAGGGCGTAAGCCAGAAGGACATTGATCGTCTGGCAAAGTACAATCGGTTTTATCTGGAAATCCAAGCAAAATTGCAGGAGACATAATATGAATGATCCTAAATTTCGTGAAGGATGGGAAGCACATCAGCAAATGCTTCGCGAAAAGCGACTTCTGGAACTGTCATACACACCACTTGGCATTGCATTGTTTATTTTTGGCGGTCTCTTGAGTTGTTCTATGATTGCTGTTACGGTTGCTATGGGATTTCAGATTGGGTTTAATCATCTGAATATGTCATATGTCTATAAAGTAACATTAGTTGGCTTTCTGATAGCTTATATTGGATTTTGGTTACATAAGCGAGCATCTAAGCGATATGACGAAAAACTAAAGACATTTGCTGATAAGTGGAATTGTATAATTGAAAGACAATAAAGGAATAAAATAATATGTATTATGGAGTATACGAGAATAATACAACTCTTGAAAAGTCATTGGTTGCCGCAACTAGTGCATTAGAAAGTGGTATAACATTAGAGCAGCTTTTGAAACGTAATCCAACGTATCGCGGTTGGTATGAGAGATACAAGGCTGCAGAAATTAAGAATGCTGCACAAAAGGGAAAGGAAGCTGAAAGAAAGCGCAAAGAAGCTGCCCGCAGGGCGGCAAAAGCTGCAGCTAAAGCAGAAGTCATGGCAAGACTTTCGCCAGAAGAGCTTGAATTGTTCGGTTTAAACAAAAAAAGAAAGTAAAAATAATAATGGAAGAACTTGATTGTGAGGGTGTAAAAATTTCTGATGAAGTTTACGAAGAAATTCTTCGCAATACAGATAGAAAAAACTTCATTAATTTTAATGAGCGAATTTCCCGTAAGGCAATGGTCCAGCTAGTTAAGTCTGGTCATGCCACTTTTCTTTTCATTAAAGATGATGAATGTAGGGAATGGTGGTCTAAATTGGTAACAAACGCTTCTGAAACTGTTGCCATCCGTAAAAAGAATCAGGAAATTTATGAAGCCAAGATGAAAGTTTGGGAACGGCTTACACCATCTGAACGTACTATCCTTGGTATCCGTAAGCCTGTACTACCAAAAGCATAATTATGCAAGTAATTCCAGAACATAAAGATATACTAGAACGCCCACTTAATGTGGGCGACTATGTAGCATTTCCAGAATCAAACATTTTAAAAATTGGTATTATTCAAAAACTTAATCCTAAAATGCTTACGATCAAAGGAATCATTTCTTCATGGAACAGTGAGAAGTATCCAAAAGATTGTGCAAAGCTGGATGGTCCTGAATTAACAATGTTTATTCTTAAAAGGTAAAAAATGAACAATTCTCGCGTAATTGTATTGGAACTTGATCCCTTTTCCGGAGAAGTGATACTGCCACTTCCAGATGATATTTTAGAAACCCTTGGGTGTGTTGAAGGAGATACTGTGAATTTTATTGATAACGAAGATGGGTCGTTTACCATTTCAAAGGCGACTTCAGATATTACAATTCCCGATAAGTCTTGGAATGCACAGGACAAGATTATCTTTAAGAATTGGCTCCGAAACCTATTGTTCACTCAACAGGTTACCGTTTATTTTACCAAGAAGGATGGAACTGAGCGTAAGATGATTTGCACTCTTAATCCAGACGTTCTTCCTAAACGAGAAGTAAACGAAAACAAAAAAGAACGAATAGTATCAGAAAACATTGTTGCTGTATATGATGTGGAAGCAGAAGGGTGGCGTAGCTTTAATATTGATTCGGTGAACCGTGTAGAATACGGGACGAACTGAGGCATATAGAAGCAGTTTTTAAAATATAACCTTGACTTAAATACTATTGTCATGTAAAATCTGACGTAGAACACAGTCGGTGTTCTGTTCAACTGAAATCATTTCAGTTAGTTGCCGTTCAATAATTTAGAATAGAAATATAAGCCGTATCGGTGATACGGCTTTTTCTTTTTCGGTTATTGACGGAAGTGCTACTTTAGCAGATTGCTTGTCGTATAGTCAATGTCATTGACTATACAATAATGACAGGAGAATCGTAAAGCGGCCCAAGTAAGGAAATATAATGTACCGTTCTCACATAAAATTGATGAACAAAAATTGGAATATATTCATTGCCATATCTTCCATTCTTCTATTCTGGCAATATACTATGATACAGAACGTAATAAAACAATACAATATACATTCTGTATCGATGTCACAAAAGTCACAGCCAACAAATCATATTCTTTTGGCTCAAAACCCAGAACAAAAAATACAAAAAGCATACAAATCTGCAAAGTTTCTGGCAGTAATAGACACCAACAAAAGGGTAAAATATAATAATAAGGACCTTTTTTGTCTAGCAAAGAACATTTTCCATGAAGCTGGTAATCAGTCTGATAAAGGCAAATTTGCTGTTGCTCAGGTAACAATGAATCGTACTACTGATCCCAATTTTTCTGGTACTGTATGTGAGGTAGTTTATGCTGCCAATCAGTTTTCTTGGACAAGAAGCAGTCGTCTTAAGTCTTCGCATCCATCTGGAAAAGAATGGGATGATAGCATGAGAATAGCTGCTGAAGTACTTGGTGACGGAAAAAGAGTCAAGGGAATGGAAAATGTGTTATACTACCATGCAGATTATGTACATCCCCATTGGAAGCATGTGACTCGCTTAGCGCAAATCGGTGCACATATATTCTATAATAAAGCATAAAAAAGATGGGACTTAAGTCCCATCTTTTTACTTTTTCCATTGACATATGCGTATTCTATGTCTATATATAGCTTGTAATTAATTAATTGGAGATTTCAAATGTGCGAATTGGCTAACCAGTTTTGCGATTTTGCCAACAGTCTTGATCATGGGTATCTTAAGCAGTGGAAGGCTCAAAGCATGATTTCCACCCTTCATCAGATTCCTACCATTGGGCAAGATAACACTCGTCTTCTTACCTATCTTTCCAATTGTCTTGGTATTGAAGGATTTGGTGATTACGAGATTGAAAAGATTCAACGTTGGATTATTGACAACGTTCTTTAAGGGATATTATAATGTCTATTTTTAAAAATTTCCGCGATTATGTGGAAACTATTGATAACGTGTATCTCCATCCAATTCCTTGTTATTTTATCATTCGCAATCTGCAAAAATATCCTGAGATTTGCGAGAATGAAATTCTTCTTCGTAAGTATCTTTCTAATTGTCTACGAATGGATGGGTTTGGGTTTAAAGATATTGATATTGAAAATATCAAAAATTGGATTACACAAAATGTATATCCTACTCTATATTCTACAAATGGACAAGAATATTGTTGACAACCTTTTTGTGATGGATTAAGCCTATCACATAGGCAATGGAGGTTATTATGCGTGTTGGAATTTTGATTTTTGGATTGGTTCTTGCTATTATTACTGGGATTATCCAAGAAAACGTATGGAATGAATGTCGTGCAGATGGGCACAGCCTTTTCTATTGTATGGCACTCACTTCTCGTTAATTTTCAAGGATAATCACAATGCTTTTTGGAATTTATCAAACCATTCTTGTTAATTTTGGCCGTGAGGTTTATACCGGCACAGATAGGAACAGTGCAATTGAAATTGCCAAACGTTCTGGTTTTGAGTGTAGTGTTCTGTTTGATGGCGAACTGATTGCTACGTATAGTCCAATTAGTGGGTTGAGGGAGTATACATGATGTCTGAATGGAGTCATCTTCCAAACGCAAAACATATTGATAATGTGATTATGTCATTTAAGAATAACCCCGATCAATGGGCTATGGCTTGGGATATAACTTATGATGCGGCGAGGATGGCGGCTTGTGATGCGGCTTGGCATGCGGCTCGGAATGCGGCTCGGAATGC
>JGI24890J29729_1001389_pt1 | contig 11060 bp, 9 predicted proteins | sample FreactcultureFD7_FD_29729 | JGI IMG/M metagenome (IMG submission 29729)
ACGGCCTACACTGAGAAGACCGAGAACGACCCGTCGGCGCTCACCGTTTGGGGTATTTGGACTGACGACCCCAAGACACACGCCACCCGCATGATGGGTAANGACGGGCGGTTGCAAATTACCCGTACCTACGACGAGAAGGAAGTTCCGCCGCGAATCATGNTGATGCATGCGTGGCANGAACACCTTGAAATGCCTGAGCTTATNAAGAAGGTCAGCGAGAGCTGNATCCGGTGGAAGGTCAGCCGCCTGCTGATCGAAAACAAGTCTGTGGGCATGCCAGTTGCGCGGGAACTCAGAAGGATGTATTCAGGGAAGAACTTTGGCGTCCAGCTCGAAGACCCCGGCTCAATCGACAAGCAATCCCGTCTGTATTCGGTGCAGCATCTGTTTGAGGAGGGGTTGGTCTACTGCCCCGACAAGGCTTGGGCCGACGAGGTGATCAGTCAGTGCATGCGCTTCCCGAAAGCCAAGCACGACGATCTAGTCGATACCGTCTCGATGGCCATGCGTTATCTGCGCCGATCCGGGTTTATTCTCAGGACGGATGAGGTGCAGGATAGTTACGACGAGAGCCGCCATCACATTGGGCGGCAACCTGAAGCACTTTACGGGGTATGACATGGCTGTTTACGGGTTGAAGGTACACAAAGACGTCTGGATCGCGCGAAATCACGAGATCAAGGGAGAGTGGATGTATCCTCACCGGTGGACACGCAGCATTCAGGACGCCGAGAAATTCAACTGCGAGACCACGGCGCAGGCCTACGCGGAAAAGCACATGCTTTCTGGCTGTAAACCTGCTATAGTGCCGCAGACCAACCTGCCGACCGACCCCATGGGCGGCACCCCCGTAGCCGTTGCAGCATAGGCCCGATCATGGATGACTTCGAAATTGAGATCGCGGAAGATGCCCCATCAACGGAGGTGGACGAGCATGGCAACATCATGTCTATCCAACTCCCCGACGGCTCAATCGAGTTCACCATAGACGGATCGCCGCTTGAAAAGGCCGACAAGTCTAGCCGCAGCAAGCGCTGGTTTGACAATCTGGTCGAGGATATCTCGAAGGACGAGCTGGGCCGCATATCCGAAGAGCTGATGAAGGGTATCGAGGGTGATCTTAAATCTCGTCAAGAGTGGATTGAAGATCGTGCTCAGGGCATTAAGCTTCTGGGACTTAAGGTCGAAATCCCCGGTCTTGCCGGTGCCGCCGACGGTGCGCCGGTTGAAGGCATGTCTCGTGTACGCCACCCACTCTTGCTTGAAGCAGTGCTACGCTTCCAAGCCAACGCACGTTCGGAGCTGCTCCCGACGGATGGGCCGGTGAAAATCCGCGAGGACAACAACAACGCCACCGACGCAAGCGACGAGTTGGCCAATGACCTCGAAAACGACCTCAACCATTATCTCACGGCCACTGCCAGAGAATATTACCCTGATACCGACCGAATGCTCCTCATGCTGGGCTTTGGCGGGACGGCGTTCAAGAAGGTATATTTCTGTCCCCTTCGCAACCGTCCAGTTAGCGAAAGCATCGACGCCGACGACCTCATCGTCAACAACAGCGCCACCGATCTCTACAACGCCACGCGTATAACCCACCGTATCTACATGCGGCCATCGACCGTCAAGCGGATGCAAATCCTTGGCGTGTACCACGATGTGGACCTATCGCAGGCAAAGCAGATCAAGCTCGACGCCGCGCAGCGCGAGAAGAAGGCGCAGCAGGGCATTAGCGAGAACGGCGCAGACGATCCAGAAGATCGTGACCGTGAAATCTATGAGTGCTATTGCGAACTAGAGATCGCAGGCTTCGAGCATCGTCGCGACGGCAAGGAAACCGGTCTGGAAATCCCATACCGCGTGACCATCGACGTGTCGTCCCATGAAATCTTGTCCATCGTCCGCAATTACGACGAGGACACCAAGGACTTACCTGAGCCACGGCAGACATTTGTGAAGTACACGTTTGTGCCGGGCATGGGCTTTTATGACCTTGGCCTGTTGCACATCCTCGGCAATACCACGAACGCATTGACCGCCGCATGGCGCGAGATGCTTGACGCTGGCATGTACGCCAATTTCCCCGGCTTCCTCTATTCCGATGCGGGTGCGCGGCAGAACACGAACATCTTCCGCATTCCTCCCGGCGGTGGCGCACTGATCAAGACCGGTGGCGCTCCGATCCAAGACGCCGTGATGCCGCTTCCCTATAAGGACGTCGGTCCCGGCCTGATGTCGCTCGTCGAGAACATCAACCAGACCGGCATGCGTGTCGGCGGAACGTCTGAGCAGGCTGTCGGCGAAGGCAAGCAGGATGCGCCGGTCGGCACCACGATTGCGTTGATCGACCAAGCCACGAAGATCATGTCCTCGGTCCACAAGCGCATGCACAACTCGCAGTCGGAAGAGTTCGAGCTGCTGGTGCGCTGCTTCCGCGAGAACCCCGAATCGTTCTGGCAGAAGAACCGCCGTCCGGCTAGGCAGTGGGACGAAGAAACATTCATCCGTGCCATCAATCAGGTGGACCTCGTACCGCAGGCTGACCCGAACACGGCCAGCCAGACCCAGCGCCTGATGAAGGTCATGGCGTTGAAGCAGTTGCAGGCCGCAAACCCAGCGATGTATGACCCGATTGCAGTGGATCGTGTGGCGTTGCAGGGCATTGGTTGGTCCAATCCTGAGCAGTTCATGGTGCCACCAGAATCAATGGGGCCGCAGAACAATCCAGAGGCGCAGGCCAAGATGGCTGATCTGCAGATCAAGAAGCAGGACAGCGACACCAAGCTCATGCTGGCGAAGGCCAAGGTCACGCTTGACGGTGCCAAGTTGCACATGGACAACAACAAGGCCTCGCTTGAGGCGCACAAGACGTTCGGTGCCGGTGGCGTTGTGCCACCAGATGACAAGAGCGAACACGATAAGAAGGTTGACGCTATCGACCTGATCATCAAGGAAAAGCTGGCCGACGCGAAGGTTGCCGAGACCAAGATCAAGGCTGCCGAGCTGGCTCAGAAGGCGCAGAATGACAAGATTACTGCAGCGCTGAAGCAGGAAGACATGCTGGCGAAGGAACGCATCCAGATGATCGATCTGGCGCAGAACATCGCCGTCCACCCTGAAAGTGACCCAGCCGTCCACCAGTTGCTTGGCAACGTGATCCCAACCATTACGAAGGCGCAGTGATATGGATCCTTTAGAACTTGCCAAGAGAGTGAATTTACTTCCCCATAAAGCATATGGTGGTCGCAACAATGAACGCGATAATATTTGGTGGCATGGTTCTGTAAGCGGCGACATGCGTGGTGGTAAAACAGGACTTCATCTTGGCACAAAGGCAGCAGCAGAAGATGCGCTTCATTCTACCATTGGTTTTCCTGCTGAAGGTGAATGGGATGGAACCCGTGAATACAGCAATACTAAGTTAGCAGGTAAAAAACGTATCCTTGAGCGTAATAAATTTGGCCTAACTGGTCACAATGTGGATGCGCCAGAAGAAGATTATTACCCTCATGAGCATCCTAAAGGTCCATTAACTTATTCAAATGGTGATCCCGTCCCCAAAAATGTAAAACCATCTATTAAACCGTTTCGAATTGTCGGGCCAATGACAAATTCTATCCAAAACCCTCATGGGGATTGGAAAGCTAATGGTTATATGCAGGCTTCTTTGAAAAAAGGTAATGCTAAAAACGGATATTATTATAAAAACGAAGGCGAAGATTCAGGTTCAATTTCTGCCGTCGTTCCAAATGGATCGCATGTTACTCCTATTAATTCCGACATCACCAAAGCCGAAGGCGGCGACGTTGAGGGCTTTAAGGGCGGCGGTTCGCCAGATGCCGACAAGGTTCGCGAAGCTCTGAGCCGCACGGTCAGCCCGTTCAGCGACAACCCTGAGCATGTCAAGGAAGCATTGCGCATTGCCGGTACGCTTAAGGTTCCGCAGGGCAACAAGGCAGGCGTCGGCAGCTTCTACAATCTGGTTAGCCCCCACGCCGTGTCGAACGTGCAATCGACCGTGACGGACATTCCGGGTGTCAAGCCCCTCGATACACGCAAAATGTCGTGGGAAGACCTTTATCGCGAAGGTAAGGGCGGATCATTCATCAATGTCGCCGGTGACCGCACCGATTTGGGCCGGTTGACGCACATCAATGGCAAGGAACTGGCTTGGCCGGTGGACCTCCATGCTGGCCCGAAGTACATGCTCGAACCAAACAAGGGCGAAGTCTGGGCCAACAACCCAACCCACGCCAAGGCGTTCTATAATGTGGTGCAAAAGGCCAGCAAGAAAGGCCNGGTTTACGGCGTTTATTTGCCAATGGGCGCTCAATCTGGCGATTTTTCGCATCATATGTTTGATGCTCTCATGGCGCAGGTGCCAAGCTCTGGCTTGACCAAGGAAGGCGCTGAAGCGTTCAACCGCATTGTCAAAGAAGGCTTGCATCGCCCTGAAAAGGATCGCGCAAAGGCCAAGGAACTGATGAAGAACTGGCCGGGGATTGAAAACCCCAAGGAAGCCAGCGAGTATGCGCGTAATCTTCCCGGTTCACACCGCTCTGGCTTGGTTAAGCAGCTCGACACCAAGTTCATGCGCGACATGGGAGCACCCGACGTCGGCGTTACCCGCGTTGCGATCACTGATCCGGCAATGCGCGACGTTGCAGGCAACATGCTGGGCCACCGTGTTGTGCGCTTTGACCCTGATCGCATGGGTCCATCGGACAAATCATTCGCCCACACGTCATACCCATCGGCAACTTTCGGCGAATATGTCGGCGATTTGCCTCTCGTGCAGCGCCACTATGCTGCCCCTGATGCTACTGATGCACAGCTTGCCAAGCGGGTTGGCGCAGAAGGCAACGTCATCGTGCACCCATACTCGATGGACGCCACAGGCCGTGGAACATACCGCAAGGCGTTCGAGGAGCAGAAGCAAATCCAGCCGATCAACCAGCGCATGATGGAAAGCATCCAACAGGGCATGGAACGTCAGAAGCTGTACGGGCTGAAGACGGGCGGACGCACGGCCTACAAGAAGGGCGGCAAGGTCGAGGGATCGATCTGGCATGCCCGTGACGCATTTGATGATGGCGGCACCACTGGCGATCCACGCGGCCCGGCGGAAGCCCGTGGCTTGGGTGATTCTGTTGGGCCATCCGAGCAGGCTGCGCCAGAGCAGAAGGCGCCTGAATTTAGCCGTGATTTGAGCGAGGCTGAAAAGCTGGCCAATGAAGGTGACATCCCAAGCTGGGCCGGTCACAACTCTGGGCCAAACGAAGCCGCCGTCCGCGATCAAGAGAACCGCAACGCATCCGCAGCTATGGCCGCAGGCGCAAAGCTGAATGCCGCCGCAAACGCTGCCGAAGCTGCAGAAGCCCCACCAAGCGCCGAAAGCGTGGCAAACCAAAAAATCGGCTTTGCAACAACGTCTGTAGGCTCTCCGCCAAGTGCGGCAAGTGTGGCCGAACAAAAAATGGCAACGGCATTTGGTACGCCAGCAACGACCGATATGCGTACAAGCCAGCTTGATCCGCGCAGCAATGACGTGTTTTCAACACCTGCAACTGTTGCACCGCAGCATTATGAATCAACGCTTGAATCCAATTTGGTTGAGCCTGCATGGTCGCAGCCAACACCTTCACAGCCGATAGCTCCTCATACACCAACGCCTGATACGGCGTATGGTTCCAGTGCGCCTGCTACACCATTTACGCAGCCAACAGCACCACACTCGCCAACGCCTGACACGGCATACAATGTAGCGCAACCTGCTGCGCCGTTCCAACCGAATGCCAATGCAGCTTTTCGTCAGGCCCGCGATACTATTCCTCAAAATATGGGTTTTTCGCCACAACCGCAACAAACCATCGCCGCATCGCAACCCGCATCAATTCCTATGACTGGCAATGTTCCATTGCCTCCGATTAATCCTACTACTATTACAGGAACTGGTCCTGTTGCAGATTTCGTACAGGGTATTACGGGTTTATTTGGCATGAATGCAGAGCAGCAGATTGGTCGTAAACAGACTGGATATGCTGATCAAGGTATGAACCCTTATGATGCATATACACATGCTCAATATGATGTTCTTGGTGCACAGCGTGCCGGAGCAGAATCAGCCGCAGCAGCCGGTCATGGCGGCGGTCCACAGAATAAAATGGTACAGAAATTAATGCCAGATGGTACATATCAATGGGTTGATGAGCCATACAAAAAAGGTGGCAAAGTTTACCGGCGTACAGTCGGTTCTCAGATGACAGATCATGTGATCTCGAAATTTGGCGCACCGTTGCCAGCGTCAAAGTATCAACCCATTGGCAGCAAAGCGGGACGCCGCTGATAACTCTGGAGTACGTACTATGGAAGAATACAAGAAGGACGACCGTGGACGGTCAAAGGCTAAGCGCCTTACGCAAAGCGACCCACGGGAAAAGGTGGACAGCTCGTCGTGGACGCCGCCAGCCCCTGAAAACGCAGACATCAAGACCGGCGCTCGTCCGATCTCAAAGCGTCTGTTCAAGAAGGGTGGCAAGGTCATCGGTGCCGAAGCCATGAAACGCGCTGATCGCAAGCCCCGTAAGTCCGGTGGCCGTGCGCTTACCGCTGACAGCCTGATCAACCGCAATGTCCGTGAAGCCAATGAAGAGCGCGAAGGCATTAAGCATGTCGGCGCATTCAAGAAGGGTGGTCGCACCGGTAAGCTCGGCGGCGGCACCATTGGCGACAATCCAGTTGCCATGCAAAACCGTTCGATGGGCAAAGCTACCGGCATGATGAACAAGGGCGGTCGCGCCAAGAAGGCCGATGGCGGCGACGTCATTGCCGACATGATTCGCAAGGATGAAATCGCGCGTGGGCAGATGGGCCGTGGCCGTCAGGCACCGGTTCCTACTCCTCCTCGTCGTCCTGCCGATCAAGACCGTTATATGCCCGATACGAACCTGACGACGCAAGGAGCGAAGAAGGGCGGCAAGATCGAGCACGAGGACGTGGCTGAAGACAAGGCGCTGATCAAGCGCATGGTCAAGCCAGAAGCCCGTACCGGCAAGTACACTGGTGGCGGTATCTTCTCTGGCAATTCCAAGCAGAAGAACCCCGGCGAAGTCGGTGGCCGCAAGGCCCATGCCAAGGGTGGCCGCACTGGCAAGACAACCATCAACATCGTGATGGGCGGACACGGCCAGCAGCCACAGTCCATGCCAAACGCGCCTGTAATGCCTCCTCGTCCCCCTGTAGGCGTTCCAGTTCCTCCTCCAGCAATGGCAGGCGGCGCTCCTCCTATGGGCGGCATGCCTCCGCAAATGCCTCCGCAGATGCCGGGCCGTGCAACTGGTGGACGCACTGGCAAGATGGTCGGTGGTTCGCTTGGCAATGCAGCCGGTTATGGGCAGCAGCCAGTTATGCCTCAACAGCCTATGATGGGTCAGCCGGGCATGATGCAGCAGCCGGGCATGATGCCCCGTAAGGCTGGTGGCCGCACGAACTATCCGATTGATGCCGGTGCAGGAGGTGGTAAAGCGCGTCTTGAAAAGATTGAGGCTTATGGTTTAACACCACCAAAGCGTAAGTAAAAGTTTCTCTGGGCGGAGTTCGCAGCTGCCCAGATGAGAGAAGGCCGGACGCCTTTCCAGCCCCTTGGGGCGTCCGGTCTATCATCACAAGGGGTTACAAGAGGGCAATATGCAAACTACAGCAGCGAAGTTCGCAAACGAACTGCAAAAGTTAATCGTCGAAGAAGAAAAAAAGATCGTGAGTTACATTTCAACAGGCTACGTGGCCGATTACTCAACATACCAAAAGTACGTTGGCATGGTGCAAGCCTTCCATGCAGTCCTTGAAATGTTCGATATCGCGCAAACCAATGCGGAGAAGTTCTAATGCCTCCAATGAAAATGACACATGCTGACAACTTTAAAGAAGATTTGTTGGCAAGCCTTGGCGACCTCGATGAAGTAGAGGTGTTCAACAACAACATCCTCGTCGCAATCTACATTCGCCCCAACAAAACCAAGTCCGGTATCATCTTGGCGGACGAGACTACCGAGCAAGACAAGTATCAGGGCAAGGTTGGCCTTGTCGTAAAGAAGGGTCCGTCTGCCTTTGATGACGAAACGGGTCGCTGGTTCAAGGATGTTGATGTGAAAATCGGCGATTGGGTGGTGTTTCGGCCATCTGACGGCTGGTCTGTCGCCATTAATGGCCAGCCATGCCGCTTAATGGACGACGTGGTCATCCGTGGCCGCATCAAGCACCCCGATTTAGTGTGGTAAGGAGATAAAAATGGAAGAAGATCAGGTCGAATTGGCACTGGAAACAGTTCCAGAAGATGAAATTGTCATCGTTGAAGCTCCAGATGAGCCAAAAATCGAGACAAAACCCGAACTTACGGTCGATGATGGCATTGAAGCCCTTCGCCGTGAGCTTGAACAGGAGAAAGCTGCCCGTGCTCGTGCTGAACAGCAGGCCCAACAAGCCCGTGATCAGGCTCGTGTAGCTACAAGCGACAAAGCTGACAGCGATTTGCGGATGTTGAACACCGCAATCGACACCGAGACCCGCAACAAGGAGATTTTGAAGGCAAATCTTCGTGAAGCAGTAGCCATTGGTGACACAGACGCCCAAGCCGACATCCTCATGGCCATTAATCAGACGGATAACAACATCCGCCAGATTACTGATGGCAAAAAGCACTACGAAGCGCAGCTTAAGGCCCAGCCAGCACCGGCAGCCGATAAGGTTGAGGCTCTGGCAGCTCAGTTGACCCCAAAGTCGGCTGAATGGGTCCGCAAGAACCCCGATGTCATCAATGATGATGCTATGGCTCGTCGTTTGCGCCGCGCACATGATGATGCGGTGGACGATGGCATTATGCCGGATACCCCGGACTACTTCAACTTCCTCGAAACCCGCCTCAGAATCAATCAGACCAAGGCACCACAGCAGGAAACAGCCATGTCAGAAGCCTCAGAATCAACTTCCGGGCGTCGGGCATCCGCTCCACCGGCTGCTCCAGTGTCTCGCTCTGGAACTGGCACCGGTGGTCGCCCAAACGTCGTCACTTTGACCCGCGCCGAGCAGGAAGCTGCAAAGGACATGGGCATGACGCCAAAAGAATACGCCCAAAACAAAGTTGCACTCATCAAGTCTGGCCGGATGGCTGGTTAAGAAAGGAATATGGATATGAAGACGATCAAGGATAAAGGCCGTTTGGCATTGCGCCCTGCAATGCAGCACGAAGAGACCTCTCAGGAACGCGCCGCACGTCGTGTTGCCGAGCTTCGCGACCACAACAACGCCAACGTAGACGAAGGCACCGACAAGTTCGCCACCCCGATCCCGCCTGATGGCTGGTCATACGAGTGGAAGGTAAAGTCGGTCATGGGTTACGTCGATGCAGCCTATCTGCAGAAGATGGCCCGTTCGGGTTGGGAGCCAGTTGATACCTCACGGCATCCCGACATGATGGCCCGTGGCGCTGTCGGCGCAATCGAGCGTGACGGCATGGTGCTCTGTGAGCGTCCTCTGGAAATCACCAATGACATCAAGGCTCGTGATCTCCGCAATGCACGGGCGCAGGTCCGCATGAAGGAAGGTCAGCTCGATCCGAAGGGCAAGGGTGGCTTGATCAGCCGCGAGGATGCTCAGGTGGCTCCGAAGATCAACAAGGACCACAACCTCTACGTTCCAGAGCAGTAATACGAAGGGGGGCTTTGGCCCCCCTTTACTTATAGATGCAAACGTGTCTATATTGCTGGCCGACCCTCCCCTGCTGCGGAAGGTTGATCATAAATCCTGTTTCACAATCGCCCTGCTGCGCGATGATGGAAACTCTCTGAAAGGAGAATCCCGTCATGGCCAATACCTTTGCGCCCTACGGTTTCTTGCAGTATCAGGGTGGCGCAGGTGGCGCTCCGACGTTCGCTCAGTCAACCCGTAAAATTGCCTCTAGCAACACCACTGCCGTCTTCACTGGCGATCCTGTAATGCCCGTTATTGGTTCTGCCAATGGCTACATCACGCAGGCCGCTGCTGGTACGACTGTACTCGCTGGTATCTTCGTTGGTTGTAAGTACCTCTCCACCTCGCAGAAGCGCACCGTTTGGTCGGCTTACTGGCCGGGTTCGGATTCGTCTTACGACGTCGAAGCCTATGTAATCGATGATCCAAACTCCCGCTTCGTTGTTCAGTCTTCTGGTGCTGGCTTCCCTATCACGGGTACGGCTTCTGCTCAGACTTCTGGCGTTCAGGGTCAGTATGCACAGTTCACCATCGGCACGGGTAACACCGCTACCGGTCGTTCTGGCGCTTACATCTCTTCGGTTGGCACCACGGTGACCTTCCCATTCATCGTCGTTGATTATGCCACTTCGTTCGGCAACGGCGGCGATCCAACCACCCAGTATTGCAATTTGATCGTCGGCTTCAACAATGAAGTTTGGCGCACGAATGGCGCTGGCCCAACTGGCATCTCGTAAGGAGTAATGAACTATGGCTGTTAATCTCTCACAGATTAAAGACCTTTTGCTCCCCGGTTTGCGTGGTGTTGAAGGCAAGTACGAGATGATCCCATCTCAGTACGACAAGATTTTCACGAAGCACGATTCGAAGATGGCTCTCGAACGTACCGCAGAAATGCGTTACCTCGGCCTCGCTCAGCTTAAGAGCGAAGGTGGCCAGACGGCTTTCGATTCGGGTTCTGGTGAGCGTTTTGTGTACAACCAAGAACATACGGAAATCGCACTCGGCTACGCGATCACCCGTAAGGCAATCGACGACAACCTCTACAAGACCCAGTTCACCCCTTCGAACCTCGGCCTGATTGAATCTTTCCAGCAGACCAAGGAAATCTACGGCGCGAACCTCTTGAACACGGCAACGACCTACAATGCAGCGGTCGGCGGCGACGGTGTAGCACTCTGCTCCACGGCGCATCCTATCGACGGCTCGACGGTTGCAAACACCCCAACGACGCAGGTCGATCTTAACGAAGCCACCTTGCTGAACGCAATGATCGCAATCCGCACGAACTTCAAGGATCAGGCCGGTCT
>JGI24890J29729_1001390_pt1 | contig 11059 bp, 9 predicted proteins | sample FreactcultureFD7_FD_29729 | JGI IMG/M metagenome (IMG submission 29729)
ATTTCCTCACTCTAGAACATTGGGAGATAAGGCAGAGATTGAAGAGGAGCGCAGACTTGCTTATGTTGGTTTAACACGTGCACGCAAACGTCTTTATGTTTCGCGCGCCGAATATCGTTCTTCATGGGGAGCTCCAACATATAACCCTCCTTCGAGGTTTCTCTCTGAGATTCCAGATGAAGTAATTGCGTGGAATGAGAGTTCTTCCGGTGGCGGCAATGTAAATAGTTCACTTAAACCTTCACGAACATTTGGACCACCACCACGAGCAACCGGCAAGAAGGTCAGCGCCACTGCGATTGTTTTAACCCCAGGAGATCGTGTGTCTCATGACACATTTGGTTTAGGCAAGGTTGTCGCAATCTCAGGTGAGGGTGATCGGGCTGAAGCAACGATTGATTTCGGTAGCGTTGGAGAAAAGCGGCTTCTACTGCGCTACGCGCCGGTCGAGAAGCTCTAAGAGTCAAAGTAGGATTTACCAGTATTGAGTATCAATTTTTCATAACTTACAACGAAGCGAGGTAGCGCGTGGATCTCTTTGAGTATCAAGCTCGAGATCTTTTTGAAGAACACAACATCCCAGTTTTGGCCGGTGCTGTTGCATCAACTCCAGAAGCTGCAGAAGCGGCTGCTGCAAAGATGGGCGGCAAGGTTGTTGTTAAGGCACAAGTTAAAGTTGGTGGTCGTGGAAAAGCAGGCGGCGTTAAATTAGCGCAAGATGCAAAAGACGCACGCGAAAAAGCAGAAGAAATTCTTGGAATGGACATTAAAGGTCACACTGTTCATCAAGTGATGATCGCTCAAGCAGCGCCAATTGCAGAAGAGTATTACATGGCAATATTGCTTGACCGCGCTAATCGTAACTTTTTAGTTATGGCATCAGTTGCAGGAGGCATGGAGATTGAAGAAGTTGCTCATACTCAACCAGAAAAGTTAGCACGCGTTGGAATTGATCCCAATGTTGGAATTTCACAGGAGAAAGCGCTAGAAATAGTTCGCGCAGGGCAATTTCCAGCCGATATCACTAAAGATGTAGCCGATGTTCTTCTTAAGCTGTGGGCAGCATTTGTTGCAGAAGATGCAACGTTGATGGAAATCAATCCACTGGTTAAAACCGAGGATGGAAGAATTGTTGCCCTAGATGGAAAAGTCACTCTTGATGACAATGCTTCTTTCCGCCATCCAAACCATGAAGCACTCATCGATCACGCATCAGCAAATCCACTAGAGGCAGCTGCAAAAGAAAAGAACCTTAACTACGTTAAACTTGATGGTGAAGTTGGCATCATCGGTAACGGCGCAGGCCTTGTAATGAGCACACTAGACGTTGTTGCTTATGCCGGTGAAAAATATGGAGTGAAGCCAGCAAATTTCCTTGATATTGGTGGCGGGGCTTCTGCTCAAGTAATGGCTGATGGACTTTCAATTATTTTAGGTGACCCAGATGTCAGAAGCGTATTCGTTAACGTTTTTGGTGGAATTACTGCCTGTGACGCCGTCGCAAACGGAATTGTTCAAGCACTAGAAATGTTAGGAAGCAAAGCTACTAAGCCAATCGTTGTCCGCCTTGACGGAAATAACGTCATAGAAGGACGCAAGATTCTTAAAGATGCAGCACACCCTTTGGTGCAGCAGTTAGACACTATGGATGGCGCAGCAGCAAAAGCTGCAGAGTTGGCGGCAAAGTAAATGGCAATTTTTATTAATAAGCAGACCAAAGTCCTAGTCCAAGGAATGACAGGTTCTGAGGGAACTAAACACACAGCGCGCATGATTAAGTACGGCACAAATATTGTGGGCGGCGTTACACCTGGCAAAGGTGGGCAAAGTGTTGAGATTGAAGGTAAGACATTGCCTGTCTTTAATACCGTTGCTGAAGCAGTCGCGGCAACAGGAGCAAATGCATCTGTTGTTTTCGTCCCTCCAAAGTTTGCAAAAGCTGCAGTTATGGACGCTATAGATGCCGCATTGCCGTTATGTGTAGTCATTACTGAGGGAATTCCAGTACATGATTCGGCCGCTTTCTATGCGCACGCAGTAGCAAAGGGAACAACTCGTTTGATTGGTCCAAACTGCCCAGGACTTATTAGCCCAGGACTATCTAATATAGGAATCATTCCTGGTGATATCACTGGTCCAGGAAGAATTGGTTTAGTTTCAAAGTCAGGAACATTGACTTACCAAATGATGTATGAGCTTCGTGATTTTGGTTTTAGTACAGCAGTAGGAATTGGTGGAGATCCAATCATTGGAACAACTCACATCGACTGCCTTAAAGCATTTCAAGATGACCCAGATACCGATGCAATTGTGATGATTGGTGAGATTGGCGGAGATGCAGAAGAGCGCGCTGCGGCATTTATTTCAGAATATGTCACTAAGCCAGTTGTCGGCTATGTTGCAGGCTTCACCGCACCTGAAGGAAAAACGATGGGCCATGCAGGAGCGATTGTTTCTGGATCATCTGGAACTGCTGAAGGAAAAAAGGTTGCTCTTGAAGCCGCCGGTGTTAAAGTTGGGAAAACTCCAAGTGAAACCGCCGCGCTGATGCGCGCACTTCTTAAGGGATAAATAATGCTTTCACGCGCGCTAGCTGTCTCACTCAGGCAAGCATTGCGTAGCGTGGCACTTATCTTGTTCCCGCTGGTCTTTATTTCACTCTTTGCGTGGGCAACAGCAGGTGCGGATACTGGAAATACATCTGATCCCATAAGAGCTTCTGTTTGGCTTTGGCTTGGCGGACATTTAGTTCCGCTACATATCCACGGAGCTTCACATGGTGCGTTAACCGTACTTCCACTTCTTGCAGTTATTTTTCCGATCTGGGCACTTCGCCGGAGTTACCCAGCGGTTGCAGAAGTATTTAAGAAAGAAATCGGAGCAAGAATATTTTTAGCTAGCTGGTATGCAGTGATCTCAGAGTTGCTAGCACTTGCTTCTCACTCAGCTCATATTTCTGCAAGCCTTTATTTGGCTCCACTGTTTGCCTTTATTATTGCGATTATTGCAACAACACCACTCAAGAGTGAAAAACTTCGATATTTTAAATTTACTGTATACCTTTTTACATTCTTCTGGGGTGTGGCATCTCTGGTTTTTGCCTTTTCACTTGCATCGCACTGGAGTGTTTTGAAGAGTCTAGAAATTGTTATAACCCCAGGAATTATCGGTGGGGTTTTATATACGCTCATACAGATTCTTTATATTCCAAATATTGCCCTTGCTTGTCTTAGCTACCTAACTGGCACGGGTTTTACTTTTGGTGCTCATACAAATATCTCACCATCCCACTTTGACTTAAGCGCAATTTCTGCCATTCCTGTTCTCAGTGCACTTCCAACAGGAAAGAATCAAGTCTTTAATTACGGAATAGCTCTATGGCCAATTTTCTTTATAGTTTTTTTCATTCTTGTATGGCGCAGCAAGGGTGATTTTGCAAAGAAAAATATTCAAGCTCTACAAAGTGGCGCAGGTTTTATTGCAGTAATTTTAATCATTTCTTATCTTGCATCAGGGGAGCTATTTACACCCCAACTTAAGCCTGTTGGAATTATGTGGGGAAGATTTACCGCAGTTATAGGGATTAGCTATGTTGCAGCGCTTGTCTCTTCTTTCTATATCCCAGCCCTCATTCAAAAGATGAGGCAGAAGAATGTCTAGCAAAAAGCGGGTTCTACTTTTGGCATCAGGAGCCGGATCACTCGCACAATCAATTTTAGATGCGCAAAGATCTGAAAAGATTGATCTCGAAATCCTTGGAGTAATTTCTGATAAAGATGCGCCGGTACTAGCTCTGGCAAAAGAATACGGAGTGGATTCCTATTTGATTCCGATGCAAACTGATCGCAGTGAGTGGGATAGCGCTCTATTTAGAAAAGTTGCAGAGTTAAATCCTGATTTGATTGTAAGTGTTGGCTTTATGAGGATTTTGTCAGCCACATTTGTCGCGCGTTTTAAAGTGATTAATACTCACCCGGCCCTACTCCCTAAGTTTCCCGGAGCCCATGCAGTCCGTGATGCTTTAGCNGCAGGAGCTAGTGAGACTGGGGCGACCGTGCATTGGGTTGATGTAGGGGTTGATACTGGTGAGATCATTCATCAAGTGAAAGTGCCTATAAACCCAGATGATAGTGAAGAAGAACTCCATGAACGCATTAAGATTGCTGAACGGGCACTCATTGTTGAGGTGCTGCACAAATATGCACAGACAGGATCGTTGTGAGTCGCAAGCCGATACGTAGAGCGCTTATTAGTGTTTACGATAAATCTGGCCTCATCGAATTAGGTAAATCCCTGAGTGCTGCAGGTATAGAGATTCTCTCTACTGGTTCAACGGCTAAGGCGCTTACAGATGCTGGAATTAGAGTTACAACAGTAGAGGATTACACAGGATTTCCCGAGATGATGGGTGGCCGCGTCAAGACTTTGCATCCACGTATTCACGCTGGAATTTTGGCAGACCAAAACAACCCAGAGCACCTAACTGCAATTGCCTCTCATGACATCGCTCCTTTTGATTTGATCGTTATTAATCTTTATCCATTTACCCAAACAATTGCATCAACAACTGATTTTGCAGAATGCATTGAGCAGATAGATATCGGTGGCCCATCAATGTTACGAGGTGCCGCAAAGAATCACGGCTCTGTTGCTGTAATTTCTAGCCCACAGCAGTACCCAGAGATTTATGCCGCAATTGCAGCCGGAGGCTTTACCCAAGACGAGCGTGCACGACTTGCTATGGAAACCTTTCGCACAACAGCTTCTTATGACATTGCGATCGCCACTTGGCTTGGTCAACGTTTAGAAGCAAGTGATGAATGGAAAGCATCTGCATGGGAGCGCATCGCTCCACTTCGTTATGGAGAGAATCCCCATCAGAGTGCAAATGTCTATAGGAATGCTACTTCTTCAGAAGTGGGCATTGCAGAAGCAGAGCANCTGCATGGCAAAGAGATGTCATTTAATAATTACACAGATGCTGACGCAGCTATTCGTGCTGCCTTTGATCACAGTGATCCCTGCGTTGCGATTATTAAGCATGCGAATCCTTGTGGAATTGCTACTGACAAGAATATCGCCATTGCTTATGCAAAAGCCCATGCGTGTGATCCCGTATCAGCATTTGGCGGAGTGGTTGCTACTAACCGTGAAGTTTCCGTCGATATGGCCACAGCACTATCTGAAATTTTTACGGAAGTTGTAGTCGCTCCAAGTTATGCGCCCGGCGCAGTTGANATTCTTTCTAAGAAACCATCAATACGTATTCTTGTTCTGCCTGCATATTCCAATCCACAAGTAGAGATTCGCCCAATTTCTGGAGGTCTACTTGTTCAAGATAGCGATCTAATTGATGCACCTGGTGACTCGATACCGGCATGGACACAAGTTGCAGGAGATAAGGTCAGTGAAGCAACACTTAAAGATCTGCAATTTGCGTGGCGAGCAGTTCGAGCAGTTAAAAGTAATGCAATTTTGTTAGCTCANGATGGTGCATCAGTAGGAGTTGGAATGGGTCAAGTCAATCGCGTTGACTCTGCTCGACTTGCTATTAGCCGCGCAGGTGAGCGCTCATCAGGATCGGTTGCAGCAAGTGATGCATTTTTTCCTTTTGCTGATGGATTACAGATATTGATCGATGCTGGTGTGAGCGCAGTGGTTCAACCAGGAGGTAGCGTCCGTGATGAAGAAGTCATCGCTGCCGCCCGCTCCGCTGGAATTGCCATGTTCTTCACGGGTGTGCGGCACTTCTCACACGCCTAGTTTTTAGTTCAACAACGTCAAAGATAGGATTGCGCTATGAGCGCGAAAATTCTTGATGGCAAAGCCACAGCAGAGGCAATCAAGAAAGAGCTGAAAGTAAAAGTGGCAGCAATGTCTACTAAGCCTGGTTTAGGTACCGTACTTGTCGGTGATGATCCAGGATCACATTCTTATGTTAGTGGCAAACATAAAGATTGCGCTGAAGTTGGAATTACATCTATAAGAATTGATTTACCATCCACCGCAACACAATCTGATCTATTAGCGGCAATTAATGATTTAAATAACTCACCAGAATGCACTGGTTATATCGTTCAACTACCGCTTCCAAAAGGAATTTCAGCTAACTTAATACTTGAAAGCATTGATCCCACTAAGGATGCCGATGGCTTACACCCGCTAAATCTTGGAAAGCTAGTTATTGGTGAAAGTGCACCGCTTCCTTGCACACCACGAGGAATTCTTGAATTACTTCATCGTTACAATATTTCAACAAAGGGTAGTGAAGTTGTCATTATGGGACGAGGCTTAACAGTTGGTCGCCCTCTTGCACTTATGCTGACTCGCCGCGGTGATGATGCAACCGTAACCATTACACATACCGGGACNAAGGATGTTGCTTTCCACACAAAGAAGGCAGACATCATTATTGCCGCTGTTGGTAGAGCACATTTACTCACAGCAGATATGGTTAAGCCGGGTGGAACAGTTATGGATGTTGGAATTACTCGCACTGACAGAGGACTGCTTGGAGATATTCATCCAAGTGTTGCTGAAGTTGCTGGATATGTGGCACCAATGCCAGGAGGTGTTGGCCCAATGACTCGGGCAATGCTTCTGACGAATGTCGTAGAAATGGCCTCGAAGTAAATTGAATTTTCGGCTTATTCCTGGGGACCAAGAGCACTTGCTCTATGGCTCCATTGGTTTAGTTGTAATTGGCGTCACACTTGGAATCTTTGACCACGTGCGCTGGAGCGCAATTCTTGTAGCAATAGGTACAGCGATTTATGCGTATGTGCAGTTCACGGGCGCCCAGAAGAAGCGCAAGATGGAATTAGTCATTCCCATCCTGGTTTCTATGGTTCTTTTTGTAGTGGCATTAGCGCTGCCTCACGCGAGGTAAAGTTCAGCTAGTTAATCACATGGGGGAGCGATGAGCAGATCAGGAAAAGTCACAGTTGTTGGAGCAGGTTTCTACGGTTCGACCACTGCCTTACGTTTAGCCGAATATGACATCTTTAATACTGTTGTTCTCACTGACATTCTTGAAGGCAAATCAGAGGGTTTAGCCCTAGACATGAATCAATCTCGCGCTATTGAAAGTTTTGAAACAAAAANTGTAGGCGCCACAACAACTGCAGATGGCAGCGGATACGAAGCAACAGCAAACTCAGATGTCGTCGTCATTACCGCTGGACTTCCACGCAAACCTGGTATGTCACGTATGGATCTCATTGGCGTAAATGCTGGAATTGTTCGCGGAGTTGCCGAGAATATTGCTAAGCACTCACCAAAAGCTGTGATCATTGTGGTTTCTAACCCACTTGATGAGATGACAGCCCTTACTCAACTTGCAACCAATTTCCCATATAACCAAGTGATGGGGCAAGCGGGAATGCTTGATACCGCTCGCTTCACAAACTTTGTTGCAGAAAAGCTTGCAGTCCCAGTCGGCTCGGTTAAGACACTTACCTTGGGCTCACACGGTGAAACGATGGTTCCAGTCCCAAGTCGCTGCACAGTTAATGGCAAACCCTTAACTTCACTTTTATCTGATGCAGATATTGCAGATCTAGTCGAGCGAACACGTAACGGCGGGGCTGAAGTAGTTGCGCTTCTTAAAACTGGTTCTGCGTATTACGCACCATCTGCAGCAGCAGCTCGTATGGCAAAAGCAGTGATTGAAGATTCTGGTGAGATCATGCCTGTGTGTGCATGGGTTGATGGTCAATATGGAATTAAGGGTGTCTATCTTGGCGTTGAAGCCAAGATCGGTCGCTCTGGAATTAAAGAAGTCGTTGAAACAAAGCTCACAGACAGTGAGGTCGATGCTTTGAAGGTTGCGGCAGAAGCAGTTCGCGCTAAACAAAGTGATGTAAAGGACCTCTAATGAACAAAATCAAAGTTACTGGAACAGTTGTTGAACTAGATGGCGATGAAATGACACGAATCATCTGGCAGTTCATTAAGGACAAGTTGATCTTGCCTTATCTTGATGTGAATCTTGATTACTACGATTTAAGCATTCAAAATCGCGATGCAACAGATGATCAGGTAACTGTCGATTCAGCACATGCTATTCAAAAGCATGGAGTTGGAGTTAAGTGCGCAACTATTACTCCTGATGAAGCCCGCGTTGAAGAATTTGGTCTNAAAAAGATGTGGAAATCACCTAACGGAACCATTCGTAACATTCTTGGTGGAGTTATTTTCCGTGAACCTATCATTATCTCTAACGTTCCTCGTCTAGTACCTCATTGGAGTAAGCCAATTGTTATTGGCCGCCATGCTTTTGGAGATCAATATAAGGCAACTGATTTTAGAGTGCCTGGCAAAGGAAAGCTCACAATGACCTTCGTTCCAGAAGATGGAACAGCCCCTATAGAACATACTGTTTTTGATTTCCCTGGTTCGGGTGTTGCAATGGCAATGTATAACCTTGATGACTCTATTCGTGATTTTGCTCGCGCATCACTGAACTACGGATTGGCCCGAAAGTTTCCTGTTTATTTATCAACAAAGAACACAATCTTGAAGGCATATGACGGTCGCTTCAAAGATATCTTCCAAGAGATTTATGAAGAAGAATTCAAGGCAAAATTTGATGTTGCAGGTATTTGGTATGAGCACCGCCTAATTGATGACATGGTTGCTATGTCACTTCGTATGNATGGTGGATATGTTTGGGCATGTAAGAACTATGACGGCGACGTTCAGTCGGATACTGTGGCGCAAGGCTATGGCTCACTCGGCCTCATGACATCAGTCCTGACTACTCCAGATGGAAAGATTGTTGAGTCTGAGGCTGCTCATGGAACTGTTACACGTCACTACCGTGATCACCAAGCTGGTAAGCAGACATCAACTAACCCGATTGCCTCTATCTTCGCCTGGACACAAGGTTTAGCTCATAGAGCAAAGCTTGATAACAATGCTGACCTCGCACAATTTGCAAAGACTCTTGAGTCCGTATGCATTAAAACTGTTGAGTCAGGCAAGATGACAAAAGATTTGGCCTTCTTGATCTCTAAGGATTCTCCATGGCTCAATACCCAAGACTTCTTAGCTGCGATCGATGAGAATCTTCAAAAAGCACTTGCTTAATAGATAATATAAAAAGCCCCGAGCGATTAACGCCCGGGGCTTTTTTATTGCAATATTTACTTATTAATACGCTCTCCTGTTACAGCATCAAAGAAGTGAATTGCTGAAGGGATAGCTTCCACGGTTACTGTTGCGCCAGCCTTTGGTGGATTCTTTGGATCCCAACGAACAATTATTTGAGCGCCTTCATCTGTGACATTTGCGAACTTCACGGAAGGATCTACCGGCTTTCCATATACGAAAGCGTCAGAGCCGAGTTCTTCAACTACTTCAACTAGAACATCAAAGCCAGATGAAGATGGAGTAAAGCCTTCGGGGCGAACGCCAACAGTTACTTGTGAACCAGAACTTGCTGGGACTGCAACTTTGAGATTACCAAGTAGAGCCTGACCACTTGAAACTGGAACGGTTAAGAGATTCATAGCTGGTGATCCAATAAAACCAGCAACGAATGCATTGACTGGGTTGTCATAGAGATTGCGCGGTGTATCAACTTGCTGCAGTACACCATCTTTGAGAACAGCAACACGATCCCCCATAGTCATTGCCTCAACTTGGTCATGGGTCACATAAACAGTTGTAATTCCTAAGCGACGTTGAAGCNCCGCAATTTGTGTGCGAGTAGCAACACGAAGCTTTGCATCAAGGTTTGATAATGGTTCATCCATTAAGAACACTTGTGGTTCTCGAACAATTGCTCGTCCCATTGCAACGCGCTGACGTTGACCGCCAGAAAGTGCCTTTGGCTTGCGATCTAAATAATCTTCAAGGTCAAGAAGTTTTGCTGCTTCAAGTACTCGGCGATCACGCTCAGCTTTTTCAATGCCGGCAATCTTCAGAGCAAAACCCATATTTTCTGCCACAGACATATGTGGATAGAGAGCGTATGACTGGAAGACCATTGCGATATCGCGATCTTTTGGCGCGACATGCGTGACATCGCGATCGCCAATACGAATGGATCCACCATCAACTTCTTCAAGGCCAGCAAGCATGCGAAGTGATGTTGATTTTCCGCAGCCAGATGGGCCGACGAGAACTAGAAATTCTCCATCATTTACTGTGAGGTTTAATTTATCTAGAGCCGGCTTAGTTGTGCCTGGGTAGATTCGCGATGCGTTTTCAAATACGACTGAAGCCATGAGTTATTCACTCCTTCTCCGGGCGGTACGTGCCCGACGATCCGTTGGATGAAGGTAATGCACCCCAGACGGAAGTCTGAAGATAGGTAAAGATTAGCCGATACCCTTGTGAGTGTGAATACGCACGTAGCCAGCCTGGGGGTCCTCTTTCTCGATATTGGACTCGTCTTGCTCTTTATCGTCGTGGCTGGGCTCTTTGTTGCTGCAGAGATTGCACTGATATCCCTGAGAGAGTCACAACTACGGCAGATGCAGGCAAGTGGAATTCGAGTAAGTCGAACTGCGCGCCTTGCAAAGTTAACAAAAAATCCCAATCGTTTTTTAGCGGCAGCGCAAGTTGGAGTTACATTTTGTGGATTTCTCTCTGCGGCGCTTGGTTCTGAAAGATTAGGTACATCTTTTGTTATCCCACAACTTGAGGAATGGGGTCTTTCTCATTCTCTCAGCACAGCTCTTTCATTATTTGGTCTGACTCTTGTTATTGCCTATGTTTCATTAGTAGTTGGGGAGCTAGTACCTAAAAGACTTGCGTTATATCGCACAGAGAAAATTGCGCTCGCCTCAGCGCCTACCATCGATCGAATTGCTGAAATATTTAGACCAGCAATCTGGTTGCTTTCCAAATCTACTGATGTAATTGTTCGCCTCTTCGGTGTGAAAGCACATGAAGTGCGAAGTGAGATCAGTGAAGCAGAACTTGTTGAAATGGTTACAGGGCACGCTGCCCTTTCTGATGAAGAGCGCGATATTGTTGAAGATGTATTTGAAACTGGAGACTTATCACTTCATGAAATTATGGTTCCAAGGATTGAAGTTGATTTTCTTGA
>JGI24890J29729_1001391_pt1 | contig 11056 bp, 14 predicted proteins | sample FreactcultureFD7_FD_29729 | JGI IMG/M metagenome (IMG submission 29729)
GATAATGATAATGATTTTATTTTTCAAACCAAGATGTATGTAGACAACAGAAATGAATTACAAATTCAACTTCATATTTCTGCTAAGAAAGCGATAAATGATTTTTTAATTTTACAAAAAAAAATCATGACGTTATCATTTAATAATTCCGAATACAAAGGAAAGTGCATAAAGGTGAAAATGAAAGATGGTCGTTTTAGGGGTATTGAAATCATTAATATCGAAGAATCTAGCAATGAACTTATTTTGAGTGAAGTCCAGAAAAAATTTATTGACCACTTTATTACTCGTGTTGAAAGAGGTGGTAACGCAAGATATTTATTAAATGGCGAGCCAGGCACTGGAAAAACAGAAAGTATTCGTGAGATTGCTCGTAGACTTATCCCAAAAGTAACATTCATCATTCCAGATTTTGACACAACTGATGACCTTACATCAATCATGGAAGCGTGTGAAATTTTTGAAAGTGGTGTAATCATTATGGACGATATTGACTTGTATTTAGGTTCACGTGACAACGGAAGCTATACAAGACTTTTAGGTCAATTTTTATCGTTCTTTGATGGCGTTAAAAAACGTAAGATTAGTTTATTAGCTTCAACCAATGATAAAGGTTTAGTGGACAAAGCGGCTGAAAGACCAGGAAGGTTTAACTTTACTTTGGATTACAATTTTTTAGACGCTGAACAAATTGTTAAGGTTTGTAATATTCATTTACCAGAAAAATGGAGGATACAAGAAGTATACGATGCTCTTACTGAAAAGATAAACGGTAAGAAGGTAAACATAACTGGTGCCTTTATTGCTAACCTAGCTGAAAATATCAAAGAAATGTCTGAAGATGACCATAATTGGAGTATTGATGACACTATAAGTTTGATAAAGGAATCATATAAAGGTTTCTATTCTAGTCAAATAGAAAAAGAAAAACAAAGTTTAGGTTTTAAGATTTAAAAATCCAAATAAATTTGTTTTATTGGGATTTTTTTGTACCTTTGTATAAACAAACATAAATGGAAAAATTACTAAACATTAAACCAGACTTTGACCCATCAAGTGCTGAGGTGGGGGTCATTATGGCACGTTTTCAAGTAGCAGAACTACATGAAGGTCATATACAATTAATCAACACAGTTTTACATTATCATAAAAAGGTAATAATATTTCTTGGTATGTCCAAGAAGCCATCTGATAAAAATAGTCCTTTAGATTTTGCTAATAGACGGGCTATGATTAATGAAAAATATCCAAACGTAATCGTATTACCACAATTGGATGTGCGTAATGACCACAAATGGTCAGAAACATTGGATGCACAGATATCATTGCCTTTTGGAAATTTATCAGCAGTAATTTATGGTGGTCGAGATTCTTTTATTCCTCATTATCATGGTAAATATAAAGTTATTGAAGTATTACCTAATACACCAGTAAATGGAACTGAAGAAAGACTTGCAATATCTAGAGAAGTTGTTCCTAGCGTTGATTTTAGAAAAGGGATTATCTATCAAACATTTACTCAACTTCCAGTAACTTATCCAACAGTTGATATTGTTGCGTACAATGATAATGGCGAAATTCTGTTGGCCAAAAAACCAAATGAACCTCTCTATCGTTTTATTGGTGGTTTTGTTGACCGTGCTGATATATCTCTGGAGCAAGCTGCCAAACGTGAGTTTAGTGAAGAAACTGGTGGTAACGGAAGCATTGGAGATTTAAAATATGTTACAAGTATAAAAATAAACGATTGGAGATATGCCAAATCAGAATCTGGAATATTGACAACACTTTTTATCGCTAAATTTATGTTTGGTTATGTAAAGCCATCAGATGACATTGCAGTTTTGGATTGGGTGAACCCAGTAGATATCAACCCAGAAAAAGATATCATGTTGGAACACCGTGAACTCTTCATCAAATTGATTGAGTTCATGAAAGCACAAAAGTTGATAAAATAATAGCTAATAGATTTTGTTTATTCAAAAATTATTAGTACCTTTGCACAAATAACAACAAATAAAAATAAACATATGCAATCTGCAAGTCGTTTTTTAAAAAGAAAGTTAGGTCTTAAATCAGTGATTAAAGACCGCTTGGCTGAAGCCATCAAGAATCGTGATTGGGTTTCTATTGAAAGTTTACAAGACCTTATCGCTAAGGCTTTGGATAAACCGTATAACCTTGTACTTATGGGTGATGCTTACAAGTATTCACACCACAAGTTTTATGAGGACAAAACTACCAAGGTTTACTCTTACATGGAGTCACGTGGTGGTAAATTCAACGAAACCGTATTCTATGGTCTTCAAATGTTCATCAAAGAATTCATTGAAGGTGTTGCAATTACCCAAGAAGAATTGGACGAAGCATTTGAATACTTAGGTACAAAATTGGGTGTATTCGGACGTGAAGACGTATTCGACAAATCCAAATTCCAATACATCATTGACGTTCACGGTGGCCGTCTTCCAGTTCTTATCAAAGCCGTTCCAGAAGGAACCGTTGTTGGTGTAAAGAACGTGTTGGTAACTATTGAAAACACCGACCCTAATTGCTACTGGCTGACCAACTTCCTTGAAACAATCATGATGCAAGTTTGGTATCCCATTACCGTAGCTACCTTGTCTCACGAAGTTAAAAAAATCGTTCGTGAGTACTTCCACAAAACATCTGACCTTCCAGAAAATATCATGGACATGGCTATTGAGTTCGTATTGAACGACTTTGGCTTCCGTGGTGTGTCTTCCGTACAATCGGCTGGTATCGGTGGCTCTGCTCACCTTGTAAACTTCTTGGGTTCTGATACAACTTATGCTTCAAAACGTATCTGTGAATACTACAACTCTGACCGAGTTTTTGGTTTGAGCGTACCAGCGACTGAACACTCTATCATGACAATGAGAGGTGAGGCTGGTGAAGTTGAAATGATGAGAAGAACGCTTGAAAAATACCCTACTGGTATCGTTGCTTGTGTATCTGACTCTTACCACATCCTTCGTGCTTGTTCACAATATTGGGGAACTGAATTGCGTGACCTTATCTTGAGTCGCCCAGCAGAACCAGGCAACCAATTGGTTATTCGTCCAGACTCTGGCCACGTTGTGAATACACTTAAAGCTGTATTTGAAATCTTGTTTGACAAGTTTGGTTACACAACCAGCTCAAAAGGATTCAAAGTATTGCCTCCACAAGTTCGTGTTATCCAAGGTGATGGTGTGAACATCGGTTCTATCGGTGAAATCTACGAAGAACTTTACAAGCTAGGTATCTCTGCTGAGAACATCGTATTCGGTATGGGTGGAAAGCTTCTTCAAGCTGACATCAACCGTGACACACAAAACTTTGCAACCAAAGCATGTTTTGCAGTTGTTGATGGTATTGAGCGTGACCTTGTAAAATCACCAACAGAAGTTGATGAAAATGGTAACTTGAAACCTTCATTCAAAAAATCAAAACAAGGTCGTTTGAAACTTGTTAAGAATGAAGATGGAACTTACCGTACTGTAACATCACGTGATGCTGACTTTGACAGCGTTCATGATGAATTGGTTCCAGTATTCCAAGATGGTGAAATCCTTGTGGAATACACATTTGAAGAAATCAGAGAAAGAGTTCAAGCTACTTTCAAAAAACAAGAATTGGAGGTTGCGTAATGGTTAAGAATAACATGGTATTATTTTGGGGTGGAACGTTTTCTCAGTGGGGCCCAAGTGATTTCGTCATTGACGGAACCAAATACGTAACGGCAGAACAATATATGATGGCCAAGAAAGCTCAATTATTTGGTGATGGTGAAGCGTATATTCAAATAATGAGTTCAAAAAATCCATCTGACCAAAAACAAATTGGTCGTAGAGTTAAAGGGTTTGATAAGGATAAATGGGAATCTGTTTGTCGTCAAATTGTTTACGATGCAAACTATGCGAAGTTCACACAGAACCCAGTTATGAAAGAAGAGCTGATGGCTACTGGTGATATGGAAATAGTTGAGGCTAGCCCCACAGATAAAATCTGGGGTATCGGCCTTCACGAAACAGACCCACGTGCTTGGGACAAAGCAACATGGCAAGGCACCAACTGGCTAGGTGAAGCAATAATGCAAGTAAGAGAAACGCTTAAAAAACAAAAATAAATATGATTAGATACATTGATGGCGACCTTGTAAGGGATGCCGAACAATTTGAAGTAATAGCACAATGTGCGAACTGTTTTTGCACTATGGGTTCTGGTATTGCACCACAAATAAAAGCCAAGTTTCCAGAGGCTTATGCGGTTGATTGTGCAACACCAAAAGGTGATATAAATAAGTTAGGTACGATAAGTTATACCCTAAACACCACACCTATTGTAGTTAACTTGTATGGTCAGTATGACTATACAGGTCGTAGAAGCGGTAGAATGGATTTGGATTATGCTGCGTTGAAAACAGCACTTATTCAAATGAAGGAAAAATTCTCTGGCAAACGTTTTGGTATGCCTAAGATTGGCAGCGGTCTTGCTGGCGGTGATTGGGAAATTATCGAAAGAATAATTTCTGAAGTATTCGCTGGTGAATACGTTACTATTGTAAATTACGTACCATAAAATAAAAATAAAGCATGACAAAACAAACTATATCTGTTGGAGTAGCCAATGAAAAAGAAAAAAATTTTGATATTGAAGAGTTAAAATCTTGGAACCCAAAAAATATTAATTATTTTAGTGATACTGTTTATTTTAAACATGAAGACACTTATTTTTCAATGAAACGTCAAGACTTTGACAAAATTTTTAAAAAATAATGAGCATAATAAATTCAATATTAAAAAATCATTTTGAATACAAAGAAAAACGTGGTTGGGATAAAACCTATTTTTTCTTTGACATCCATGGGACTATTCTGAAACCTAATTACACGTACGGTAATACTCCAAAAGATTTTTATCCTTACGCAAAAGAAACGCTTCAGTTTATTAGCAAGTTGCCAGATGTGTGTATGATTCTTTACACGTGCTCTCATCAGCATGAAATTGAAGAATATATTAAACTTTTTGAAGAAAACGGTATTAATTTTCAATATGTTAATGAAAATCCAGAAGTTAAAACTGATTTAAATGGTTATGGTTGTTATGATAAAAAACCTTATGTAAACGTTTTGTTTGAGGACAAAGCTGGGTTTTCTGGTGATGAAGACTGGGAACCTGTTTTAAATTTATTTAGGGAGAAGTATGGTAATAACGCTATAATAATGTAAAAATACTATTATGAAAAAAACAAATATTTTAATATTCATCGCTTTGATTGCGATAGTTGCACTAACAGGTTGTGCACATGCGTATAACACACAAGTAATCATTCCAGAAAACGAACATGTATACGGATTTTGGGCTGGCACATGGCATGGAACGATAGGTGCGTTCTCATTTATTGGTAGCCTATTTAATGATAGCATAAAAGTTTATGCACCCAACAACAATGGTCATTGGTATGACTTTGGATTTGTTGGAGGGTTTTCCTTCATGCTAAAAATGGTAGGTTCAATAATTAAAAGTATCACATCAAAATAAAAAATATGCACAAAAAAATAGTTTTATGCGATATGGATGGAGTTGTTGCTGATTTCCGTAAAGGAATTTTAGATGTTGACCCCACACTAACAATGTCTGATGAAAACTACGCTAAGGAAGAATTAATGGTAGATTCAATCGTTTCTAATGATACACAATTCTTTCAAAATCTAAAACCCATCGAGCATTCAGTAGAGGCTGTAAAGGAATTGATGAAACACTACCATGTGTATTTTTGTTCAACGCCAATGGAAACAGTACCACATAGTTTTACTGGTAAGAAAGAATGGTTGAACACACACTTTGGTGATAAAGCCTTTAAGAACCTTATTTTAACACATAGAAAAGATTTGTGTATTGGTCATTATCTTATTGATGACAGAATAAAAAATGGTGCTGGCGAATTCACTGGTGAACATATTCATTATGGTACCAAAGAATTTCCAAACTGGGAATCTGTTTTAAAGTATTTATTAAAATGAAAAAGAAAATAGCAGTTTTTACTGGTGCTGGTGTATCAGCTGAAAGCGGTATCTCAACATTTAGAGGTATCAAAAATGGTCTTTGGTACAGTTATAAGGTTGAAGATGTGGCCACGATAGATGGTTGGAGAAAAGACCGTAGCAAAGTACTGGAATTCCATAACATGTTGCGTAGCAAACTACCAACCGTTGAACCCAATGATGCACATAAAGCATTGGCGGCTTTGGAAAACGAATATGATGTTACTATCATAACGCAAAACGTTGATAATTTACATGAACGTGGTGGTTCAACCAATGTTCTTCATTTGCATGGTGAGTTGACCAAAGCAAGAAGTTGTTTATATGAGAACAAAACAAGTCCTTTTGATGAAGTTATTGATATTGGTTACAAAGATATCAACCTAGGTGATAAATGCCCAAACACTGGTTCTCAACTAAGACCACACATTGTATGGTTTGGTGAATATCCTTTTAATGTTGAAGAAGCTTATGGTGCTATAACACGTGCTGATGTCTTATTGGTTATAGGTACTAGCTTACAAATATCTTATACACTTGATATGCTTAAAAGCGTAAAAGAAGGTGCTGAAGTTTATTACATAGACCCAAACCCAGTTCAATACCTTACCAATATGGGTATGAAAGTAAAATACGTTAAGAAAAATGCTGTTGAAGGTGTTAACGAAATAGTAAATAATTTATTAACAATTGCCACTGGAGGGCCAGAAACAAATGTATAAACCATTACCATATTATTTGACGATAAAATCTTCTGAAATAGAAGGTTTGGGTCTTTTTACTACTGATGATATTGATAATAATCATATCTTGGGTATTACACATGTAGCTGACGAAAGATTTCAAGACGGATACATTAGAACACCACTAGGTGGTTTTTTTAACCATTCAGAAACACCTAACTGTAAAATAATTACTGATGGTGATTACCTTAAGCTTAAAGCTATAAGAGACATAAAAGCTGGCGAAGAAATTACAGCCACTTACACATTATATAATCCAACAAAATGAGTGCAATAACATTTGAATTAAAAAAAGAGCATCTATTGCTTTTGAAAAATTTACGCTGGAGCGTAAACAAAAATAACATTATATGCAACGTAGCTGATGAAGGTGACGATGTGGCACCACCATTTGGTGAAGTTAATTTATATGAGGCTATTGACCTTATATTGAATGGAAAACCAGAAGGTCTTGACCCGTTGACACATGAAGAATTTCCAGAATATTCTGCTGAACAAAAAACAGAATGGGATAAACTTTATTCACAACTGCCAATGGCCTTGGATGTAATTTTGTATAACGGAACGTTTGAGACTGGCGTTTATAAAACAAAGTGGCATTTACGTGATTGGAAAAAAATAAATTAATATGAAAAAATTAAGTTTTTTAGTGATTTTTTTAATTGTGCTTTTCATCTTAGTTATGATAAAAACAATGATTTATGGTGTTTTATTTTTCATCTGGTTGATGAAAATTGCTTGTGTTGCGTTGCCAATTGCATTTATTATTTATATTATTCACAAAATAAAAAACAGATAATTATGAAAGTAGCTGTATACGCTGGTTCTTTCAATCCTTTTCATAAGGGGCATTATAACATCTTACAAAAAGCTGAAAAGATATTTGACAAGGTTATAATTGCTAGGGGTTATAACCCAGAAAAGAAAAACGATTTGGTTGCATTGCCTAATATTATAATGAATAGAGCTGTTATGCAATATTCTGGCTTGTTGACAGATTTCATACAAACATTGCCATTCGAAAATATTACACTTATACGTGGTCTTAGAAATTCTGTTGACCTTCAGTATGAAATGAATCAATACCGTTATTTGCAAGACCTTATGCCGTCAATTCAAATGGTGAGCATTTTCTGTGATAAAGAATACGAACACATTTCTAGTTCTGGTATTAGAACGCTTTCAATATTTGGTTCTGATAAAGTAAAAGATTATTTGTTAGGATAATTTGGAAATGTCAAATTATTTAAGTACCTTTGACCAGTTTCGTTTTTAGTATAGGACTTTTGATACTGCTTTTTTTATTACGAATTTTATAAAACAAAATAAAATAATATGGAATCACTTATATTTTCCCTTGACGGAAGAGAAGAATTGGCCAAAATAATACTTAGCGAAGCTAAATATTGGGCTTTAAGCCTAAACACTGAATTGGGTACGTTACGAAATCAAAAGTTTTCTGATGGAGAACTTTGTGTGGATTTTAGCGACTCAGTTCGTGGCAAGAGAGTTTATCTCTTATCAAGTCCTAACATTAGCGATGAAATCATGAAGCTAGTTTTGGCGATTGACGCAGCCAAAATTAATGGGGCTAAAGAAATTATACCAATTTTGCCTTATTTTCCGTATGCTAGACAAGATAAAAAAGACCAATCACGTGGTCCGATAGGTGCCAAGGTTATGGCTGACATGATTGAAAATGGCGGTGCAACCTGTGTAATTACCTTCGACCTTCATGCTGACCAAATACAAGGTTTCTTCAACATACCAGTAACGCACATTGAAGGTAAAAATGTATTCGACAAATATATTGCTTCAATCTGCACAGAAGATACAATCCTTTGCGGACCAGATGCTGGTTCTGGTAAACGTGTAAAACGTATGAAAGACCAGTTGTCAAAATATCATGACATCAATTTGAATTATGTGATGTTGGACAAGACACGTAAACAAGCCAACGTTGTTGATGAAATGGTTATCATAGGTGATGTAAAAGGAAAAGATGTGATTATTCTTGATGACATGGTTGATACTGCTGGAACACTTTGTAAAGCTGCCGAAGTTTTGATAGAAGCTGGTGCTAAGAGCGTAAGAGCGGTTATTTCTCACGGAGTTCTGTCTGGCCCAGCCTATGAAAGAATAGACAAATCTGTTTTAACTGAATTGGTTGTATCTGATTCTTTGATAACTAAACCCAATGATAAAATTAAAGGGATAAGCGTTTCAGAACAAATAGGTTTTGTAATGGCTGCATTGAATAACAATTTAAGTTATGAGGCTATGAAGGCCACCAAAAAACAACCCAATGAAAAAAAATCTTGATTTTGTTAATTTATTCAGAATAGCCCTAGTTCTGGCTATTGTTTACTTAGCAGCAAATGATAAGGATGGTTGGGGTTGGTTAACATTCCTTTTATTTTTAACACTTTAAAAATGATGCGTAGGGGTAGTTGATTCATACAAATATAAATGGGAAGTTTTTAATTATAAAAATGAAAAATATAAAAAAAATGAAATATAGTTTATCTGAAAGAATGAAAGGGTATGAAAAATGCTACGATTTTAAAATACCTAAAAGAACATATAGTGTTATACGTTTAGATGGTGTTGGCTTCAGCAAGTACACCAAAATGTTTGATAAACCGTTTGATGATAAATTATCAAATGTAATGGACGTTGCAACAATTGAACTTTGCAAATACTTAAACCCTAAGTTTGCTTATACGCAATCTGATGAAATAAGTCTTGTATTCACTGACATTGAGAACATTGAGTCTGAACTTATCTTTGATGGCAAAGTACAAAAGCTTTGTAGTATATCTGCATCCAAAGTTACTGCTGCGTTCAACAAGACCATGTTGAAGATTCTTGCTACATTCAAGTACAACAAAGATGAATTGTTTGAAAAGATAACTACTGGTAACTTCCCAGAGATTGATGCCGTATTTGATTCTCGTGTGTTTATAAAAGGGAGCGTAAAACCCATCCATCGTTTTTACGTGGATGGGATGTAAGCGACAAAGATAGTGAATTAACCTTGTGAAAAAACTTTACGGATTGTAAAAAATAGTGTATCTTTATAAAAAATTAAACTATTTACTAATAGATGAAAGTAATTCACAAATCATATAAGTTTAAAATTGCTCCCGACAAAGAGCAAAAAGAACTTCTTGCAAAGCACTTTGGTGCGACACGGTTTGTGTTTAATCGTTACTTAAACAGTAGAAAAGAAACGTACCTAGAAGAAAAGAAATCACTTAACTATTACGATAATGCAAATGACCTGACAGTTCTAAAAAAAGATGAACAGTTTGTTTGGCTCAAAGAAATTAACTCTCAAAGTTTACAATCATCACTTAGAAATTTAGATACTGCATATAACAAGTTTTTTAGAAAACAAACCAAGTTTCCAAGATTTAAAAGTAAGTACGATAAGCAAAGTTTTACTATTCCACAATCAGTATATATCGAAGAAGGTAAGTTGTGGATACCAAGATTTAAAAAAGGAATTGATATAAATATTCATAGAGAAATTGAAGGTAAACTTCTTTTCGCTACAATATCAAAATCAACAACAGAAAAGTATCATGTAAGTATTACTTGCGAAGTTGAATATATTCCGTTTAAAAAAACAAACTCAAAGGTTGGTATTGATACAGGTATAAAAGATTTGGCAATACTTTCAGATGGTAAGGTGTACGAAAACATAAAGACACTCAAAACTAATTTAAAGAAGTTAAAATATAACCAAAGACAATTATCTAAAAAAGTAAAAGGAAGCAATTCTAGATTAAAACAAAAATCGAAACTTGCAACAGTACACGAAAAAGTAACCAATATCAGGAAAGACTACTTGCATAAAGTCAGTACAGAAATCATCAAAAACCACGATGTAATTTGTATCGAAGATTTGGCTGTGAAAAATATGATGAAGAATCATAAATTAGCACAAGCATTTTCTGATGTTTCGTTGGGTACTTTTTACACTATGCTTGAATATAAAGCTAATTGGAACGACAAAACAGTAGTTAAAATTAACCGATTCTTTCCAAGTAGCAAAACTTGTAATGTTTGTAATTACATCAATCAAGACCTAACTCTAAAAGATAGAGAATGGACTTGTATTGATTGTGGCACAAAACACGACAGAGACTTTAACGCAAGCATAAATATTAAAAAACAAGGTTTAAAAATACTATCTGGTTCAGGAATTGAGTCGGATATAAAACAAAAACGGAGTAAGGCGTTGCCATTAGGTGAGTCT
>JGI24890J29729_1001392_pt1 | contig 11050 bp, 29 predicted proteins | sample FreactcultureFD7_FD_29729 | JGI IMG/M metagenome (IMG submission 29729)
TAACGAGCGATTTGACTCAGATAGATTTTGGGACGAATGTTTTAAAACTGTAAATCACGATTAAATAAAACGAGAGCTGAGCGATCTCTATAAAAGGCTCACATTTTTTTTAATTTCCGCAAAATTTTTCCGAAAAGTTATCCACAGGGTGATTTTTAAAATTGTGGATAACTATACGGCGTGTCGCCTTGATTTTTTCACTTTAATCTGTTATACTTCCAGTATCAAAAATTAAATAAATGCTAAAAATGTGTGATGTACTTCACACCGCTGAGCGTCTCAAAGGTTGAGACTACCAGCCAGTATACTTGATAGTAGCGATATTATCTGTTATACTTCCAGTATTAAATAGTTAAAGTTTAACTATGAATTAAAAAGAAAGGTGGTCAAAATGACTACACTAGAATTCATAACAATAAATGAAAATGGCGTGACAACACGCTCCTTCTCAGAATTATCATCTGATGAAAAGATTTCCCTAGAATGGGCTATCGTAAATAAAGATTTAGAATTCCGCCGTACAACTCCAATTCGTGTTGGTGTTTGTAAGGTTTGCGTACAACCTCATCAAGGTTTGTATTGCACAAATTGTTTCACAGGCGAGCGAGTGCGTGTAGGTGCTCGTAAGTTTGCTAAAGTAATTCGCCTACACGAAATAAAGAAAGAGGTCAAGTAATGACTACTTATACATTAAATACGCTTCCTGCAGGTGAGGCTAACAAAACTATCTGCTGTTTCTGTTCCACTTATGCCACAAATTTTTGTGGTAAGTGTAACGAATATAAATCTATAATGACAGTAGCCGAATTTATGTCATACTATGATGTAAGTGAGTGGGTGGCTTAATGACTATTCACATTGGTGGATTGGGTAAAGAAATTTCTTTCTATTGCCCCGTCTGTTCAGAAAAAATGATTCACACTTGTATCGCTACACTTGGCACAGGTCGCACAATTCGCTATGCGTTTCAGTGCAGAGATTGCGAATTAGAAATTAAATCAGACCGACTTGGAAATGCTAAATTACTAAAAGAAATGGAAAATGCATAAATGGAAAAAGATATTTTTGGATTTGCTGATGCAATTAATTTGGATCATCTTAATCTAGAGCAATTAAAAGAATTAGAAAAAATTCTTGATAAAATAAAATAAAGGTTTGCAGTGTAAAAGCTGCAAATTTTTTTTCGAAAAGTTATCCACAGGCTGTGGATTATTGTTAACCATTAGTTCATCTACCCACGCTCCATATATTGAGACTACTCATCAGTATACTCGATAGTAGCGATTTTATGTGTTATACTTCCAGTATTAGAAAATAAAGAAAGGTGGTCAAAATGACTACACTAAATAAAATAAATATCGGTAAAGAATTGGGTATCTCTGCCCAATTAGAAAATACAATCATTCATGATGTAAATAATGGTGGAGCAAAATCCACTTATGGATTAAATTTTGCTCAGCGTAATTGGTTGATAAAAGCAATTTTCTCTGCTAATTTTCCTAAATGCGAATGTGTGGTGTGCTTATAATGACTAATAGAATATATGAGCCTTTCGCTACAGTAAATGATTATCCTAAAGGTTTAATGAACCTTTGCCCATGTGGGCAAGTAGTCAAGGCTCCCGCCTTGTATCACGAAGGTTTCCCATGGTGGGAAAATCCTAATAAGTGTAAAGAATTATTTGAAGGAGTAAAATAAATGATGACTAGAAAAGATTATGTGGCTATTGCTAAAATTATCAATAGTTATTTTGATTTAGCAGATAAGCACGATGGATTAAATGCAAATGTTCACGATTTTTTAATTGACCCGTTTATTGATTTGCTTGCAAATGATAATCCTAATTTTGATAAAGAACGTTTTTGGGAGGCTTGTACAAATGGATAAAGATATTTTTGGATTTGCAGATGCAATTAATTTGGATCATCTAAACTTAAAGCAATTAAAAGAGCTTGAAAAGATTTTAGATAAAATAAAATAAAAAAAAGATTTGCAGTTGAAAGCTGCAAATTTTTTCCGAAAAGTTATCCACAGGTTTATCCACAAGCAAATGTGATTTTAATCATATCGTTAAGCGTCTCAAAATATAAGACTTACGGCGTGTCGAGTTGATTCTGTCGGTGCGTTCTGGTATACTTCCATTATTAGAAAGAAAGAAGGTCTTAAATGAACCTAGATGAATATAAGGCATATGTCCTTGCCACCCGTCAAGCCAGCACTGTGTCAGTGGTGTCTGCTATAATTAACTCAACAAAAAAGAAAGAAGGTAGCAAATAATGCTAATCTCAGAAGCCCTAGAGGGTAAATACCACCGCTCGTATGTCAATTCTCGTGAGGGAATTATTCAGTATGCAGAATTGCGTTCTGATGTCTATACAAAAGAAGGCGTGTTTGCTTATGCTTGCAAAGTACGCCCACAATGGAATGGAACAGGATTTCCTAAGCCTGATTTCTACACTACTGTTTATGTGGGGGTAGATGAATAATGGAAATTTTTATCTGTGATAAATGTGATACCCTTGCAACTATGTCAGTGCAAGGTGATACAATACAATTAAATAAATGTAAATGCTTGACCCTAGATTGGAATAACTAATGTATAAAATTACTGTAACCTATGACTCAAATCCCGCCCCTGATTATGTATTTCAATACTCAGATGAATTGCAGGCTCATAAAGAGTTTGCAAAATATGTTGATTGGAGTTTTGCTGATGAATATTCAACAGTAAATCTATACACGCCATCAGGTAAGTGTTACACAAAAATATTTTATCGTGAAGGTAGAAAGGTGGTTGAAAGATGAATCAGTCAGATTTAATATGTAATAAGTGTGACCACAAGGGAGCACTTATTCTTTCCACCGCCTGCTTAGATTATTCTTGCGAAGCTTGCGGGGAGTGGCAAGATTTCACTCTTAACGATATCTACTATCCAATTAACTATAAAGAAAAGGTGAAGTAAATGGCTACAACAATTCACTTAGGAGATCACGAAACAGATTGCGATGTCTGCAAATTAAATTGCGGTTGCGATAAGTGTGAACAAGATTCACGCATACTTGAAAATATAAAATTAGATATGGAGTACGCACTAGAAACTGGTGACCTACAGATGTTTGAAGATATGTTTGAAGACCGAGACCCATTTGAATTTATTTAAGGAGAAGATGATGGAAAAAGTAAAGAGAATTCAAGAATTGCGTCGTAGTAATGCTGCGACTGCAATTCCATCAAAGAAAAAATATTCACGAAAAAATAAATATAAAAATAAATTTGAATAGCTGCTGAAAATTCCGAAACGCCTGTGGATAACTTTGTCAAGGCGACACGCCGTTTACGGCGTGTGATTTATATCTCCCAAATACTGGCGAGTATAACTGGATAATGTCAGTGTAATCTGCTATAATTCCCATATCAAGAAAAAGAAAGAGGTCAATATGACTACTATGATAAAAACTTATTGCCAAAGTTGCAATAAGCCGTGCGGAGATATTTCCGTGTATGACGCTCCATTCACTGGAGAAACTACTTGCTGGGAATGTATCTTTAATTCCTGCGATATATGCAATGGTCAAGGATTAACTGGCTGGGTATCTCCAGACGGCGATTTTGATTTTGAGTATTGCGAATGCAATCCCCTATGCCTAACCTTAGAGGATATTAAATAATGACTAAAGAATTAGATACACTCTGGAATAACTTCATAAATAACACTTGGCAGTCAATGTCAGTGGTCCCTGATACAATTAACACTATTAACCCAACTAAAGAATGGAAATAACAATGACAACAACACTAACCCGTGGCGGAGCACTTGATACAATTAACTTCGCTATTGAAAATTTTATCAACGATATTGAAATTGAAGATAACACTATTGAAGTAATTACCTATGCAGTAAATAATGATTTACAGATTAGAGACTACTTCCTAGGGCTCCCTGCCGATTTTGGTATGGATGTCTCAGTTGATTTTGTGAATTATCTTTCACGATTAACTAATGCAGAAAATTGCTATGCCTATGATACTATCTCTGCAATGTATCACCTTGAACGGGGCAACAAGCCACTTGCAACTACACTATTAGAAGGTGCAGAAATTATTAAGCCTGGTTATAATCTCATGAAATTGGCTAAGCGTATTTTGTCTGCAGAATGGCCTGGGTCAGCACTGACAACAATGCGTGAAGAGTTGCACCCTAAAGTAGTCGCTGGAATTGCAGAAGATTCTGATTATGTAATTGGAGATGTAGAATAATGGCTAAACACCCTGCCGTTGGGGGTGCCTCATGGCACTCCATGTTTGCTGATGATAATGTTAAAGTATATCAGGACGGGAATGATGATATATTTTTCAAAGTAGTTATCAAAGGTCAACACCCTAAATATTTTTACAATGAAACTGCGTGGTCCGATGTAAACCGTTATTGTGCGGATGAACTAGGTATAAAGTATTGGTCAGTGTTATCTTAATTTAAATGCGGGGGAAATAAAAATGATAGTAGCAGCTTATGTGTTAGTTTGGGCTTGCGTGTTTGCTGCTACTTTCTTTATTTCATTCATACTAGATCTATAGCGTGTTGAGTTGACAAATGCAAAAATTTTTCGGAGAGTTATCCACAGGTTGTGGATAAAGTTTGACCATTCATTTACGATGTGATTTTTATCACATGGAATAAAACGGACATTACGGACAAATGTTTACGAGTCTTGTTATATAAGTTGGACAAATGTCAGTGGGTTATGCTAGACTAGCGATACATAAACAGAAAGAAGGAAAAACCTATGTCAGTTCAATCACCTGTGGGCAATCTTGCTCACCAATCAGAAATCAACGATGGTTCTGCAACTCTTGCAGTAAATCTTCGCACCAATCCCGCTTGGCACTCTTTTGCCAATAAGGTATTTTCACAAGATGAGGCAGTTACTACCTCTCAAATGTTGCAGGGTGCAAATCTTGCAAATTGGAATGTGCAGTTAGAGTCTGTTTCAGATTTACTTGCAGATAACTACACAACTGTTTCAGATAACTATCTCGTAGTTCGTGATAACCCTACAATCGCAGGGCAGAAAGATGTTCTCTCTGTTGTAGGCTCTCGCTATAAGACAGTTCAGAATGAAGATTTGTTTGCGTTTGCAGATAATATTCACGATGGAAATCCTGATGTAGTTTGGGAATCTGCGGGTTCTCTCAAGAATGGTCGTGTGGTCTATGGCTCAATGTCAATTCCCCGCACTATGGTGCTTGACCCTAATGGTGCTAATGATGAAACAAAACTCTATCTAATTGTTTGGACTTCACACGATGGTTCAGTTGCGGTTCAATCTGCAATCACACCTGTTCGTGTTATGTGCCAAAACACTCTCAACCTTGCAATGAAAAAGGCTAAGCAGTCATTCAAAATTCGTCACACTCAGACAGTAGATGGAAAAATTTCTGCTGCTCGTGAGGCTCTAGGCTTGACATTCTCCTATATGGACGAGTTCGAGTTACAAGCACAAGAATTGTTCAAGCGTGAAGTCACAAATGCACAATTCTCAAAAATTATCAACACTCTTTATGCTAAGCCTGAAAAGGACGCTAAGGGTTCAATCAAGAAGTGGGAAAATAAAGTTCTGCTAATTGACGAGTTGTATCACAACTCACCTACTAATGCTAATATCAAGGGAACGGCGTGGGGCGTTGTTAATGCACTTACTGAACGCCTTGATTACTATCGCACAGCCCGCAAGGGTGGCGATTCGCTAATGGCGGGTGCAAGTGGATTTGACCCTGTTGTTACAGCAGAAAAAAATAAAATTGTTAAGCAAGTCCTTGCCTTAACAAAATAAAAAAAATATTCCTGAGCAAGAATTAAAACTGCTCAACGAGGTCCGTTAGAATAGTTGGTTAGTTCGCTACCCTGTCACGGTAGAGGTCACGGGTTCAAGTCCCGTACGGATCGCAAAAGCTTCAAAGAATAAATATCCAATGCGTTGCATAATTATGCAGCTCCGAAAGATTCGGAAAAAAATGACCATACAAACATTACGGGTAACGGCGTGTCGCCTGGATAATGTCAGTCCTATATGGTAGAATACTCCGTATGAATGATATAAAAGAAACTTGGTACAAATGGGATTATGTATGCCCCGATTGTGATGCCAATATAATAATGATTGCTAAATCTAATGGACAAGGACATGATTCTTATTGTCTAAAATGTGCTGGAGATTTAACTTTAATGTCAGTGGTAGATGATACAATAGAACCCTCAACAACAAAGAAAGAAGAAACTAATATGGATACACTTACTGAAACCCCAGCCCCTCAAACAATGACTTTAACTTGGATTGAAAATGAATCTGAAGTTACACGCACATATTCTGAAAATGATATTCGCTCTGCTATCTATAATAACAAGCGACTAAATGAAAAGATGTCTGAATACTATCGCAAAGAATCTCAACTCCGCACTTTGCTTGAAGAAGTTTATGCTGATTCTAATGAACAAGAAACTCTTGCTCAAATTGCAGAAATCTTTGATGTTCCACTAACTAAGGAAATTGAAGTAACTGCTTGGGTTCGTGTTGATATGACTATTGAAGTAGATATGGCAGAAGGCGACTATGATATTGAAGATATGGTTCGCAATAATCTAACTGTTGATTCTTATGGTTCAGAAATCTCTGTATCTAATCACGAAGTAGAACGAGTAGAAGAAGGTGCATACTAATGGCAGTTATTACTTTGCAAGTCCCGTCCAAAGCCCAAATGGGTTATGGATTGGGCAAGGCTATGCAATATGGTGTAGAATATGAGGTTCTAGATAACCTACAAATTGAACTAACATCAGGTGACCAAATGAAGTTGGCTAAAATGATGGTAGCGTTTCAAGGCAAGCTCCTTGACTCAACGATCCAAAAAAATGTTAGGGTAGAACACCCTAAGCACGAGGCATAACCACTGTCAGTGGTAGGTGCTATAATAAACCATAACAACAACCCGATAAAGGAGAAATAACAAATGGCAACAAAGACAAAGGCAAAGACAATCCCATACCTAGAAACTTGGGACACACGCTATGGCAAGTCACAGCGAATCGTTCTGCGTAAGAACGGAAAGTTCGTAGATAACACCAGCCTCACAGCACTCAAGGCTGGAAAGCGTGTAACCCGATAACTTTCCAAATCGGGAAATAGACCTGGGGTATGTCTAATTAAACTACCCCACATCTACAATGTCAGACCCCCCTGCTATAATAGGCACTACAAACCCAACAAAAGAAAAGGAAATAAACACAATGGCTAGAGCAATCACAGTAAAGGTAGCAACACCAAAGGTAATCAAGGCACTAGAGTCAAAGTTGGCTCAGATGAAAGTTGATAAGCAAAACGAAGCAAGCAACGAAGCAAAGTATCAGGAAGCACTTACTACTTGGCGTAAAGAAATTGCTGAGTTCGCAGTAGCACACATCTCAAAGGCACAAGACCTCCGCACAAATTATCGTGAGTGGAATAAGTGTCTTAATGTTGATTTTAATTTAACTGTAAATCCTGATGAGTTCCCTGCTGAACCAAAGCGTGACTTTAATCAAATGCCTGATTATCGTTACAATGAAGTTATAGAGGAAATCACAAATGCCCTCAACATCTTAAAGATGACAGATGAGGAAACAGTTAATGCTTCTACTATGAAGTCAATCGCACAGTATCTATAAATAAACAGGCTGGGGGGATTTGATTATCCCCCCACTTTCTGATAGGATACAACAATGATAATGATAATGTTGATACTAATAACCCTAACAATCGTAGCAATAGCAATAGGAGCAGGACTATAATGGGAGCAAGAACTAATTACACAATCGTCACAACTAATGACCCCGCCCAAAATATAAATGTTTATGCACATTGGGACGGATATGAATCAGTTGCAATTATGCAACAGGCTATTCGTGCTGCTATGCCACGCATCAACGATGTATCGTATGCAACTCGTATTCTAATTGACCAGCTAACAAAGCACGGGCGGGATTCAGAAACAGGCTATGGTATCTATGTAGGAGAAGTAAATCACGAAGAAGAATATGACTATAAAGAGATTAACTTAGTTGATAAAACAATTACAGTTGGTCAGATGACTTTTCCAATTCCTGAATTTGTGGAGGTGCTTGTATGACCTCCACAGATTTTAAACTACACACTATTAAAGAATTAGTGGAGCAGATCTATGAAGATAATTTTTCCCATTTAGATTTTATGGAAAATATGAATGGTGGAGATTGTGATTGTTCAATTCATTTAACTATGAATACAATAATGACTTATTGGGAATAGGGCCGAAAGGCTCTATTTTTTTTCGGAAATAGGACAAATCAGACATTTAGTATATTTATATAATGATTGATTATTTACGAAGACATTAAGAAATCGCCTGAAAATTCTCTGGACAAATGTCATTACGATATGCTAGGATATAGATATGAATAGTATAGTGTATTTAAGGGGAAGCTTTTTGATCCCCCCGCTATCTTACTATATGGACAGGTATTGACCAATGTCAGTGCCTAATGCTACAATAAGGCTATAACCCAACGAAAGGACAATAATGACACAATATAAAGTCAATGCGACTTATACTTTTGAGATAGAAATTGAGGTAGAGGCTGATAACCCTACAAATGCTTCTATTAACGCTTCTTTAACACCGCTTGGTGATTGGACAGCACTTTCTCAACAATTAGATATTGACAATGTTGAGGAGATTAACTAATGCCAAACTGGGTATATAACACATTAACTATTCAAGGACCTAAGTCTGAGGTAGATATGATTAAAGATAGATTGAATAAGCCATTTACATTAGCACAAGAGACATTTGGTATGGGTGATATTAATGCCAACGGATTCCCGACCAAAATTAAAGATGTTACTTATAGTAATCCTGTCTTTGCATTCTTTAATATCCACTCATATAAAGATGAAGGTATTACTGATGAAGAATATGCCTGCCAGCCTACTCGTGGTGATTATGATATGCAAAATGACCCTGATTGGTTTGCCAAGTCTGTTGCATTCGCAAAGACTCAAAAGGATTGGTATTCTTGGAATAATTCTAATTGGGGAACTAAGTGGGATGTTGCCGTATCAGATGACGACAAATATCCTAATACAGAATTACTTGAATATAAATCAGAAGGTGATGACAACTGGCTTGTATATAAATATGAGACTGCATGGTCACCTGCTGTAACCATTTTAACTAAACTAAGTAATCTTGTTCCTAATTCCCTCCTCACATTAGAATTTGAGGAAGAGACAGGTTGGGGTGGGGAATATGAGATTGTCCGTGGAAATGTCACAGAACTAGTTGAGTATGATAATCAGTGTAGAGATTGCGATTCATATAATACATTAGAATACTGCGAAGAGTCAGATTGCGGAGAGATATGTTCATCTTGTAATTGGCTTGGCGAGGCAGACCTAGAGGCTGTCGCAGAATGTCAGACCCATAAGGTATACTTGGACACTAACGTGCCCGACTATCGCAAGGAGAACGCATAATGCCTAAGTGTTTAGATTGTAATAATGAAGAGACTTTTAGAGTTGCTTATGTAACTTGGGATAAATTGTATTTTAATCCTGGGGAAGATTATTCTTATGATTCTAAGTCTTTAGACACTTCTCTGGATTTGGAACATCCGCCTGAGTGTGCTGAATGTGATTCTACTAATGTTGAGGGGGAGTTCTAATGTCTAATGAATTAACACTAGACCCATATCTACAAAAGCAGGTTGAACTAGGAATGGACGGTGCAGATATTATGCACGGTCATCTTAAAACTTTAATGCTTGAAGCGGAACAGCAATTGGAACTTGCAATTGAAGCGGAAGAAGATTCAGGCGAGGCAATGGATTCAATGGAACGGCGGTACTGGGAAGGTGTCACAGAGACATACGCAGAACTATATGCCCTTACATATGATATTGCATTTGCTCAAGCAAATAAGGAACGTTTAACCACAGGGGAAATTCTAGAAAGGTTACAACAATAATGTTAGGTTATTCTAAAGAAGATCTAAATAGTGCTTCATATGGTGTTAGATTAGCACTGTTGGCTCTATCAGATAATCCCGCCACATATCCTAAAGAGGACTTGAAGCGTATACAAGGCTTGGCTCGTGATGGCTTAAAAATAGCGGGGGACATGTTGGATGGCCTGGAAGCAGAAGGGTACTTTGACTAATGAAGACTACTTATTTAGTTACACTAGCCTTGGATGAAGAATGGTTTAAGGCAATTGATAAGTTTACTGCAGATGTACATGAGGGGGAACTATGTTCATGGATTGCTGTAGATACACAAGTTGACGGGGATGAAGAGGATATGCTAGAATCTACAGAGGAGGCATAATGGCTAAACTAGAAGAAAGTGCACATAAGAAGATTGCTGCTGTATTAGCAGATTCAAGGACATCTCCTGCTGTATTGGCACGTCTTATGTTAGATGAATATAAATACGTAAATGAATCGTTTATACAATACTTCATTAACTATATTATCTTAATGGCTAATGAAACACATGTACCCTTTTATCTAGCAGAGGTACATAAAGACTGCAAGCTTTTATACAGTTCCCTGCAGGAGTTGGGCCTAACGGGAACCATAGGTAGAGAATCTCTTGACACAAGAGAATATCTCGCTGTATAATATATAAAAGGGCGTTCAGGCTATCCTGCCAAGTCCGAGCATCACCCCCACGGTTTGATCCGTGGGGGTTTTTCTTTGTTTAAATATAAATGTTGCGGAATTACAAATTGTTGCGGAATTTTTAATTAGATCAGACATTACGAATAAGATCAAATTTTGCCTGACATTACGAAGGGCGGGAATTTTCGCTGGATCCAATAAATAATATTATAACAAATATACTATATAGGGACATTACGAATAGATCTAAATTTCTCTGGGATATATCTGTGTGTAAATGATCATATAATGTATAAAAAAATAATTATGAATAAAATATGATCAAAATCACACAATATTGTCTCAAAATATGGACAATAT
>JGI24890J29729_1001393_pt1 | contig 11047 bp, 14 predicted proteins | sample FreactcultureFD7_FD_29729 | JGI IMG/M metagenome (IMG submission 29729)
AAAAAAGAATGAGCTGGCGCCATCCAAACCGCTGAGCAGGGAAGTAACGCTCCGCTTCATGACTGTGAGTGGCGAACTGATCATGGTCAACCGATTTCACGGTGGACCCTACAAGACACGTACCGCATTCTGCGCCTCCATTGACATGGCTGCCCAGCAGTTCAACGCCTACGAAGCCGGTCAGAATGTTTCCGTCGAGCATCTGGTCAAGATATGTGAGCGACACGGCGTGAGCGGCCACTGGCTGCTGACAGGAGATGGGCCTCAGTACCACATGGCTGAGATTGCCACCCGTATGCAGCATGTCGAGGAAAGACTATCACACATCGAAATTAATATGGGTCTGAATAGCGTAGTGAAGAAGAAAAAGTAAAATCACAGCCATTTTTTTATAAATGATTGAATGTAATACATATAGAATCTCCCTTCAGGGACACAACATAACCGACATTTGTCGGCATTTATCGGCACTAAATTGGCTAAAGCCCTCGTCACATTACACGATTGACGGGGGCTTTGTCATTTATAGCATTCAAGAATGTAGAAAGGTGTCGGATAAAATCACAGCCAAAAAAACAGCCAAATATGCCAAGTTACAGAATTGAATTAAGAGGCAAGTCCCTCAACATGGTCTACACTCACCTCAAGGATCAGCGCATACCGATCAAGATAAAATGCAAACCTGATCAGTTTCAGGATAAGGAGGGCAATTGGGTCAAGGGAGATCCGCTCACTAATCTCGCTATCGAGGCAAAGCTGAATGAGATCAAAGAGTATGTCAAAAAGTTCTATCTTGAGTACAGCGAGTACCCGGCGCCGGAGCAGATGGCAGGCTTCTTTGTACGCAGGCCAAAGGAGTACGCTAAAATGAAGTTCCAGCAGCTCTGGGAGGAATTCATGAAATATAAGACATCGCAGGGCGATTTCAGCGTTGGCGACAGCCGGTATAAGCATTACAATACTACATTGAATATGCTACTGAAATATAAACCGCTGCTCCATGTCCGTGATATGAATCTATCATTTTACCATAGCCTGAAAGAATATTTCAAAAATAAAATGGAGTACAGCAAGAATACCCAGACTACTCATGTCAAGATCATTAAGTCATTCATGAAGTGGGCCTGCGCAAAAGGGGTTCTTGATTATGAGGACCTGCTCATGGGTGAAATGAAAGACAAATTCACTACTAGGGAAATTATCTACCATCCCATTGAGGAACTGCGGGCGATGATGCATGAAGACCTAGAATTCTGGCCGGAGGTAGCATATGTGCGTGATGTGTATGTATTGCAATGTTTCATCGGTGTGCGGGTCTCCGACCTGTTCGGTAGCGGTTGGGAGATAGGGGAGAACTTCTTGCGTAAAATTGCCATCAAAACCGAGAATAGTTCTGAAGAAGAGATTGTGATCCCACTGCGATCAGAGGCAAAGGGTATTATCAAAAGAATCATGTCTAGCGGCAAAATTGAGGTGAATATATCGGACGTAGAGTATAATAGGAAAATAAAGACAGTTGGTCACCTCTGCGGCATCAAGCAGCCGGTTATGATGGTGAAGGGGAAAAGGCAGTTCAAGCGGGGGCAGTCATACCCGAAAAATGAGTTGATGAGCTCTCATGTAGCAAGGGCGACTTTTATTTGCCAAATGGTTGAGCTGGATGTACAGACAGAAAAGATCATGAAAATGACTGGCATCAAGAATCATAAGACTATCAAGAACTATGCGACGGTGATTGATAAAACCCTGACCGATACTATGTTGAGGGTAGAGAGAATGCAAGCTAGTATGTAAGGGAACATTTTAACAGGGGTATATGGAACGTTTTAACCGACCTTTTGGGGAGAAATTAACCGACCTTTTGGGAAATAAAAAAGGCGCCAACCTTTCGGTATAGCGCCCCCTTAACCCATCATAAAGAGTTATTGAATAATTCTACTTAGCATGTACTTCGCGCAAAGAATGCGTCGATCCTCGCTACATATGGAACCGTATAGATCACATCTACCACATCTACATACATCCAGTTTCTCTCCGGTGTAGTGTAGCTGATCAGAGGCATTTCATCAATACATGCTAGCGCAAATACCGAAGTCTCGCTACCGGTGGTCAGTACTGATATATATGGGCATTCTTTCATTTTCGATTCCTTCACTACTCCATGCCTTGGAGGAGATTTAGCGGAAACGCTTGTGCTGGCAAGTATACCTGCGAGCAGCAAGATGTGTATAATCGACTTCATATGAGTTAAAATATTATTTCTTCAATCTTGGTTGCTACCAGCTGATCAATCGCCCCATAAATTAGAGCGAGGTCAACATCTGTACACTGGGCATCCTCTGTCGTGTTGGTGCAATAGAGGACATGGGTGATACTATCCGTGCTGAGTGACTTGACTATCTTCCAGCAGAACATTGGGACATGCAGATTGTGAGTCACCGTAGAACTGAATATTGATCCCGCTATTACCAGCAGTGAATCAGTCTGAGATTCCTTTCTAATTTCGGTTTCCCATTTCTTCCATATACCACGATTCAGATTAGGTGTCTGCGGTACGCAGTTATAGAATCTGAATGTTGCCTCCTGGGCTGTGCAGTCATAGGCAAAATCCTTAGAATCTGCCAGATGCCCCTCGTCATAGCCGGAGTGGTCATAGTCTTTCTGTGTCGCCGTAGCGAGGGGAGCATCATTTTTGAATCTATCCCCTGCGCGGGAGCAGTCCCCACCGGCATGATAGAGTTTGTAGGTTACAAATATCGGCTGCTTCAGAGATTTATTGAAGTATGACTGATAGATACCTTTGTCTATGACCGTATCGATAGACTGTGCATGCGCTATGCATGCGCATAGAGCAAAGACTATCATTGGAACAACATTCTTACGTTTCCATTTTAAGTATAAATGCCTTTCTATGATATAGCAAGCCATAGTTATACCAATAATAGCAACTGTCCCAATTGCCGCAATTAAATATATTCTGTCAGTGAATCCCATATTACTGTTTTTTGAATGATAATTTGATTTTGAGACCTGCGCGGATCTGCTGACCGAATAGACCATATCCGAGGTCAACCATGTACTTGTCAGCGATCACCGCCGAGAATCCCGGCACGAAATCAAAGCGATTCAGACTGATATTATCTATCGGCACCACCGCATCAGCGCCGACGAATACTTTCACCAGCGCACCTTTCTTGACTATGGAAATATCCCTGATCTCAGTTTTTCCGATAGGCGCCCAGCGGATCCTTCGGGCTATAATTCTATTGCCGGCAATGGTGTCAAATATTTCAGCCTTGAATTCATTCTCCTGCCTGAGAGTATCAGAATAAGCAGCTGTGTCAGTTGATGCAAAATATGGAGTGACTACGCTCATGTCGAAACCTCCCACCTGCTCAATGCTCTTGAGATACACGGTATCAGATTTACCATATATAGTGAAAGGGATATACTTTTTGCTCTCCAGTGTCCTCCAAAATGTATCAGTGCGCTGGATATAGTGTGTAGATGTGTCGGCATGGTCAATAGATGCCTTTGAGCCGTGCCCGCAGCCTATCTGCGAACCCATGATGACACCGATGATCAGTGCGACTACTATTGCGATGAGTGATGTTTTATTCATTTTCTTCTTTTTTCTCCTGCCACCATACGGCGACGATTATTACTACAAATAGCCCTGCGCACATGCATATAAATGCAGGCGTTGTCATGCAGGCATCAATACTTTCTTAGCCTCTGCTAAAAATGATGCCCTTGAATTTATTCCGTTAAATCCTCCATTGATCAGCCTCGTTATCATATTGATATTGTCCTGATCGGCATAGGTGTTCAGTTTTTTTACCATCCAGAACCAGCCCGATACATCGGCAGGGTATTCAGTCGCTATGATGTCAGGATTGCTTTCAAGGTCTTTGTTGATGTATGCTCCATAGGCTTTGTAGTTTGCCCTGCCTGTCAGCTGAATGAAGCCCCTGCCCTTGAATTTCTTGCCGTCTCCAGCCTGAGTATTGCCTAAATCCTTTCTGCCCTCATATGCGCTTCCATCTGCAAGTTCATGCGTGTAGATGAGCGAGGCACTTTCATGCAATATCTGAGCTAGGAAATGGCACTGGCGCAGCGGAGTATTGATCTGATACCTGTCCATTGTGGCATTCAGCATCGGAATGAATCGCTCTGCAAGTACAGTCGTACAATTTGGAGCAATGGCTTTGAGTTGAGAAACGGTGATGGGTGTCATAGTTATTTGCTCTCCTCTTTAGATTGATTCATCAGCGCTGTCTTATCAGCACTTGATTTTGATGATCCGAAAAAGTAGTTGACTACCGATATAGCCATGCCTAATACCGCACCGAGAGATACGTTTACAATATCCCTGTTCCCTTCCGGAACTGCATGCGTAATGAGCATGAATACGATTCCACACCCCATGCCAACAACGAACGCGCCCAGCACGTACATATAGACCTCTTTGATTCCTTCTTTAAAGCTCCCCATTTTATTAATTATTTGCGGTCGTGAAATTTAGTTTTGGTGTGTCGCAATCTGTTGTCAGGCGGCGTGACCCGTAGATCACTCCATTCTGAGTAGCGACCTCCACAGATATATTGTCAAGCTTCTCGCTGATCTTACCTGTGGCATTCTCTACCCTTTGCAGAGTAGCTCTGAAATCTTCATGGGCGAGGCTGTCTGCCTGCGTCCTGAGCCTCATTCGTGTCTCGATTCCGTCGAGCGTATGTACGGTGAATGAAACGCCTGAGATAAGAAGACTAAGACCGGTAATAACCAGCCCTAAAAACTTGACAATATCGCTAACGCGATATCCTAAAATCTTCTTCTCTACCTCTCTGATTGACATCGATTATTTTTTTATAGGTCTCGGAAATACTGGCAGCGCCCGTCTCGCTACATGCTTATTATAGAAGGAATCCTCCAAAGCCTGTGTATCTGTTATTGTCAGTCCTTCTGCAGCAGCGAGTTCATTGACTAACGATGTAAACCCGTCATAGCCGTCCCAAAAAGTGTTGAAATTGGTATCAGAATGAGAGAAATAATCTGTTTTCAAAATGATACCGGTTGCAGAGTCTTTTTTTACCCATGAGGTTGTCAGGGTTTTGTTATTACTGGCATCTACCTTGATGGTCTGACCTGCAAAGAACCATTGCTGTTTTGATGTTACAGATGTAGAAGCTACCTCTTGAGCAGAAACTGCGAGGGTAAAAAGGATCGAAAGTAATGTGATGAATTTTTTCACTTGGGTTTATTTATTGAGTTAATTTAATACCAACTTGAGGTTGCACTGTCCCATACATATTTTATGGCTTGCCCAGAAGATACCGATGTGACAGCATCTGCGATCGTTGCGCTGCCATAATTTATGTCACAGTGATTCGAAAATTTCAACTCTACAAAATCTCCATCTACGGGAGATGGGGGCAGGCCAACATTTAGCGTTCCTGAAGATCCTGTAAAAGCAACATAGCTGTAAGTATTAGCGTTCACATTTATTGTTGAACCTAAGGTTGTATTTATTATAGAGTGGCTTTCATAATTTTGCCAACTTGCATTACTTCCGTTTGATACCAATACCTGCCCAGGTTGTCCATATGACCCTTGTATTCCTAAAGAAAAAGAGGTTGCAGCTGCAATAGAAACATCGCTTCCAGCACCTATGGCTATATTTCTATTATTGTCATCGACGATAACATAAGTTCCGTGATTATTTCCATAGTAATCGCCCAAGAACCCAAAGTGTGATCCTGTGTTGACGTACAGAAAACTATTAGGGTAAGCATCACCAACGACCATGAAAGTCATATCTCTACTTGCTTGTCCAATTGTTATGTTTGCGTTTTGGTCTATGTCGATTGCAACCTGGTTGTTTGCTCCAATATTTAACCGATTGTAATCTGTTGTCCCTATGAAATTGGGTCCACCATCGGTAATAGCGGTAGTGCCTGAGTTGCCTGTAAGACCCCAGCCACTCGTCACACCCGGTGGACCTAGTGCAAGGTGGCCATGCCCGTCAACGTCATATAGCACATAACCAATACTACCACCTCCATAGGTGTCATTAATTGCGATTGTATCAGCCTGTATCATCAAGGATCGTGAATGGGGAAACACGTAAATTCCCGCATCCGTTGACTGTATTGAGCAAAATGCTGAGTCATCCATACCCATAAACCCGTGATCATTTACCGCTGCAATCGTATAACCAAATTTATTTGTGACCAACGAAGGTGGTCCACCTACTATAGCAGAATTCCACAGTGATCCCGTGACGTCCAACCGCCCTTGCGGGTTTGTATTCCCTATTCCAAGATATTGACTAGGATCACTCAGCCATGTAGCAGACCCATCATTTGTCCAGTAGCCGTTGCAATAGCTATTCAGCTGAGACATCCTGACCTTATAATATGCCCACGAAGATGATGGAGATGTGCTGTCCCTTACATATATAGTAATGGCATTAGGATCTATTGATCCAACACTTGGCAAATCCTGAAACCTCTTGACAGTGTAAGTCTGTGAAAATGCTATGCCCCCGATTAGGAGACATAGCATCAATGATAGTGTTCTTTTCATTTGTGGTGGTTAGTACTTGTAAATTATCTTCCACCCAGACTGGCCGCCCACCCATCGTAGGCACACTGACGTTACTTTAGTAGCGGCTTTGTAGTTTAGCGAATAAGTGCCGGAAGCTGTATGATCTATAGCATCTGTACCATGCGCATATATGACTACAGGCTTTGTGCTATCCTGGGTGCTGTTGGTGATCAGGTATTTTTGCCCAAACTGTACAGCTACAGGCAAGTATATTTTCGTAGTATCTACTACTCCACCCGTTGTATCTACATCTACATGGAAATCATAGTATGGAGCTAGGAGTGTGTATCTGGCACCACGAGCAATAGTGATTGTAGCATCAGACTGAGGGTTTTGTGCAAATGTAGCCAGAGCGAATAGGGACATCAATCCCAAAAGAATCGTTTTTTTCATTTTGTATTTGTTATTAGAGTTTTAAATAGGGGGAATTTCACCCCCTTTATTATGGTCCGAATACCGTTCCATCATCGCCGCCGAATAAAGTACTATCATCTTCACCGAACACAACCACGGGCGTAGGGGTTATGCCACCTGAAAAGCCGCAAGCAATCCAGGCACAGAGAATTTCTGAGGCTTGTATGCATACTGCCATGTGACCATTACTTCTTCTACAACCTCATCCTCGATGTTTTCAGTCACCGGATCTTTTGTAGACACATTCACGGGAGCATTTACCAGCCAGAGCAAAGTATCAGTGAAGAATGCCAGCGTCCAGTTTTGAACCTTATCAATGGTGTCATAGAAAGCCTGATTTTCAAACATATTCAGGTCTTTGAAGTCGAGGGAATAGTCATAGAACAAAGTCCTCTCTTTCTGCTTGCCATAGCCTTCTCCCTTCTTCGGAGAGCCGCCATCATACTTTCCCCTTGTCTCAGGGAGTAAGATGATATTACCGGCAGCAATGCCCGCCGTCCACTCTGCACGACTGGTAGGATCGATAAATGCAAAACCCGGTGCCAAAAAAGCGACACCTTGCACTCTTGCTTTCTCAGTAACGAGGCAAGGGTTGAATTGATAAGGAGGAGGTGGAACACAAGCACCGCCCTCGTAAGCGTAATATCCAGTATACATAGTAATGTATTAAGTTTTTTAATTATTTTATTCAACTATTACTGCTCTCGCAGTCGCATATATTAAAGCATCCTTGATAATAGGTACTTTCAATTTTGTACTTGATGAAGAAGATGATCTTCTCCGGGTTTAGGTCTACATTCAAGCCTTTGAATTCCTGTTGAAAGGCTGAAAGGCTATCCATGTTTGAATCAGTCACCGTCAGTATACACGTCTGCAGTGGAGCGATCTTGAACTCAGGCGTATTCCCCAATGGGAAATTGCAAACCATCAACGCCTCCAAGCTTTGCGGACTTAACTTGACCTGATTTTTAAAAGCCATCACACACAACAACATGTTAGTGGTAGCTTTTATTTTTCTCTTTGTTGCGCCATAGGCATCACCTGATACCGGAGCGTAACTATTTGAAAGAACTCTATGGTATAGTGTCAGGGGATAAACATCATCAAATGTCACCTCCTTATAATCACCGCTCCCATTTTTGTTATATACCAAGGGGATGAATATTTTATTTGCACCATCGTCTTTGATCTCCGCCTGTACTGCTATTGACTCTATACGTGACTCACGAAAGCGCGAGTCAGATAATGGTCCCGCCTGAAGCGCTGCATTAATTTGGGCTACTATTTGATCTAAGTAGGGCATTCTTTATTTCCTCCTGATATATCTCATTTAATTGTCCGCGTTCTTCATTGGTCAATGCCCATATAGGCTTTTTGTATTTTTTCTCCAGAGCTAAAGCCCTGAGATACATTTCTTCGTTTGGCCAGCCCAATCCCCAGCCCTTATCCGTCTTGATAATGCTAAACTGCATGTTCATCTGCCCGCTGAGCGATAGGTTGACAGTGCCAAGCTGATTACGGCCTATGGCATTCTTGAATCCCAGATATCCGTCTTCAAAGTATTTGGAAGTATGCGGTTTCCCTGCTTTCTTTCCTCCTTTGAATATCGCCTCACCATTTTTGCCCACTGGCTGACCGAACTTTGCATTGTTGCCTGCATTAGCACTTTTCGATACATATAAGGGCTTCGTGCTATAGTTACCTATGATACCGTCATCAGCTGCAAGACCTTTTTCATGGATCCTTTTAGAAATCACAGCGAGCATTGACAGAGATGCCGTTCTATTGATTCGCTCATACTCTTTGCCTCCGGGCAGACAATCATTGATATTTCGTGTCAGCTCGGCAATAACATGCTTTATATTGCTGCTGTAGATTGCCATTACATTCTTGCTTCGTGTATTTGAACGGGAGCATTGCACTCAAGGCAATAGTCGGAGGTATCCATCGATAAACCTCTGAGCACATTGTCGAGCTCCTTTTTATACTCGCCATCGAAATAATTCTTGAGTTCCATGAGTTTGTCACGATCCATAGTGATCCAGTTGAACCGGCTTGTAGCCAGTGCCTGAACCATTAGCTCAGAGCCTAACAGATACCACAGCGGAAGCGCCCAAGCCTGTTTATTATTGCAAATGAAGTTATCCCACTTGCACACCAGACTAAAGATAGCAGACAGACCAAAGGTATTAAAAGCGTAATTCAGACCTGCAGCAGCATACTCATTCGGGTTTATTGATTCCGCCCCTCTGATATAACCTGCAGCATTGCCATAGCCATATATATCACCTAATGCTACCTGTGCTGCCGTTCCAATCGGGTTTAATATCTGCATATCTGGTGCATCTATACCTGTAGCGTCGTATGCTACAAAAAGACGCATCACATTGTACAGTTTATTAACCGGTACCGTGTTCCATCCTATTACTCCGTCGGTGATCGTAAAAGTGTCAAGAATAGTATTGGTCTCTATATCTATCAGCTTTATCGAAACACTGTCTTGAGGTGCCAACAAGTACAATGAGAGACTCTGTACGCTCATAGCCTGAAGCGATGATGGTTTATACCAACTCGCCAGACGCAGTTCGCAACTGAAACCTCTTAGCTGTGCTGTGGATGGCCATACTCTTTGCGGAGTGGTCAATATCTGACCAAGGTTGAGTGATCTGGTGATTGACTTAATCTTGTATCTGCTCGACATTTCCGTATTGATATTCGAAAACAATTTGAGCGCAGCACGATTTTCAATGTCTTTCCAAACTCCAAAGAACGTTTGCTGCTCTTCATTAGCAGTCTTGTCGAATGTCTTTAAGGTGATACCCGGCAATGAGTTTACATAGAGCCCGCTTATTGAAGCTGAAAGCCCTGGTCCACTGATGCCGACTAAACCTGATAGACAATTCATATTTTTAAGCGGGTGCCTTAGCTGACACCCGCTATTTTATTTTTTATGATACTGATGCGTTGGTAGCCTTATAGAGCAGGGTACCGTTATTGCCATACAGTCTGTCACCAGCTGTGTATGAGTTAGCCGGCACGTTGACCTGATGGAATGCTTTGCTGAGTATAACCTGCCATCCACGGTTTACGGTGGTGGATGCACCATTTATTACGAGAGAGGTAGGACAGTCGATATACTTGATCTGAACGTCAAACTCTATACCACTTACAGAAGAATCTCCGAGAGAGTCTACCAGTGGCAGAGAAATAGTTCCGAACCAAGAGATACCTTTGTCTCCGCCAAATGAACCTTTGTATCTGTTGATCTCCAACAGCTGTACAGCATCCTCGTCAAATACGGCGAAGGCATCCGGATCACCCCACTTAGAACCCGCAATAGGGTCAAAGAAATAGTTAGGCAAAGCAAGCTTGCCATCATTGATGCCGTTTTGTCCCAGACCTACAGCATTGCGTCTCTGATCGAGCATGATGGCATTGAACATGCCTGCACCAACGATAGTGCCGTTCATGATAAGAAACTCATTCATCATGGCATCGTTCTCAACCTTGGTCATACCTGACATATAGTCTTTGACTGTCGCATTTTTGTTGAAATTGATAGTCTGCATAGCATTTGTTGGAGATGCCAAATTGACATTCACGCCAAAAGATGCTGCCTGCACAGTGAGTAGGTCACTGTTGATGTCTGCTATGAGTGAGTTACCCTGAGCCACCAGGATGTCCCAGAACTCTTGCATGAAGCCGGGGAAGTCTCCGAGGCCTGTTCCTTTCTTTACCCATGCCGAAGCATCATCCATATAGGCTGATACCTGACGATCATCGAGATAGAAAGACTTCTTTCTGAAAAGGGTTGTAGGAATGTTGAACTCTATGCGTGTAGGCTGTGCATCTATGGCGCAGTCGTCGCTGGTAGAAGTTGTGCCAGCTGCTCCACGCTGCAAAGCGTAGACAGATACATTGCGGATATGGCCTGAGCCATCATCCACACCAGCCGATATGATATTCGGGCGTGGTGCCTTGAGAAGCATGGATAGATATCCAGCGGGAGTAAGTTTTTTTGCGGGAT
>JGI24890J29729_1001394_pt1 | contig 11033 bp, 13 predicted proteins | sample FreactcultureFD7_FD_29729 | JGI IMG/M metagenome (IMG submission 29729)
CCAAATACTACGACGACTTGATTGAAGCCAGCCACTATTATCAATTGCTGGGATATGGTTGTCACACAGTCAATGGCAAGACTGTAGACATTAACGAACGTGACTTAAAAAAGAAATTATGGCTGGCACTGAACAGTGTCAACGCACTAGAAGGCATCAGATTCTATGTGAGCTTTGCTTGTAGTTGGGCATTTGCCGAACTTAAAAAGATGGAAGGCAATGCCAAAACAATCAAATTGATCTGCCGTGATGAAAACATACACTTGGGCTTTACACAAACTGCACTTAAACTATTGCCACAAGACGACGCCATCTATGCCGAGATCCGTGAAGAAACCTTGGAGGAATGCACACAAATGTTCTTGAGTGCTGGACAACAGGAAAAAGACTGGGCCCGATACTTGTTCAAAGATGGCAGCATGATTGGACTCAACGAACAGTTGCTGAGTCAGTATGTGGACTGGTTGATGTGCAAGCGTATGACTGCTGTACATTTGGACTGTGGCATCAAGCCCGGAAGCAATCCCTTGCCTTGGACCGCCAAGTGGATTGCTGGCAGCGAAGTACAAGTGGCCCCTCAAGAAACAGAAATTTCTTCCTATGTAATCGGTGGAACTCGACAAGACGTCGACGGTAATACATTCAAAGGGTTCAGTCTATGATGATCAGTACAGTGGGGTGTAGTTTTACCTATGCCCAAAGAAAAGGTTGGCCGGACATACTTGCAAAAAAACTTCAAGATCGGGGGATTGAAGTAGACTTAGTAAATAATGGCCACCCTGGCGCAGGAAATTTATATATTTCTCAAAAGCCTATATTAGATTCCTACAACCCCAAATTTAGAGACCCGGATTTAGTTGTAATAATGTGGAGTGGACTAACAAGAAAAGAAGTACTAATTGACCACGAAGACGAACTAGTAATGAAAACTCTCGAGGGATACGGGTTTGTTAGGTGGAGCGGGGTACACACTAGTTACATCTTTAGTGGTGGCATTAAGGGTAGTTGGGAACATCATCCTGCTACTAAAGAAATTTTTAATCCCTTGTACAAAATAAGCAATGAACGTACAATGGCACAGGATACTTTAGTAAACATTATTGCACTACAAAACTATTTTAAAAATAAAAATATACCTTACATCATGAGTTCATACATGAATTACTGGAGCAATGAATCAAGAGTGGGGGATTTAGATTTTGGTATTAAACAGTTTAATGATCTATCATACCTAGTGAATCAAATTGATTTTAGTCGCTGGGTGTTTGCCAATGATAACAAAGATGGTATATATGAGCTGGCCAAAGCCAACGACGATCTACAAGAGGATGGGTTCCATCCTGACTTTAAAACTCATGCAGATTGGGCAGATTTATTACTAGCCAAACTGCAAACTGATAATTATACTATATGAAAAGATATTTAAAAGAAACAGGAACAATTTTTAAGAAAGTAATAGAATAATGATAACTGTATATAGTAAAAACAATTGCCCCTATTGCGTACAAGCAAAAAACTTATTAAAACAAAAGGGAGTGGCTTTCGAAGAAATTAACATTGATACAAGTCCCGAGGCTCGTGAGTTTATTATGACCGAAGGTCACCGCACAGTTCCGCAAATTTATCAAAACGGTAAGTTGTTAGTTGAGGGTGGTTATACCGGACTGGCCAAACAAACACCAGAATTTTTTCAAACACTAAAAGGATAATATGTTAATTGCAAAATCAAAAATAACAGTGGGCGATATTGCCACATTCAAGTTGATCAACGGCGACGAAATGGTGGCCAAAGTAGTCAGTAAAAGTTTGGAGGGTGATTATGTAATCAATCGCCCACATATGGTTGCGGCCAGCCAACAGGGCATTGGCTTATTGCCCGGACTATTCACTGCAGAAGAAAATGAAAATATTGAACTAAAGTCACAACACATTATGATGTGTGCGCCCACAGTGGAACAAATCTGTAGTCACTACACAAAAGTCACCACAGGTATTGATGTGTTGCCCAAAGGAAAAATAGTTGTCTAATCCAGCTGCTCGCAAAGGTGACACTGACGATTTTGGACACACCATTACCAGTGGCACTGTGGCAGGCGTAACCATAGACGGAGCTCCGGCAGCGGTCAAGGGCAGTGTCATGGATGACGGTGTTGCCATCACATCCGGCGTCAGCAGCACAGTTAGAATCAACGGCAGTTATGCTGCAGTCAAGGGCAGTGTCACTGAACCGCACACGCAAGGTCCTGGAAAAAATCAACCAGGCACAATAAATTCTGGTTCCAGCACAGTTTTTATTGGTTAAATACTCAAAGGAAACAAAATGGCCATTACACCAACCACCATGATCGCGGCACAGGGCATGTTGTCCGGGGGTGGCGTGGGGGTAAATTCTGACATGACTTCGGCAATTTCAGCAGCAACATCAAACCCCGTTGTTGGCGGAGTAACTTCATTACAAGCACAAGCAACGGCACTTGCAGTCAGCAACCCCACAGCTGCTGCGTCGATCACTGCATCGCTCGCAACATTGCCAAGCTCGTTCAGTAGTGTTGCTAGTTCAGCAAGTTCAGCAACCACACAAGCAACGGCCATGGCACCCGATGTAAAAACATTTATAAGCCTACATAATTCAACCACTGCCTTTGGCAGCGCCAGTACCGAGTACGGGGCAGCACTGGCCAACTTTGGTGACAAAAGTTTTGGTGATCTAGGAATAGGTGTCAGCAGTTTTACCGACGCCAACAGCGGAGGACTGACTTCGGCTATACCGGGATTTGGGGCATTTGCCAACAAGGCCAAAACTGATGCATTTGGCAGCATAGGTGCAAATCTTGATCCCGCATTGTTGGCCAAAGGACAAGCAAGCATGGCCAGCACAGCACTTAGTGATGGCTTGTCTGGGGTGGGCACTGGATTACAAAACTTTGGCACCTTGATGGACTTTAAGAATCCTCAGTCTCTGGGCTATCAAGGCATGTTGTCTGGTTTACAAAAACAAGGGTTGGCTGATAGTGTTGGAATTAATGATGGTATCATGGTTGCCGGCTTTGATCCAAAAAATCCTGCCAACATACCCGATGTTGTTTTAAAAGATGTGTTTGACGGTGTCAGTCCCGGTGATTTACAAAAGATTATAAGTCAAACCGGTGTTAAACCAGTAGCACCAGTTACTTCGTTAAACGACTTGCTAGATCCCAGCAAAATCATGCCAGCCGGGGCAGTTGCTGCCATGGGATTAACTCCGGGATCGGGAGTTACCGGACTCAAGAGTGTGGGCAACATCTTGACCAATATTGGAGTACCTTTGGACAACATGTCGGCTGGTAGCCTGCTGGGCGGTATACAAACCAAAGTAGGCGGATATTTGTCCAGTCTAACATCGTTAATTCCCGCTAGTGTCAGTACTACACTAAAGTCCAGTCTAGGGTCGGGGTCAAGTCTGTTTGGTACGCCCAGCATGAGCGACATGATGGGTAGCCTTGCTGGAACACATACCTCAGATTTTGCCGCCGCCAATACACAACTAAGCAGTGTGGCTTCTAGCAGTCAAGGACAAGCTATTTCGGGTGCAATGACTGCGGTGCTAGCAGCAATTTCATCGGGATCGGGGTTGACTGCAGCCTTGAGTGCACTGACTTCGGCGTCATCTTTGTTTGCATCACAAGCGTCAAGTAATTCTGCTTTGAGCAGTGCTCTTGGCAGTGTGAGCGGAGCAGCATCAAGCGTGGCCGGTAGACTTTCGGCCGAAACCAGTAACTTGAGCCTGGCCGGAGTCAATTTATCTAGCATGCCTGCCCTTCCCGGCGGTTCGGGAATGATACTTAATTTTGCAAGTAAATTACACAGTTTTGGCGTGGATAAACTACAGTTAGGGCACGGGGATATTTTCAACGGTGTGGCCACAAACGATTTAACTGGCGATGCAATCAAGGCATCGTTACTAGAAGGCAAGAGCGTGGCCAAAATGGCTGCAGTTGGCAAAACAACACCAACAGTGTCAGACACCAATGCCGCCCTGGCCACAGCCAATGCAAACAACATTGACTCGCTTATCAACGACTACGATGTTGCCCAAGCCAATTACAAAACGGCCAAGGACAATGTGGCCCTGGCCAAGAGCCAGTTTATGGCTATAGATGCACAGTATCGTCCCAATCCCGATGATCAAGGACTGCGAGCACAATGGCTACCGGCCAAAACTGCATATCAAAATGCCTTGACAGCGTCTATGTCTGCAGCAGATGCAACCTCAACAACAAGAAATAAAATGACTGATGCTGCCCTGAGTGCTGGCACAGATGCAAACACAAAAGTGACTGCTGCCATACAAAAGTACTTGGCATAAGCACTTAACAACGCATATAACCACAATAAACTAAGCACATAACTCGTTATAGTATGCTATAACTTATATTTCTCGGGGTTATATAAACTTACAGTCTGAAAAGATTGTTAATAGGAGGACGAAAAATGAAAAAGATTTTAAACATCTTGTTCGCAATCATCGCCCTGACAGTAATGGCACCCTGTCATGCAGAGGTCAATAGCAAAGACCTAGATTGTTTAGCACGTAACATTTATTATGAAGCGGGCTTGGAAAGTGAAGAAGGCAAAGCGGCAGTGGGCCTTGTTACCATTAACAGAAGCCGCGATGAAAAATATCCACACACCATATGCGGTGTTGTGAATCAAAAAACAGTTTTCAGCATACCCAAAACTGTAACTAAAATCCGCGAGATAACCTCGGGAGTATTTTTCAAGACAGTGAAGCAAGTTAAAGAAACACAAACGGTGTGGGTAAGCCATACCATTTGCCAATTCTCATGGAGGTGCGAAAATGTACGTAAAATTAACTATACAGATAGCCGTTGGGCGAGTAGTCTTGCCGTCGCTCAAGAACTGCTGGAAGGTGGTTACGACGAATTCCGTTACAAATATGCAGACGCTGAATATTTTCACGAAAAGCATATTTACCCAGCTTGGGCTAGGCAAAAGCGTCCGATCAATCGAATCGGCGGTCACGTCTTTTATGCGGATAAAAAAAGTGATTTGACAATTGCTCTTGAATAATTGTAAAATAGTAAATACTATAACAACACTGGAGTCAATGATATGGGCAAACATGTAACGTTAGTTGATCAATTCAACGAAGATGAATATCCTGGGGATATCAATAACGAGGACTATGGATTTATACTTGACTCAAATGGCGAACTAAAGAGCATTTTCTTGCCGGAGAATGTTCCTTTCAAAGCACCCAAGAATGTCAACAAGATACTAAAATTGTTTGGCATTCCTGACGTGGACAACGTGGACATAGATCAAAGCGTTCACTAATGGTTTAGCATAAATAACTAAAAGAGGATTTTAGTTATGGCTTATACCTGGACCTATAATACAACAACGGCAGTGACCACAGGTGCAATCAACAGCACCAAAGTTATTGTATTTGCCAATGTTGCTTGTTATAGCAATATCAACGGAACGGCAGTTACATCTAGTCAGTTCCCTATCATCGAACCCAATACAAAAAACAGTTACAATATGCAGGGCCTGGGCAATACGCTGAGTTTATTGCCAGTGGGTGGAGCCGCCGCAGCTATCACTATTACCCAAGTGGGCAATGTAAGTGTTGGCACACTGCCTGTGATAGTCAACGGCAACGTTGTAATGAGAACTGCATAAGGATACCATAAAATGAACGTAGCAGAAATATTAAGAGCTTTAGCAGATAAAATTTCATCGGTGGAACAGGACGTCCCGCACCAAGATCAAAGTGCGCAATTACATCAAGTTGATGTTGGTAATGATGAGCACCCAGAAGTCAACACAGACAGCATGGTGAGCCCACTACAACAAAAACTAGAGTTGATTAAAAAGGTCGCTGGCGTTGATGGTGCATTTGCCAATGGTGAGTTAAACACCGACGCAGAAGCAGCAGGTTGCACCGACTGCGGTTGTGATCCTTGTGAGTGCTCGGATCAAGAAGATCCATTGGCTACAATGAAGCATTTGGCCGGACTTGCTCCTGCAGCCGCAACACTAATTGTCGCAGACGAAGACGAACCTTTTGAAGGGTAAGTCCGATGTCTATTAAGAAGTTCCGTGCAAGTCGTGTAAACAATACAACTGTTAGTAGCTATGTTGGACAACCTGGCGACATCTTCTACGATGAAGTTTCCGGTAAGTTAAAGATCAGTGATGGTCATACTGTTGGCGGACATTACATTGATGTAGTTGTAGCAACTCCTACACAACTTGGCGGTATCAAAGCAGGTCCGGGTGCTAACGTTAGTGTTGACGGAACATTGACGATTGATACCACAGGTATTCCATTAAGTGTTGGCGATCTATACATTGCTCAAGCTAACATCAGTGCAGTCAATGCCAACGAAGACTTGAATCTCTTTACCAATGGCACAGGCAACATCAATCTGGTTGGTAACTTGCGTGTGCAGACTACAAGTGCTGGATTGTATTCAACTCCAGTATTTGGGGTAGACAATCGTGGTAACCTCACAGTCAATGGTAACTTGATCACCAATGGTGGCACATACCTGGTGGGTACCACCACTTTTGTTGGACCAACAGTTCACCAAGGCAGCATCACCGCCACTGGCAACTTGACCACTATTGGCAACTTGATTACCAATGGACCCAGCTATTTCAACGGTGCCACAAACTTTGTTGGCGCCGAAGTCAACACCGGCAATGTCACCATCAACGGCAACTTGATAGTAAATGGGCCCAGCTACTTTGTGGGCAATGTGACCGAAGTTGGCAATCTAACAATAACTGGCAACTCAGTCAACAACGGTACCAGTGTGTTCAACGGCAACTTGACCATTGCTGGCAATGCAACTTTGATTGGCAACACCGCAGTCACAGGCAATGTCACTGTAACTGGCAACATGTTGCAGTCGGGTCAAAGTATTTTCAACATCACTCAACAAAACAGTGTGCAGGGTGCTGTGGAGATCACAGGAGATGCCAACGCACAGTGGCAGACTCCAGTCAACACTGGTGTTATGTTACATGTAACCGGACAGTCAAATAATTCAGATCGAGTCTACTTTGATAGTTTGGGCAGCTATTCTGTGTTGGTTGGTCGACGATTTGAAGGCTCTATGTCCTCGCCCACAGGTGTACAAGGCAACGTGGACTTGTTTAGAGTTGGCGGCGGCATGTATACCACTGCGGGCTGGGCCAATATTGGACCTGCTCGTATGTCGTTTGCCACTAACGAAATTCAGACAGGTACTAACCAAGGTGGTCGCATTGAGTTCTGGACCACTGCCAACAGCGCAGGTCCAGCGTGGAGTACCATAACACGTACAGCCACTATTGACCCAGCCTTAGGTGTCACCAGCAACATTGGATTTGTTACAGCGGGCAACGTAACAACAGGCAACGTTGCAGTTTCTGCAGGCGGTACATTATCAACTCCGCGAGTGATACTAAACGATGGTGGTGTTCGACAGCTAACTGGCAACACCGCCGTGACCTTAGATTTCTCCACAGACAGTATGGTCAGTCTAACTAACCCAACTGGTACAGTTACCATCACCCTAGCTAACTATGTAGCAGGTGCAGTTATTAGATTTATCTACTCAAGCGCAACAGCAAGAACTATTAACTTGGGTGTAGCGGCCGCAGTAAACTCTACAACTGGCGGGACCACGTTACTCAGCACAGGCGGTGGTGCTCCGGTTGGTCCTAACCAAAGCGTTATTTTAACCTACTATTGTGTGGGCGGAACAGCCGCAACCACTTACGTTTCGGCAAGTTACGTCTAACCATAAAGATTGACATAATCATTATTTGGTTTTCTATTAAACTCGCATAAATAAATGTATGACTACAGCATACATTTACAAATGGACTCATCTTCCTACTTCAAAATGGTACATCGGTGTTCGTACCAAACAGGGCTGTCACCCCGGTGATGGTTATATCTGCTCCAGTAAAATCGTTAAACCACTTATAGAAAGTTCTCCCGCGGAATGGCAAAGAGAAATACTTCATACTGGCACCCCATCTGATATGATAAAAATGGAAACAACTATTTTAACCGAACTGGATGCAAAAAATGACAAAAACAGTTATAATCTACAGAACGGCGATGGAAAGTTTACTACCGCTGGTATAATAATGCCAGAAGAATGGGTCAATAAAATAAGCAAAGGGAATACAGGTAAAGTTAGGAGTGAAGAGGCTCGTGAGAACTATAGACGTGCTAATAGTAAAAAAGCACAAAATCCTGAATACTTAAAAAAGTTGCGTAAACCAAAAGCCGAAGGTCACGGTGCAAAGGTCTCTGCGGCACTAAAAGGCATAAGTAAGACCGAAGAACATAAACAGGCAATGTCAGCGGCTCGTAAAGGTAAAAAAACTGGCCCTTGTTCGGATGAAAGACGGCAAGCAATACAAGAAGCACTTAAAGGAAAACACACATTGCCATTGATAACTTGTCCGCATTGCGGATTAGAAGGTCGCTCAAATATGCAACGATGGCATTTTAACAACTGCAAACATAAAAAATGATACTATCTTACTTACTTTTAATATCTGGATTATCCATATCTGCAATAGCAGAAAACTGCTCAAAGTTTGGTAAAATTGGTGCACACTTCAGTGGATGGTACCGCAGGCAATACCTACTGTGCCGTTAACTACAGTTAACCAAAAACTCTTGACACGTGTGTGGCTTTATAGTACACTAAGCGACTAAAACTCTTTATTACTATGATACTAGCCATACTACTACTACTTTCCGGATTATCAATATCTGTTGTAGCCATTTATTACTCGGTTATGGGTCTAATGGCAATATTTTCTGCTGCGGCAATACCAATTGCAATTATGGGCGTAAGTCTAGAAGTTGGTAAACTGGTGACTGCCTCGTGGGTCAAAGCACATTGGCACCGCTTGCCCTTGTTGATGAAAACCTATGCAGTCGCCGCAGTGGCTATTCTTATGTTGATAACTACAATCGGATGCTTCGGCTTCCTCTCCAAGGCACACAGTGACCAAACACTAGTAAGTGGCGATGTACAAGCAAAGGTAGCAATATATGACGAACGAATTAAAACTGAAAAAGATAACATTGAGGCTGACCGCAAGCAAATTGCTCAGATGGACGCGGCAGTTGACCAAGTTCTTAGTCGCTCAGACGATGAAAAAGGTGCCTCAAAAGCGAATGAAATACGCCGTAGCCAACTTAAAGATAGATCCAGACTTCAAAACGAAATCCTGGCGAGTCAAAAGAAAATTGCTACTATCCAAGATGAACGAGCGCCGTTTGCTGCAGAGAATAGAAAGGTCGAAGCCGAGGTAGGTCCCATCAAGTACATTGCTGCTTTTGTATATGGTGCCAATCCCGATGCCAACATACTTGAACGGGCGGTGACTTGGGTAATTATTCTCATTGTTATTGTATTTGATCCACTAGCAGTTGTTATGCTACTAGCAAGTCAAATGACTTTCCAGTGGCACAGAGAAGAAAAAAATCAACGTGAAGTTCCCGAACTGTTAGAAGAACAAACCAAGCTCTACAGTGAGACATTCCCTACATTAGATGAAGCAGTTGAGCAAGCGCGGGAAGAAGATTATGGCGACTGCCCCAAGTGCGGTACTAAATTATCAAATGCTCCGGGCATAGGCTCATTCTGTCCCAATAAAGAATGTGATGTTGTGGATGGCGTCAACTTGCCCGAACATCAACCCGGATATGTTGAACTGACTCCATTTACTGTAACAGACGCTGCAAATCTCAATTCAGCGGTAGATGTAGTAAAACCCCTGCTACCCGATCCAGAAATACAACAATTACGAGATCGTATTGTGTTAGTTGAACAAGACCGCGATGACTTAATAGAATTTGTAAAACAAAATCAAGACGATTATAATAAAATAACCGATCTCCATACTCGCAGCATGCATCGAGAAATGGAATTAAATCAAGAGATTGATAGACTACACAGTGAATTATCAAGTCTAATATCAGCATTAGAAGAAGCCAAACAACAAGCCACACAACCCGAACCCGTTGCGGAAGTTGTATCTGAACCCGAAGTTATTGAGATTCAAGACAACGTTGCAGTTGGTGTTCCGGAAACTGCTTTAAGATTCAAAGCAGAAAGAGCAGACGCACCAGCAACTGCTCCAAGGCCAAAAGGTATATCACTTGAACCCGAAATAGTCCCCGAACCAGTGCCGCAATTGCCTGTTGCCCCAGCCACAAGAAAACCCAGTGCTGGATTTGGCTCAGACTTTCCCACCAATCCCGAACGTGGTGATATGTTTCTAAGAACCGATTTCAAACCCACACGATTGTTCAAGTGGAACGATATTAAATGGATAGAAATCAACAAAGGTGCCACAGACGCATATACCTATAACGATGCTTATATACAATATCTTGCAGAAAAACTATTCAACGGTGAATACAGTATCGAAGACCTAAGCGATGTAGAACAACAACAAATTCAAATCATTGTGGGAAATAGACATGCATAGTAATTTTATTACCGCTCCCGACTATGTAGAAAATATACTGGTCATCGGAGCAACCGGTATTGAGGCAGAAGCAATTGCTGATTGTTGTAGAACTAGTGGGCAAGCATATAATGTGTATTTTTACGACAGTTCTTCCAATGACCCGGAATGGTTGAATCGTGTGGCTTTTCGAGTCGATACTGTTTTACTACAAGAAACCCTATTAGAATACAAAGTGCCCAATCCTGTGGGTTTTGGTCCCAATTGCAAATTAAAAACACCCTCAGAATACTTTACTAAATAAACAATGAGTTATTACGATAAACCCTCTTATAAAAAAGTCACCGGCAATGCAGTCATTGTACAAAATGACAATGTGGACAAAGCGTTGCGCAAATTCAAAAAGAAAGTTCTTGAATCTGGATTATTGAATGAATTGCGAGATAGAGAATTTTACACCAAACCAACTACAAAACGCAAGCAGGCCAAATCAGCCGCCAAGCGCCGTTGGCAAAAGAAACTGAGTGATCAGGCTT
>JGI24890J29729_1001395_pt1 | contig 11033 bp, 17 predicted proteins | sample FreactcultureFD7_FD_29729 | JGI IMG/M metagenome (IMG submission 29729)
GTACAGTGATGGACACGCNAAAAGCTTCGTGGCAGGAACGCGAACGGGCCCGATTTGCTGGCGCTAAGTACAAGCCGGTCCCGTGGGCCGATGCGGAATGGGTCCATAAAGTGGGACCTGTCAGCGAGCATTTCGTTCATGTGAGCGAGAAAGACCCGTATATGCTGGCCTACACGCCATCGGCGGCGGACGGCGAACGGGATCGCAGAGTGCCAATCAAGCCGGGACGCTATCTGCAAAAGTTTTATGCGGACCGCCTCACAGCGGAGCAAATCGCCAAGTTGGCCGGAGAGGTGCGCGGTAGCGGCCTCAAGGTGGAATTTACCACCGACCTACGGACGATGCAGGCGGTTTATGCATCACACGGGTTGTCCGCGTGCATGAGCTACAGCGTTGGCCATTATATGGGCAGCAAGTTCAATGGTGGGCTGCACCCGCTGGCGGCCTATGCTGGCGGCGACCTCAAGTTGGCCTTTTCGAAGGCGCGTGAAGGGCACGTCAGTGCCCGTGCCTTGGTATGGCCCGAACGGAAAGTTTATTCGCGGGCCTACGGTGACACCGAAGCGCTGCGCAAAGCACTTGACGCGGACGGTTGGGCTTCCGGCCTTCTTGACGGGGCGCGCATTCAAGCGATCCCCCTGGTCGAGGCGGCTTATAACTGTTATCGGAAAAGCGCAATGGGTCCTCATTTTTCCGGGCCGTATGTCGATCATATCAAGTGGGCGCGGTATGATGCCAAAGACGGCTCATTGCGCTTGCAAGCCACGGCAACAGGTGCGACTCATAGCGTGCAGCATGGCGATGGAATCATTTACCCGATCGATGTTGCCCCTCAGCGCCCGGCTGGCGCTACCGGAGAAAGCATTGCCGCAGAGCATAAACGCCTCTGCACCATGGAAGCGGGCCAACCGGCCCCAAAGCCAGAGCCACACCAGACCGGCCTTACTGTGGCCGAGCTTACAGCGGCTATATTGCAGCGACGGGCACTGGATGGCATTTGGGAAGGCTTAATTAACGAAGGTTTTGCTGCTGCGAATGCAGCAATCCACGAAAGGAACGGAAGATAATGACAACGGAACAACAATTGGCATTGCCCGGGGGCGATGGCGGCATGTCCATCTTGCGTGCGCGGGAGCCGGTTGGCACCGGGACGCTGATATTCCGTGAGCCGCGCACTGCTGGGGGAGACTATCCCGGGGACGCCAATGATTGCGCCTCGCGGTTGTTCGGCGTTCTTTCGTGGAAGCGCCCATTTGACAGCGACGCCGAAGAGCTTTTCGCAAGGCACTATTTGGATGCCATTGAAGGCATGTCCACCGATGCCTTTGGCAATAGGCATTGCCACCGGCCTTACCCGGACGGAAGCGAGTGCAAAATTGCATGGTCATGCCACATTGACACTTGCCACCACGACGAAGGTTTTCAGCGGTTGGCGATCAACCGCGACGCCGAAAACGGCGAACAGTATGTGACTGTTCTCAAGGGCGAAGGCAATTGCCTTGGCGCGGATGACGGCACGGGCGTTTGGCTCTTGCTGGAAATGCTCAAGGCGGGCAAGCCGGGGTATTACCTGTTCCATCGAGGGGAAGAGCGGGGGTGCGTCGGAAGCCGCTGGCTCAAAGACAAGCACCCCGACCTGCTGCGCAAGTTTGACGCGGCGATAGCTTTGGACCGCAAAGACTTCTCGAATGTCATTACCCACCAGACAAGTGAGCGTTGCTGCTCGCAAGAGTTTGCCGAGGAATTGGCGCGGCAGTTGGGCGGCAAATACAAGCCGGATGATACCGGAGCGATTACCGATACGAAGCAGTATGTCGATTTGATTCCCGAATGCACCAATATCAGCGTCGGGTATCAAATGCAGCATGGGCCCATGGAGCGGCAATATGTCAACTTTGCCTTGTCGCTGCGCAAGGCCCTCATTGCCGCCGACCTGAAGGCGTTGCCGATCAAGCGGGACCCGAAGCGCCGTGAGTACAAGCCTATCGGCGGCTACAACTATCATGGCGGCTCCAACTGGCAAAATCCACGGTACGTCGAAGTTTGCTTTGGCAATGAGCCTTACGGCGGGGCCCACTCAAAGGAATATTGGGTCCGCAGCGTCAGCGAAAGCCGGGATATTCTCAAGGTAAATGCCGTCTTTGTTAGCGGACAAGGCTGGATTACCAAGCCAATGGGTACGCCGCCCGCCAATGGCAATCTTACAGTGGTGCCGCGCAAGCCTCCCGTGGTTGTCGGCGCAAACCCCGACGAAGAGAATGTCGATCCCGACGAACTCACGGCGGACGATGAATTGTGGCTGACCATGTTGGCCGACTGCGAACGGAAGCTGTATGCCCTCGTGCGGAAATACCCCGCAGCGGCCACGCGGCTTATCATCAAGCACCGCGCAAACTCTTTCGATTTGCTCTGCGAACATTATGGGCCGGAAGAATGGTCCAATTTCATGCTGGAATTGGACGAAGTTGACGCCGAAGAAGACGCCAAGGCAGGCATTGACCCCGCAGAAGATGCCGAGGCCGATGTCGGGCCGACAACGATCAACGGCCAGTCATTGGACCAATTTGGCATTTGCCGTGGCTGCATGCGCGCCGCACATCATTGTGTCTGCGACATTTGACGGCCCTTGGGGTGCGACACCCTGCCGCGCCTTAAGATAATAGCCTAGCCTACACTTTATAGATAGCTTAGAGTAGCCTTAACAGCATCAGAAGAGTGAATTGAACCCGGGCGTCTCACCCAAAGATTGCAATCAAAACCCCAACTGAAGGATTAGCCATCATGGCTTTCAAAACTGGTAACCCCCCGGCTCCCGCCGCCCGCGACGTCTATTTCGACCTGCGGAACAAGAATGGGAAGCTCACTCTTCGCGCCACCACCCACGATGGCAAGAAGTTTCTCCTGGCCGACATCACCGAAGGCGGCCTGAAGTTGCGTCAGCGCAACAACCATCCGCATCTCGGCATTGCCGTCGATCGCAACGGCGCGGTGCGCGTCTCTTAAGGCAATCCGTGCTTGTTAAGCTCATGCAAAGCCTAAGCGATTGCTTTACCCGCTGGCAGACCGGGTTGTGACGTCTGCTGCCCCTTTATGGTGGGGATTTGGAACACGCCCTTGGGCAAGCCGTTCGATTCGGCACCTCACCGACTTTATCGCCTAGCGTATCATTCATTAAGTACCCATCGTCTAACTGGTCTAGGACGCTCGCCCTCTCAGGTAGGAAATGGTGGTTCGAATCCACCTGGGTACGCCAACCAAAGAAAGAAAAGCCAAATGGCTTCCAACGTAAAGTACAACATCAAGGACAACTACACCTTGCCGCCCATCGCCCGAAAGGGCCGCCCGGTCATTTATCCGTTTGGTGACATGAAGGTGGGCCAGACGGCCATTTTCGAAGATGTCAAAACCACCAAGCAGATTCAGCGCATCCGTGGCGCGGTCTCATCGACGATGCAGCGGCTCAATATCCGCCTTTCAACCCGCTGGATCAAAGACACCGGCCAGTTTGCCGTACAGCGGGTGCGGGCCAACGCTTAACCAAGAGCGCCAGGATAGCAGACCGAGCCTTAGCGAAAAGCCCACACCCAAAAGACGGCAATTTGGCCGACAGAGCTTTCTCGCGCGCCCCTGCTCCTTGGCGCAAAGAGCCCCTAGAGACGCGAAGTTTCCCCCCTCTTCGCCATCTAGGGGCTTCCTTTACCAGCTACAGAAAGTCATTGGCTATAATGGGTAAGCGCAAGCGGGCAAGGAAATTGGCGAAGGCGCTGGCCTCGGGGAAGGTCCTTTATAACTGCCGGGCGTGTGACGCTGTATTTGCGTCGGACCGAGACCGCCAGCACCACGAACGGGACACCCACGAAAAGCCACAGCATCCCGAAGCGCAAACGCGCAAGGCGAGGAAGCGCTTGGATCGAGCCGCACATAAGGGGCAAGTTATCATTCATCGCAGTAACAAGCCCCCGGGAGGTAACATAGTGCCGTACCATAGCCCAAAGAATGACACGCAAATCTTTGTGGTGGACTACATAACACCACACGTCCGCATGACCTGTGCCAAAGAGGGTTGCTTGCGGCACGCAATTCCCCTCACCGGCCTCTGCGAGGTGCATGATCCCCTTTGCGCCATCATGCATGCCTCCCGCATCAAGGCGGCGATCGCAAAAGCCGAAAAAGAGGCTGCCAAAGCGGAGGTCAAGGACGATGCCCCGTCCTTGGATACCTTTCCCGGGGCCAATGATGGCGATGGCCGCAGGCTTGCTATGGACGATTGGTATGGTGGCATGCATTAGGCGGCGGGACAGGGATGCAATCCAATGTTCCGCAGAATCCCCGGGGTCTTTTGGACGGTTGCCATCGCAATCATCCTTGCTATAGCCCTCTTAGTTGACACGCTAAAGGCGCGCACATGACCGCCCGCTATACCGAGCCGCATCCTCAATCGCGTGCAGCGCAGATACTCCGTTTAAACGGCGAGGGCTGGCCCAACGTGGCCATTGCCGCCCAAATGAAATGCACCCCGCAGAACATTTCTATCGTCCTGAAATACTATGCCAGGAAATGTGCGCCGAAACGCCGCATTGAAACGGCAACCGAGACATGAGACCATAGTCCTATGCGCGTCCAACTCGTTTCCGATTTACACTTAGAGTTCCCCATGACCAACGGGACTATGCCATTGGAAAATGTTGCTGGGCAGACCGACTTGCTTGTCTTGGCAGGTGATATTTGCGTTGCGCGGAAGGCAATGGAATTTGCTCCGTTCATCGCGCAATGCGCAGCGGCATTTCCACAAGTGATATATCTTGCTGGCAACCACGAATTTTATCATGAGGACATAATCCGCGCCCACGATAAGCTGCTCGAATTGACTGCGCCACATGCAAATGTGCATTATCTTCACAATGAAGTCCGAAAAATTGGCAACTACTACATCTTCGGCGGGACGCTATGGACCAATTGCAATGAAGGTGACCCTCTCACATTAAATGCATTGCGCAGCGGTATGAATGATTATCGACTAATTTCATGGAAGAGCCGGGAGCATTGGAAATTGCGCCCCGAGGACACTTGCGAATTGCACCGCGACACGCTTGTCCTTTTGAAACAGCAGTTAGAATCTGCTAACGGTCCGATCATTGTTGCGACGCATCACGCACCTTCAAGGCAAAGCACCCATTGGCGCTACGCTAACGATCGCCACATGAATGGCGGCTATCAATCGCACCTGGACGATTTGATATTGAAGTACACCGATAAAATCCCATTGTGGGTCCACGGTCATGTTCACGACAGCTTTGATTACATCATCGGTAACACGCGCGTTGTTGCAAATCCCCGTGGATATGTAACTTCGTTCTATCAGGATGCCGAAAATCCAGCCTTTGACCCGGGCAAGGTAATAGAATTGCCATGACCGAAAGCGACCCTGTATTGGCCCGTCTCGATCAAGCGCTCGCCTCAAGCGATGGCGTCACGATCGATTTTGACCGGCCCCTAGATGCCGTCCGCTTTCGCATGCGCGCTTACGCGCGAAGACGCGCCCTCCATGCCAAAGGCAATGCCGCCTATGACCCGTTGGTCATTCGTATTGTGCCCCCGGCGACCGTCCTCATAGAGCATTCCCGGCCAATACCCGCCGCCGAGCCGCTAAACCCCGACTTCGCCGCCGACCAAGAAGATGACCCCATTTACCGGCCCGACAATGCCAACCGCCGCTGACAAAGACCCTATCGCCACATCGCTGGCGGCGGATATTCCGCCTCTTGAGTGCGACCATCGCGCCGCCTTAGAGTTGCTTTATCAGCAAGACATCCGGCAAATGGGCGACGGCGACCTTGAGGCTCTTGTCCGCATGTACCGCGAGCAACGCCGCCAGGATGCCGCCAAGCGCCTTGTCCGCGATCGCGCCCGCGCCGACAAGGCCGCCAAGAAAGTCGAGGCTGCCGCTCGCAAAGCCCTCAAGACTAAAGGCGGTGGTGAGGGTGATCCCGATGCTACCGCAACAACCGAGAAAGGTGCCGAGTAAATGTGGACCTTGCTCCTATTCTTCTGGACCAATTCGACGCCCACTGCCATAAGTTTCTTTGCCACCGAGCAATCGTGTCATGGGGCCGGGCAGAATTTTATGGACCATGACAGTAGCTACCCCGAGGTCGTAGTGGCCTATCGCTGCATCAAAGTGGACAGCGTGCGCTAATGGGCCGGGTAAAGGAAATGTGGCAAGACCAATTGGACCTGATAGGCGCTAGGTACAGCGCCGGAGAGGTCACCTTTCAAGAGGCCATGGCCCGGCTGATTGCCCTCGGCCTGGACCCGCACGATGCCGCCAACCATCTCGAACACGCAAAGGAAACCAGCTAATGAACCGCGTTGCCCTACTGGCCGCTTTGGCCCTTTCGACGTGCATGCCGCCCGCCGCTTATGCCTGTGGCCATTGCCATCGAGACGTACCAACTTGCTCGTCATGTAATTCCTGCTGTGGAACAATTATTGTAGGCACGGTAGGAACGGGCATTACACAGTCTTGCGAGTCTTGTGGCCTTGTCACCGGCACCGTTCCCACGACAGCGGGAATGGCTGTCCCCACAAAGCCCCGGCCAAAGACGCCCCTGGAACAAGCGTTGGATATTTGCCATGAGCATGCCGTCGCGACTGTCCAAGATGCTGTTACTATTGGGGGAGATTCAGGGGGTGGTATGTGGGGCAAATATTCAGCGCTGGGCTGGGGCTATTCGTATGAGTGGCGGGACTGCTTGAAGACGGACAAGTTGGAAAGCGATCGGCAGGCACTTGAAGCCAAACGCGAGGAAGATGCCCGGCAACGGGCGCTATCGCCAGCCAAGGAGTTTGTTACCGGCGTTGCTCAAGGGAGAATCAAATGATTAGGGCCCTTGGAATTACCGCCCTGCTTTTGTTGGCGGGATGCAGCGGCAAGCCGGTATGCGTGAGTTCGGTAGGCGAAATTGACAAGGTTATCGATCGGCTGACGCCATTGACAGACCAAAGCAATGATTGGGACGTATCAAAGGTCAATGTAACCGTTTTGTCCACCCATGAGGTCGAGGTCGAGCTTAAGGGCAAGAGCGGTTCCGAGTGGCATGGCCGGGGGCCGACGCTGCACGCCGCCGTTGACGACCTTCGCGGGCAAAATACCGACTTGTTCGTCGCTCTCGATTCGAAACCCAGGCCGTAAGACACCGAACTATGTCCACCCTCACCACCGCTTTATGCTTAATGGCGACGGTCTGGTTGGTAATGTGGGCCATCGAAAGGATTCTACGCCGATGAGAGATGGATCGACCTACCGCCAAGCGCGGCGAAATGCCGCACGCAAACGCGGCTTGGACTGGCGTACGCTGCCGCAAGCGGTACTCCGGTTCAAGCACAGCAAATCAGATGCCAAGACGCGCAGCGGCAAGGCAAGGATGAATGTCATTGTTAAGGCACTCCCGATGGTAGCGCCGGATCAAGCACCAACCCAAGGAAAAACGCTATGATTGGGCTTATAACCACAACACTTTTAGCATATGTGCATTATGTTGGCGGAGGTTACATAGCCCCGGCAACAACGTTCACTACTTCAAACCCGAGAAATATCTATGGAATTTGGGATTTACCCCCAAAGAAATTCGATCATTTCCCTTGGAATAAAACAATGTTCATTAATTTGGACCTCAACAACGATTTGCAAACCTTGTGCGCCGCAGACAACGGCGGCATTAATAAAAATGTTTCGTATTTAGGATGCGAATTTAATGTTACCGGGGATAATTTGTACATCTTTCCACAAACGGAGTTGGTAGTGGGCCCTGAATCTGCCATAGATAAATTGCGCCTTGTGAACTTTATAGCTGGCTTGAAGCCTAAAGAAGCGGCGTGTGTCGTCATCTTACCATTTGAATGGCAAGTGACTCATCAGTCAATGAACCATACTTATCGGCACGAACTTGGGCATTGCAATGGATGGCCCGCTTGGCACCCAGATGCAGTGAACAATCGACCAAAAGATGCGGAGGATTGAGCTATGACCGCAATCGATAGCGATTATAAGTATGTCGGCATCAAGTGGGCGCTGGTCTTTGAATGGGCGCAACTGCTGTCGCGGGACAATGGTGGTTGGTGCAGTTTCCATCCGGCAAGCATGGAGGTCATTTTTGCGCCGCATGTTGGCCGCGTCGAATTGTCGCTTATCATTTTAGGTCTGGGCTTTGTGGTCCGGTGGAACTACAGTGAAACGCCCATGGTGCGGCAAGCCTTGGCGACCCGCCAGTCCATGGAAGAAGTCTGCGCCCGCCTTGAAGAGATATTCGACAAGGAAGATGCGAAGCACCGCGAAACTTTGCATTAAAGGGATAGATATGGCTGACTGTAACCTTTGCCAAAGTCGCACAAAGACATGGACCGGAAGTGACCCGAAATGTTCTTTCCCCGACGGTGGCCGCTTCACCCCAGAAGGGTGGAATTGCGCTACGGCCAACGCGCTACGGGATATTTGCGAGGCCAGCGAAGTCTATTGCGATGATCAAAAATATGCCGCGCTCAACGTCAGTGAATTGGAAATCGGTGCGCTGACCTTGTGGGTGTCTTGGTACAAGCGGCGTGGCAGGACGGAAGCCATGTGGCTTTTGAGCGAAACTGACGCGCCTATACAGCCAACAGAGAGCCAAGCGTTGGCGGTCATCACCGCACTCAAGGAATAAGGGACATTAAAAATTACCACCCCGGATCAAGCACCACAAAAAGAAGCGCCAAGCCCGTACATTGAAGGCACCTTGGTACAAAATGCCTTTGATTCGACGAGTCTGGGTTATGCCATGTCATGCCCGAGGCAATACTTCTATGCGCAACTTCGTGGGCTGCGCCGCAAGAAGATAAGGACGACTATCACCTTCGGGCAGGCCTTCCACAAGGCGATGGAGACATGGCAATTGACCAAGGCAGTCGGTGATGCCCATGCCGCTGCTGACAAGGTGGTTGCCGAGGCTGGCGGCATGGACGAGCATAAATCTCGGACGCCTGAATCGCTTCATAGGAGCATCGATGCCTACCTTGCCCGTCATGCCGCTGAGGAAATGGAAACGCTCACGACCACCGAAGGGAAACCTGCTGTGGAATTGCACTTCAATGTGCCCCTTGGCCGCGTCGAAGGAATTGGCGACGTTACCTATTGCGGATATATCGATCGCGCCGTCAAATTCCAGGAGACCCCTTATGTCCTCGACCACAAAACCACCGGCCAATCGATCTCTACAGAAAAAGGTAGTGCGTCTTATTTTGGATCATTTACGCCCGATATCCAATTCACAGGATACTGCTTTGGCGCTCGCAAAGCGTTTGGATTTCCTGTACGCGGTGTTATTCTTGATGCCATGCAAATTGCAAAGACTAAAGTGGAATTCGCACGGAACGTTATCCACAGAACGCCCGCGCAAGTCGAAGAGTGGCGGCAAAGCGCCCTCACAACAATCAAGCAAATCACAGGCTACGCCCAAGGCGGCAAAGAGCCGAAAGCGGAAGACTACCCGATGAACACCAAAGCGTGCCACTCGCGGTATGGCGCTTGCACCTACGCCTCTATATGTGGACGCGATCCTGCCGTTCGGCACAAATTCTTGGAAACTGATTTCGAAATAAAACTTTGGAATCCACTTCAGCCGCGCAACAGTGGAACGATTGCTGATACGGGACAAGATGACGCAGCCTCGGATGATTGACGCAAGGGCCGGATCAAGCATACGTTAGTGCAACTTCGGCAAAGGATTTCCCAAAATGCAATTGAAAGACCACCAGTCGGCGGTAGCGACTAAACTTCTCTTGGCGGGAGATTCCGGCACCGGCAAAACTGGGGCCTTGGTGTCGCTGGTCAAGGATGGATATAAATTGTTCATTTTGGACTTCGACAATGGGCTCGACTTCTTCACAGCGCTTATCAAGAAGGAGTGCCCGGACAAGCTGGCTAATGTCCATTACAAGACGCTCGTTGACGAGTACGGCTTTGGCCCGTCCGGTGCATTCGTCAAGAAGGCGGACGCCTTTACCAAGGGCATGAACCTTATCGGCAAGTGGAAAGAGGACGATGGAACCGACCTCGGCGGAGCAAATAGTTGGGGACCAGACACTATTCTTGTTGTTGATAGCCTCAGCCTTCTGTCTCGTTCTGCAATGCATCAAACTCTTGCTCTTAACGGCAGGCTCGCTGCGGGACCTGAGCAACGCGACTGGAACGTGGCGCAGACAGCGGTCGAGAATGCGCTAGCGTCGCTGTTTAGCGAGTCGGTCAAGTGCAATGTGATCGTCACTGCCCACGTCACGCAGATAGAAGATGCCAATGGCGTCCCGCAGGGCTTCCCGGCGACATTGGGCAAGTCTCTTTCACCGCGCATTCCCCGCTACTTCAATACGATGCTCATGGTTAAGACGACCGGGGCTGGCACCAACAAGAAGCGGGTTATCCGCACTGCCCCCGACGGCACGCTCATGGTCAAGCATAGCGTCGCAGAAAAGCTCGACGTGGAATTGCCCATCGAGACCGGCCTATCAATCTTCTTCAAGGCGGCCCGCCAACCGGCCAAGCCCGAAACGCCAAAGGTTGCTTAAACATGGACTGTCCATCGCCACAAAATCCGTGTATGTGCGATTGCCATAGACACGGGGCCAAAGATGGATCGACACATGGTTGGTGTTACAACTGCTTTATGGGCACGCACCTACCAAAGAAATCACCTAACCGCAAGCTAGCTAGTGAAACTTCAACAACAAGAGGACTCTTATAATGGCTAATATCGGCGATATTCTCAGTATGCAATTGAGTGACATCAAGGACGTTGCGCCACTGCCCATTGGCACTTACTTGGGCACGATTACCTCAATCCCAAAGATTGACACCTTCGGTCAAAAACAAAATTCCGGGGCTGAGTTCAGCATCAAGTTGATCGCCCCCGAAGCCGATGTTGACGCCGAAGAATTGGCATCTGCCGGTGGCCTGCCCGCCGATCCAATGACTTCGATTTTTTGGCTGACGCCGAAGGCCCTGC
>JGI24890J29729_1001396_pt1 | contig 11032 bp, 7 predicted proteins | sample FreactcultureFD7_FD_29729 | JGI IMG/M metagenome (IMG submission 29729)
CGAGCAAGTCAAGCAACAGGTGGTGGAGCACTTCACGGAAAAGGCCAAGGCCGAGACTCGAGGCGAGGCCCCAAAACCCGGCGGTCTGCCGGAATCGGAGTCGCTCGACATCCCCACAGTAGAGGCGATCAAGGCCAAGCCCAATGCGCTGCGGTCGCCCGAGGAGCGGTTGCAACTCCGTCGCTGGGAGGAAGCGTCGGCAAAAGACCCAGGATGGGAGAAGGCACAGGCCGCTGCTGCCAAGCCGGGGTTTCTTCGCACGGCGGAGGACAAAGCCTATCTGGCGAAGTACGGCAAGCTCGCAGCCGCCGCCGGGCTGGGCGTGGCCTTTTGGAATCAGCTGAGCGAAAAGGATCGAGACGATACGCTTCCCTCGGTCGCCACGGGCCTGGGGCTGATGGGGCTCCACGAGATTGGCCGAGCGGAGCCCTCGACGGCGCTCGGCGTGTTGCTGGAAAAACGCAACTCAACGTTGCTTACCCTGGAGCGGCTGCCAAAAAATCGCTTTGAGTTTACGAAGCAAATGATCGAGCAGGAGATGAAGCGCGCCGACGTTACGGATGCCGAGCGTGCGGTGCTGCAAAACGCCCTGGTCCCGCACGGGGACAAGATCACCGCCCGGGACTTGCTGGACAGCATTGACTATGAGATGCGGGACTTGACGCTGAACATAAAGACAACGCCGGACTACGGCGATTATGGCCTGGACGCGCTTGACCGAGAACTTCTTCCTGACCCCGCGCAGGTTGCTGACGGCGATTGGGTGCCAAAGCCGACTCCCGGCCGGGTACAGTTGGCGCCGAAGAGCGCCTTCAGCACGGTGTACCAGCTGCCACGGCTGGCCGAGTTCGACCTGGAAAACCCCCCCTCGCATCACTACCCGGACCCGCAGTATTTTGCCCACACGCGAACCTTTATCGAAGACGGCATCCCCCATGTGGTAGAGATTCAAAGCGACTTTACCCAGGGCAAGCTGGCGGACAAGATGGAGCTTCGTAAGGTTGACAAGGACCTGAGGCAGCTTGCGGAAACGCTGCAAGATGCGTTGAAGTACGGCATCGACGGGCATGACATTGTTTATGCCGTTAGAGAGTCCGCTACGTTTAAAGCCGGCGAGCAGCTTTACAATGGGCTTCGGGAGAGTATCAGGCAATTTGCCAACGACATCGGCACGCCGGGGAAAGATTACAGTTTCCACCCTGCCCTGTTGGATCACCTTATGAAGGAACATCCGGAAGCTGGGGCTACGCTTAAGGAGGAAATGCGCAAGGCTATTGTGTATATGCAGGACCTGACAAAGCAGGAGGCTCCCTCCCCCCGCCCGATCGAGCACATTCCGTCGCTGTTCAAGCACTGGATGAAGCGGATTGTTCGAGAAGAGCTGCGAACGCAAGCGGTTCATGGCGACGCCAAGGTTGTCCGCTTTGCCACGGCCGAAACCGTGGCGAAGGTGGAAGGGTGGCCGCAGCGGCCTCAGGGCGTGCACAATCATCCTGATTGGGTTGCCTTGGGCACAGAGCTGCAGGCCGCTCGAGTGCGGCACAACCAACTCGAGGCAAATTTCTTGCGCGATCCCGGTAATGCGGAACTGAGTATGCAGGTGTTGATGCAAGAAAATTTGATCCGCCATCTGTACGGAGAGCGTGACGCTGTGTACAGCCGCTTGGCGGAAACAGCCCCTCGTGGTTTTAGCCCGCAGCATCAAGGCATCTTTGACCGCTACAAGAAGGGCGCAGAGAAGTTCTATCGCCAACTCGGCGGCACACTCGTCACGGACGCAAAGGGCCACACGTGGTGGGAAGTTCCCACTAACAACCCCAAGATGAATGTCGGCCCCCGCACGCAGCAATTTGGCAAGGGCGATCCCATGCTCCTGGGCGTCATGGCGGGTGCCATGATTGGCGGGATTTTGGGGTATGAAGTTTACCAACAAGACCACCCGATTGCCGGGGCAGTGACGGGCGTGCTGGCGGGGCTGACGGCCGCGAAGCATGGCCCGGCGGCGCTGGAAAAGGTGCGCGATGCGCTCAAAGGTTCCGACCCCGTAAAGGCCGCCGTGAGGGAGCTGACTACGCGCCTTTACACCCTGGGTCAGGGGGCAGCATATCGCGGGCTGGAAATCCTCAACCACCTGAAAGAAACGCTGCCCCGGGACTACGGGGAACATGCGGAGGAAATTTACAAACACCTCGACGATCCGAAGAACAACGCCATCTCGCCGCGCGGGCAAGAACTCTTGGACCAGGTGATCCGGCCGATTCAGCAGGCTAACAAAGCCATGCTTGGGATGCTGGAAAAGCTCGGCATTCCGACGGCGGAACTCTTGGATGACTACGGTTTTCACCGCATTCCGAAGGGGCAACGCAAGGGCTTTTGGGAGGCCATGGGACGGGGGAGCTACCCGTATTCGAAGGGTTTCTCCACCACGGCCCCCTCGGCGATGGAGCGCGGCGTCTGGCAATACACCACGGCGAGCGGAAAAAGCCTTGTCGGCATCACAGGGAAGGACGGCCGTGTGTCGCTGTATGACGGGCAGCGAGTTGTGTTGAAGGGTGCGTGGGACTCGAAAAAGGGCGAGCTGCGAGCGGGTGGGGAGAGCTACACCCGCCAGCGCGCCACCATCGCGGACATCGAAAAGAACACCAAGCTGGAGTACCACAAGGAGGCCCTGCTAGGCGAACTCGATGCCAACATCCGGTTGAGCCAAGCGTTGAACAACGCGTACTTCCTGCGGGACCTGAAGGACATGCCCGGGTTTGATGCGCTGGGGATGAAGCTGGAAAAAGGCAAGACAATCCCCACGGGCTGGCGTCGCGTGGATGGCATCCACCAACTGCGCGACATGTACTTTGAGCCCCGGATTGCGGAGGCGATTGAGGACTTCGGGGGCGACCCTCGGATGAAGGGGGACAAGGCCCTCAACAAAATCAACCGGGTGCTGGTCGGGTCGCTCTTTTGGAACCCCCTGCCGCACGTGGCGAACGTGGCACTGCACGCCCTGCAGGCCAAGGGGCTTGTGGGGTTGACCACGAACTTGCCGACGAACGTGCGCTCGCTTTTTGAGGCCTACAAGGAAGTGTCCGAGAACGGGCCGAAGTATCGCGCGTACCTGCGACAGGGCGGCGCCTTCATGTACCCGGATCGCGTGCTCGGNGACTTCAACAAGAAGGTCCTCACGGCCATGGGGCAGAAACCCGAGGGCACGGCGATTGCCAGAGCCTTTGGCTATCATGACGCGCCGGATATGCTCTCGCGGCTTTACAACGTCTCCGCAGATGCACTGTGGCGGTGGAATGACATCTTCATGATGCAATCGTATCTGGAGATGGAGGCCCGGGGGATGACGCGAGAAAAGGCGATGCGCGACACCGAGCGCCACATCCCGGACTACAAGATTCCGCCCCGGGTTCTGGGCTCGCGAGACCTGAACCGGATCATGACCGACCCGAAGATCCTGACGTTTGCTCGTTACGACTTCGGGCGGTTGAAGTCCTACGCGGCCACGGTCGGCGACATGCTCGGGAAGGACAAGACCCTGGCGGAGCGCGCACACGCCCTGGACCAACTGGCAATGCTGGGCGTGATCATGCTGGCCTATGATCAGGTTGCGGACCCGGTAGCCCAGTGGATCACGGGGGATGAAAAGGCCAAGGCAATTCGCTTCGGCCCTGCCACAATTCCGCAGCTGATCTTTGACGCCTGGAACGGCGAGGCGGATCGGGATGCGCCGGTGCTGCGCGCGTTCCACTTGTCGCCCGTGGCCGAGCTGCTGCCCCAGGTGATGCACAACAAGAATAGCTTCACGGGCAAGCCCTTTGTGCAAAATCCGAAAGACATTCCCCTGGCCATGGCGTCGCAACTCTCCCCCGTGCACCAGATGGCGCAAGTGGATGAGGGTAGGGCTGACCCTCGAAATGTTTTCTGGAACGCCATCGGCATCAACGTGCCCACGGAGCAGGATGCGGCTCGCCGCGAAAAGCGGAAAGAAAAACGCCTGGCGGATCGTGAAAAGGAAAAGGAACCGAAATGAAACTTCTTGTGATGGACACGGGCAAGGTGGGGCTGGACCTCGCCCTGCAAGCCAAGCGAGCCGGGCATGAAGTGCGGCTGTGGATTCCGCGCACTCGCGGCGGGACCGAGCGCCAAATGGGCAAGGGCCTGGTGGAGAGGGTGCGTGAGTGGGAGGGGTCGATGAAGTGGGCTGACCTCGTGTTGCCCACGGACAACGCTTTCTATATCCGACAACTCGAGCCCTACTTCAAGCGCGGGTTTCCTATCTTCGGCTGCAACCAAGCGGCAGGGGAATGGGAATTGGATCGAGAGAAGGGGCAACAAGTCCTGGACGACGCGGGGATTCCGACAATTCCCTTTGAGAAGTTCACCTCGTATGCGAAGGCAATTGACTTCGTGAAGTCCACCGGGCGCCGCTATGTCTCGAAGCCGATCGGGGAGGCGGACAAGGGGCTGTCCTATGTGGCGCAGGACGCTGCGGACATGGTGTTCAAGCTGAAGCTTTGGTCCAAGGCCAACACGCTTAAGGAGGGTTTTATCCTCCAAGAGTGCGTCGAGGGAACGGAGATGGCCGTGGGTGGCTGGTTTGGTCCCGGGGGCTGGTCCAAGTGGTTCTGCGAGAACTGGGAGGAGAAACGGTTGATGAACGACGGCCTCGGCATCAACACCGGGGAACAGGGGACAACGCTGCGCTACACGAGGAAGAGCCAGATGTTCGAGGACGCTCTCCGCCCCGTGACCGAGGCGCTCTTTGACATCAACTACGTGGGGTATGTGGACATCAACTGCATGGTGGATAAAAAGGGCACGCCCTTTGTCCTGGAGTTCACCATGCGCTTCGGCTGGCCCCTGATCATGATTCAGAGCGCGCTGCACCAGGGCGACCCGATCGAGTGGATGGCGGACTTGATGGAGGGCCGGGACACGCTGAAGGTGAAGGAGGGCGTGGCTGTCGGCGTGGTGCTGAGCCATGGGGACTATCCCTATGCATGGCACACTCCGGACGAGAACACGGGGTTCCCCCTCAATGGCTTCGACCCCGAGGACCCGGACATTCACCTTGTGGGGGTGAAGGAGGGCCTTGCCCCAGTGATGAAGGGAAGCAAGGTGGTGGAGCAGGAAACCCTGGTGACGACTGACAACTATGTCCTGATCACCACAGGGACCGGCGGAACGGTGGAGAAGGCGCGGGAGAAATGCTACAAAAAGTTGTGGCCCATCACACTGCCTTCGAACCGCATGTTCCGCACGGACATTGGGAAGCGGCTGGAAAAGGAACTGCCGCTCTTGCAAAAACATGGCTATGCCGAAGGGATGACGTATGAATGACTTCAGCGTTTTTATCGAGCGGGTGCTCGCGAGCGAGGGCGGCTACACGAATGACCCTCGCGACCCCGGGGGCGAGACTCAATGGGGGATTGCCAAGCGCTCCCACCCAAACCTGGACATCAAGGCCCTGACGCGAGCACAGGCGATAGAGATTTACCGGAAGGAATACTGGCTCGACTACCGGCTCGACCAACTGAAGGGTCCGTTGGGCTTCCAAGTCTTTGACTTCGGCGTCAACCACTCGCCGCATCAAGCGGTGCAAATTCTCCAGAAGATCGTGGGTGTCACCGCCGATGGTGTGCTGGGGGACAAGACCTTTGCCGCGATCTCGGGCTTCCCCGTTGCCGTGCTCGTGCTGCGCTTCGTGGCGGAGCGTGGCAAGTTTTATCTCAACTCACCGCTCTACACGACCTACGGTCGGGGGTGGCTGACCCGCGTGATGTCGTGCCAGGCCTGGGCGGCTGACGACCTCATGTCCCTCACCGTTCCGCCCTCGACAGGAGTGAAAAATGGCTGACCTCACCGGCGTTGGTGAAGCCGTCACGGGCGTCAAGGACATCCTCGGGATGTTCTTCCCGGACAAGACGGAGGAAGAAAAGGCCAAAATGGCCCAGGCGTTTCAAATCCTGCAATTGCAGGCCCAGGCGGATGCGGGGCAGAACGCCACGAATGCCGAAGGGGCGGCCACCGGCGGTCTGCATTTCCGGGATGGCGCCGGCTGGGTTTGCGTGGCCGGGTTCGCAATCGCCGTGCTGAAAAGCCCGATCGAGTGGGGGGCGGCGCTGGTCGGCCACCCCGTTGTGCTCCCCGCCGTGGATACCAGTGTCATCTACCCGATGCTTCTGGGGCTTCTGGGTCTCGGGGGGATGCACATGAACGAGCAGGTGCAGGCGCGGAAATAAGCCCACGAACGGCTTCCTGGGATAGGAGGCCGATCCCGGCTGCTAGCTTCAATTGGCACTCTCCCGAGTGCTCGCACTTGAAGTCTCGATGGCGCCATCGCTGAACGGATCGGATAGTTACTCCGAGACGCAAGGCGATGGCGCTATTTTGCTGGGCGGGGTATGCGGCGAGAAACAGCCCGGGACAACAAAACTTGAGGGCTTTGGCGCATGTGTGAGCGGTAATCCGGTTCGTGTTTTCGTCCCATTTCTCGTTCGGTTTTGGCATCTTAATCCCCCGACCATTTGAGAAAGGCGTCGTTGCCCTTCTGGATGAGTGTCATGTAGCCTGAGCGGATGGCCCCGGCGAGGATGCCCTCAATTTGCTTGAAGTCCGTGAACTTCGTGTAGAGCATCTTGACGGCGTCCGCGTAGGGCATTTCCTTTTTGTAGCGAAGCAATTGCATGAAGCGCTCGACCTCGAGAGAGTCCTCGGTGCGGCCGATACGGGAGAAGACTTTGGAGTGGCTCTTCTCGGTTTCGGCGAGCATGATGTCGGCGAGCTTGAGGTCATCGGCAGTGATAAGGAGCTCGTCGCGCTGCGCCGCTGCGATGATCATTGCGAGCTTGTGGAGATGGGTTTGCTTCCGCGCAATCCAGCCATTGTGGAAGTCCGTCGCCTCGGCGGAGTAGGAATTTTTCCACATGCTCTCGTACCACTGGACGCCCCATTGCTCGGCCTCCGGAGTGATGACATATTCGCCAGCGAGGCGCAGGGCAATGTGCTCGAGGTCCTGGATGAGTTTCAAGCGCGTTTCCTTCATCCCGGTCGGGATGACGCTCTTGAGATAAGCGCTGTAACGTTCCTTTTTGTCTGCGTAGATGAAGATGCACCGAGAGGTAAAGCCGCCCCCGATGACGTTGTTACTCATGTTGTCGCTGATCCACGCGGGCGTGGTGCAGGCAAGCATGTTGATCCAGGGCGAGTCGATCACGTCACTGCCGGAAAATTTGGTCTGCTTCTCAAAGGACTTGCGGCCGTCCCACAGGTCAATGAAGATGTTGACCATCTGCTTGTCTTGGAAGTCGATCAGGTTGCCGAACTCCGAGGCGACGAGGGTGATGGCGCTCATGGAGTGCCACTCGCCGTTGACCTCGTAGGACTCGCAGGAGGCGGCGAAAGACGTGACGAGTTGCTGCCATGTTACGGAGTCCGGACCGAACTTGATTCCGGGGACCTCGCGGAGCAGCGACGTGCCGATCTCGGCCGTGGTGGACTTGGACACGACACCCGGGGGTGCAACGAAGATGATGTAAAACGAAGGGTACCAACGGAAATACACCTGGTCAAACCAGACCTTTCGCCGCAACGCTCCGGCGATAGTGCCGACGCCAGCCCAGAAATGCATGAGCTTGGGGGACTCGGTGTAGGAGGCGTAGTCCACAAACGCCCCGAGCCAATTCGGATAGTTCCTTGCCACGGGGGCTCCTTTACTTGCAATGACCCCAGGACTTGGTCGAGGTGTGAACGCCGATGGGGATGGTGAGCGGGTCGCTGTAGGGCACCACAACGGCGTTAGCGGCGCGCTGAAAGGCCTCGAGGCAATGGTCGCGCATCGAGAGCGGATATTGCCCCGCGAGGGAGTCGTGGACCTGGAGGAGGACCTGGATTGCCGGCTCGTTCTCGAACAGGTGCATCCAGATGCGGTTGATGACGTTGCCCGTGGTGCTCTGAGGAATCCAGGCGAGGGCGGCCGGGAGGAGCCCCTCGGTGCGCTCGAAATAGTAACGGCGATAGCCGAAGGCGTTTTCGACGTAGCGGCGCTTGGTGAGTTGCTCCTCGGTGCGTTCGTGCCACTGCTTGATCCCGGGGTGTGCCCCGAGCCAACGGTCGATGAAACGCTGGGCTTCGGGGATGGAGGAGCCGAGGGCCAGGGCCAGGGTTTTGGCCTGGCAAAAATAGTTCACGGCATGGCAACCGGCCTTGGCTTTTTGTCGCTTGTCGTTCCCGATGCGGGCGCGGTGTTCCGGGTAGTTGGGATGGGACTCAACAAGTTCCTCCGGCGGGATGCCCGGGATGTCGAAGATGTTGCACGCCGAAAAGCAGTGCATGTCCAGGCCGAGGCGCATGGCGCGCTTGAGGTCCGTGTCGTCGGCCTCCCACACGACTGTGTAGAGGTCGGCACGGGAAAGGTCCATGTCGAAGAACTCGTGACCCGGGTCGGGAATGAAGATCGTGCGGATGTTCGGGAGGACGAGGTCACTGTCCTTGGAATAGGCGCCCCCGGCGGGGACGTTCTGCATGTTGGTGCCCTTGCCGAAGGCGTTGGTGGCGCTGTTGAAGCGATAGGTCTCGGTGCCGCAGATGTTGTAGGAACTGCGCATCCGATCGTCCTCGTCGAGTTCGGCCTCGATGAAGGTGCCGAGGAACACGCCGATGGTGCGATATTCCTGGATGGCCCGAACGATCGGGCGGATGAGGGGTTCACGCTGGGACAGGACCTTGAGGGCGTTGTCGTCGCAAGTGGGATGGCGCGGGGCCTTCTTGGTCGGCTTAGACCATTGAACGGGAAGCTTCAGGTCGTCGTAGAAGAACGCCTGCATCTGCTTGGTCGAGCGCGGGTTCAGAGAATGGCCCAGGATTTGGGTGATAAAGCCCTCGCGCTTGAGCATTTCCTCCTTGAGCTCGATGGCCATGCGCTTGCGCTCTTCGAGGTCCACGCGGACGCCTCGCAGCATGGCATGGAGGACGGGATAGAAGAGGGCCTGTTGGAAACCCTCGACCTCGCCGAGACCCAAGTCCTGAATAGTCTTGGCTTCGACCTCGCCGACCTCGCGCGTGTAAACGCAGTCGAGGCAATTGTAGGCCCACAAGAGCTCGTCCCCCTGGAGATGTTGGAATGATTGCACGGTCAGGCTCCTTCTTTCGTTTCCGCGCCGGTGCGCATGTCTTTCCAATAAACGTAATGGTCGCAATACATCGAGGCCTGGAAGGCAAGGCTTTTTTGCATCCCCGCCCACATGGAGTGGTGGGAGATCATCGTGTCTTGCTTTCCTCGCGGGATGAAGTGCCAGTGTTTGAAAATGTACTGGGCGTCGAATAGACCATTCTGCCAGCGCACGGCAACATTGCGGTGGGTGAGCAGGCGATAGACGGCAAACACCACAACGCCCTCTTCCTCGGGGGTGCTCCAGTAATTGCGGTGAAGTCCACTCGAGGCGAATGGAATGCAGATGGCTTCGGTGCGGGACCACGACAGGCCCAGGCATACAATGTGGCCAAGGTTTGTCTCCAAGTCAACATCGACCCAAAGGGCCTCGCCGGCCTCGCAACGCTGGAGGAGTTTGTTGAGAACCCCCAGCGTTGTGTCGAGGTCGGGGCGGAGGATGAAGTGACGATCGGGCTCCGAGGGCGGGGACTCGACTAGGCGCTTGGCGCGCTGGATGTCCTTGATGCACACGGAGCGCCATTGCCACTGCGCGCTGATGAAACGCGGGTGGAGGGTGGGGACCAAGGGGATGGGAGTGCCCATAGCTCGGAGCATAGAGCCGCGCCACGACAGCGCCCCCCAATTGCCGGTGAGTGCCCACAGCCCTGGGTTGCCCACGGTGATGATGGCCTTGGGCTTGACCAGGGCGATTTGCTGGTTCAAGAGCGCAAGGCCCTCGACCACGATGGGATCGACCTTGCGGCCCAAGACATCCATGTGGCGGGGCTCGAGGTCTTGTTTCTTGGTCGGATACCAGTAGTCGCCGTCGCCCCCTCGCGGCATTGCGTTGACTACGTTGGTGAACCAGCAATCGCTGACAAGGATGCCGGCGTCCTGGAGCATCTTGGACATGATCGTGCCACTTCCGTCGGCAAACGCCTGCTTTTTGCGGTCGTCTTCGAAGGAATAGTGGTCCCCAACGATCATGTAGGAGGCGGCGGGGTTGCCGTGTCCGTTGGGGAGGGTCATGTTACTTCCCGCAGGCCGCAAAGGCCTTCAACAGGTAGGGGTCCTGGTCGTCCTGGCGGCGGTACCACGCGACGTAGCCGGCGGGAACATCCTTGATCGCGAGGCCCTTGTGCTTGCCGAAGCCCATGACATCGGGGATGCGGCACGACTCGGAGAATTGCCACAGCAACTCGGGGTTGTTGAGGTAATGGGCCAGGTCCTGGGACTCGAGCATCAGGTGCAGAATGCGCTCGACGAGCAGGCAATCGAAGAGAGCGGAATGGGCCTTGCGCAGGGCTTCGAGGTTCTGTCTTGTGGCGCCCGCGAGGAAGAGAAACATGACGCCGAGCTTGTGCGAGTCGAGCTTGGGGAAGAGCTTGCGGGCGATCGCGAGGGTGTCGATGCGCCGGACGTGGGCGGGGGAGCCGAGGACTTGCCAGTCGTAATCGACATTGTGCCCGATCCAGTAGCGGTGCGAAGGCAGGTCAACCTTGGCCTTCAAGTGGAGAGGGCATCCCTCCAGGTCACTGCGCAGGATGCCGTGAGCTGCAAGGGCCCCCCATTCGATCGGGCTGTCCGGGAGGTAGCGAGAGACGAAGGGGATGGCGTGCGCGCCTTCGGTGTGGGCGAGTTCGATCACTTCGGCGATTTTGGGGTCGCTCGAGGTGGTTTCGGTGTCGATGTAAATGAGCTTGTCCATGGTGGAGAGTCCTTATTTCAGGGCCGTGAGGCGGGTGGTGGCGATGCCGTAGGAAGCGAGGTCGAGCTCGATACCGTAGTAGGTGCCAAGGGCCTCGTGAACGGCGGGGAGGACACTTGCCGTTCCCATGAACGGGTCGAAGACCTTGTAGCCGGGCTTGACCACGCGGGCCA
>JGI24890J29729_1001397_pt1 | contig 11032 bp, 11 predicted proteins | sample FreactcultureFD7_FD_29729 | JGI IMG/M metagenome (IMG submission 29729)
CCATGGGCCATAAAGATTGGCATATTTGCCAATTTACCTTTTACAGAGTTAGTAAGCTTCTCTTTTAGAGGTATATAACCTGATAAAGCTGCAATACCGCCCAATTTTTTATGATACTTCAAGCCTAAATAAAAACTCATTGCTGCACCCTGAGAAAACCCACCAATAATAATTTTTTCGGAAGGGATGCCAAGGGAAATTTGCTCTTCAATAAGCTTTTGAATATTTAAACTTGATCTTTCCATCCCCAATTCATCCTCATCTTTGTCTAAGGATAAGTCATATAAATCATACCAAGCTCTCATTTCATAGCTTTGATTGATAGTCACCGGCTGGTAAGGAGCATGGGGCAGAATAAATCGAATTTTATTAAATTGTGGTCTTGTGAAGATGTCTTTGAAGTCAAACCCGTCAGCTCCTAAGCCATGAAGAAATATGACTGCGCCTATAGGTGGCTCAACGCTATCGAGAATAATTGGTGTCATAAATAAAAAAAGCAGAATTAAATTCTGCTTTTTTCTACATAAATTATGTTATTTGGCTTCAGCTAACTTCTTAAGGCCTGGAAGTCCTGCATCATAAATTTCAGTTACAGCTTTAATTGCTGTTTCATCATCTTGACCAGCTGGAATCGGAGGATTCAGTTTATAAACTCTATAGAAGCGACCTACCCATGTTACAGTTGATTCATTAGGATTAGAACCTTTTGCTACCACAATAAATGAATTGTAATCAGCTACCGGGATTGCACCTTCTACGATTTCATATTTTAACTTCATAGCTTCTTCATCGATGCCTTTAAGTCTCTCAATGACTTTGCCACCAGATTTTAATGTGAGCGTTCTTAAAGTATCCTCACCCTTTTTTTCTACTTTGCTATCAGTAACAAGAGGCTCCCATTTTTGAATATTCCCAAAATCTTTAACGATTGCCCAAACTTTATCAGGTGACGCATTGACTGTAATTGATTTCTCAACTTTTTGAGGTGATGGACCATGCGCAAATACATTGAAGGATAAAAAAATAAGGAAAATACTAGTAATAATTTTTTTCATTTGAATTAAGACCTTTAGTGTTTAATTAACTCGTTAATTATAAATTGTTTTTATGTATAACATTAGTCAATTTTAATAAATTGACCAAAAGATCTACTTTGTTTGCCTGTTTTAATCTCATAGAGATACTCTTGCTTTGCTAAGTCTATGATTGAAATAGAGTCGCTTCTCCAATTTGAAGTTATGAGTAGATTATCTTTATCATCAATATCAATGCCTTCTGGATTTCCACCCACTTTAATCTTTCGGATTTCTTTGCTTGCCTTAAGGTCAATAACGCTAACATTATCATCTTGAGTATTTGTGACAAAGGCAAATTGATTATTCATATCAGATACTACGCCATAAGGGTGATCACCAACTTTAATAGTTTCTGTCGCAAATGACTGGGTATTTATAATAGATATCGAATCATCCAAAACATTAACAACAAAAAGTAAGTCTTTTTTAACAAATACACCATATGGGTGATTGCCTACTTTAATTTTCTTAACAAGACTTAAGTCTGATTGACTGTATATTTCAACCGTATTTTCGTCGCGATTGGAAATAAAAAGATATTTTCCTTTTGTGTCACATATCATCCCAGACGGAGATCTCCCAACCGCCACTCTATTAATCACCGTTAATGATTTTGTTTCGATCGTAAAAATTTCACTATTGAACCAATCGCTCACATAGACATACTCTTCGTTAGTTGATTTAGTAATGCCAACTGGCGTTCCATTCACTTTGATTGTCTTAATAATCTCATTGCGTTGAAGATCTAAAACAGTTACAGAGCTGTCATTAGTATTTGAAATAAAGGCATAGGATTGTTTTAAAGCAATAGCAATACCAACAGGACCTTTGCCTACAGAAATTTCTTGCTTAACTTTTTTCTTTTTAATATCAACGATACTGACTGTATTAGAGCCTTGATTTGTAATGTACGCTATCGGCGCACTGGAGCATGCACTAAAAGATATAAAGAAAATAAGTAAAATAAAGTTTTTAAAAGTCATATTTTTTCCATTTTTTCTTAATAGATTCTAGCTTTAATTCTGGCTTTTATTTAAACTAAATCAATAAAAAAATTGATGCAATTCTTAAGGTGTTTCTATGATTGATAAAGATGGCTATCGGCCAAATGTCGGCATTGTGATTTGTAATGCTGAGAATCAGGTTTTTTGGGCGAAGCGTACACAAGAGCATGCATGGCAGTTTCCTCAAGGTGGCATTCAAAAAGGTGAAGCGCCTGAAGAGGCTATGTATCGAGAGCTTATGGAAGAAGTCGGATTAAAGCCACATCATGTAGAAATACTTGGCCGAACAAAAGACTGGTTAAAATATGAAGTACCTTCACGATGGCTTCGAAGAGATTTTAGAGGTACTTATAAAGGCCAAAAACAAATATGGTATCTATTAAGAATGAAGGGTCAAGATACCGATATTTTTTTAAGAAATACTAAGAAGCCTGAATTTGATGCATGGCGATGGCATGATTACTGGATGCCTCTTAATGAAGTAATTGAATTTAAGAGAGATGTGTATAGATTGGCGTTAAACGAACTTCGTATATTTATAGATAATTAATCTATTTTTTTAATTCAGCAATAATTGTTTCGCCGTTAAAAACTTTTTCACCTAAAGTAACTTTTATCTTTGAGTTGATAGGTAGATATAAGTCTACGCGCGAACCAAATCTTATAAAACCATATCTTTCCCCAGCTTCCAATGCATCACCTTTATTAACGTAGCATAAAATTCTTCTCGCAATTAAACCTGCAATTTGAACGCAAGTAATATCAAAGCCTTCTTTGGTTTTAAGGTGAAGCGCACATCTTTCGTTCTCCAAGGAAGCTTTTGATAAAGCTGCATTAAGAAATTTTCCAGGAAAATACCACTTATTCATAATGATTGATTTGATCGGACTTTTATTTGAGTGAACATTAAAGACATTCATAAAGACGCTAACTTTAATTGCACGTCTATTAAGATACTCGTCTTTGCATTTTTCAATGACAATTACTTTGCCATCAGCTGCTGATACCACTATATTTTTCTTAGAGGGCGTATTTCTTTTCGGATCTCTAAAAAATTGCAGAATAAATAATGAGACGATCCAAAGAGGAATTGACCACAGAGTGCATATATTAAATACGAAGGCTGATATAGCAACGGATGCTATTAAGAATGGCCAGCCTTCTTTTGCTATGATAGGGTAAGTTTTTTTTGCCATGAAGCTAGTTTTTACTTTGATCTACAAGCTTATTTTTAGCAATCCAAGGCATCATTGATCTTAATTGTGAGCCAACTTTTTCAATAGGATGTTCAGCATTAAGTCTTCTTCTCGCCGTCATTTCTGGATAATTTGTTTTTCCTTCAAGAATAAAGCGTTTTGCATATTCACCATTTTGAATATTTTTCAAAGCTTCTTTCATTGCTAATTTGGCTTCATTACCAATTACTCTTGGACCAGTAACATATTCACCATACTCAGCATTGTTTGAGATGGAATAGTTCATGTTAGCAATTCCACCTTCATACATTAAATCTACAATGAGTTTAAGTTCATGTAAGCATTCGAAATAAGCCATCTCTGGTGCGTAACCTGCTTCAGTTAAGGTTTCAAAACCTGCTTTAACAAGCTCAACTGCACCGCCGCATAAAACAGCTTGTTCACCAAATAAGTCAGTTTCAGTTTCTTCACGGAAATCAGTTTCAATTACACCACCTTTGGTGCCACCATTTGCTGCAGCGTATGAAAGCGCGATATCTTTAGCTTTGCCAGATTTGTTTTGATAAATCGCAATTAATGTAGGAACGCCACCACCCTTAAGATACTCTGAGCGAACTGTGTGACCAGGACCTTTTGGAGCAATCATGATGACATCAAGATCATCTCTTGGAATAATTTGGTTGTAGTGGATATTAAATCCGTGTGCGAAAGCTAACACTGCATTTTTTTTCAAGAATGGTGCAACTTCTTGATGAAAAATTTGAGGCATTGTTTCGTCGGGTATTAAAAGCATAACGACATCAGCAGTTTTAACGGCTTCATTAATTTCTAAAACGTTATGCCCAGCACTTTTGGCTTTTTCCCATGATGCGCCACCTTTTCTAAGAGCAACAGTGACGTTGACGCCTGATTCTTTTAGATTGGCTGCGTGAGCGTGGCCCTGTGAGCCATAACCAACAATAGCAACATTCAATTTTTTAATTAAATTTAAATCAGCATCTTTATCGTAGTAAACCTTCATAATAACCTTTCAGTTTTAATTTATACCTTTAAAATTCTATCACCGCGTCCAATACCTGACGCACCAGTTCTTACTGTTTCTAAAATAGCCGCTTTATCAATGCTTTCAATGTAAGCGTCTAATTTGCTAGATGATCCTGTTATCTCGATGGTAAAAGAGCTATCAGAAACATCAATAATTCGGCCCCTGAAAATATCACACATTCTTTTCATCTCATCTCGATATTGAGCATTCGCTTTTACTTTAACGATCATTAATTCTCGCTCAATAAATCGACCATCGTTAAGATCTAATACTTTTACAACATCAATTAATTTATTTAACTGCTTAATGATTTGTTCAATAATTTCATCTGAACCAGAAGTTACAATCGTCATTCTCGATAGCGTTGAGTCTTCAGTAGGCGCTACAGTCAAAGATTCAATATTGTAGCCCCTCGCAGAGAATAGACCTGATACTCTTGATAAAGCGCCAGATTCATTTTCCATTAAAAGAGAAATAATATGCCTCATTTATAAATCCTCAGCCGTAATCATTTCTGATAAGCCTTTTCCATTAGGAACCATTGGGAAAACATTTTCTTTTTGATCTGTAATAAAGTCCATAAAGACCAAGCGCTCTTTAAGTTTGTTACTGAATGCTTCCTTGAGTGCGGGTTCAACATCACTAGGTTTTTCGATCTTCATTCCAACGTGACCATAAGACTCAGCTAGTTTTACAAAATCAGGTAATGCCTCCATGTAGGACTCTGCATAACGATTTCCATAAAAGAATTCCTGCCATTGTCTTACCATTCCCATGTAACGATTATTAAGGTTAATAATCTTAATAGGCAAATGGAATTGTTTGCATGTAGACAATTCTTGAATACACATTTGTATGGAAGCCTCACCTGTAACGCAAGCAACTTTTGCGTCAGGGTGAGCTAATTGAGTACCCATTGCGTAAGGTAAACCAACACCCATCGTTCCAAGTCCGCCAGAATTAATCCATCTTCTAGGTTTATCAAACGGGTAGTATTGTGCTGCCCACATTTGGTGTTGACCTACATCAGAAGTGATAAAGGCGTCACCTTTTGTGACTTTGTGTAATGTTTGAATTACAAACTGAGGCTTGATAAGTTTTTTGTCATTTTTAAAACTTAAACAATTCATTGATCTCCATTGGTCTATGTCTTTAAACCAATGCTTAAGAGATGGGTTTTGTTTAGTTTTTTCTTTAGATAAGAGATCATTGAGTTCAGTAAGTACTGAAATAACATCACCTACTATAGGTATATCAATCTTTACTCTTTTAGAGATAGATGATGGATCAATATCAATATGAATGATTGTTTTTGGTTTTGATAAAAAGTGTTCTGGATTGCCAATCACTCTATCGTCAAAGCGCGCGCCAACAGCTAACAATACGTCACATTCTTGCATTGCCATGTTAGCTTCATAAGTTCCATGCATGCCCAACATGCCGAGGAATTGTTTATCGCTTGCTGGAAAACCACCTAAACCCATAAGTGTGCTTGTGATGGGAGATCCAATAGCGCGAACAAATTTGGTTAATTGTGAAGCAGCGTCTCCTAATACAACGCCACCACCTGAATAGATCATCGGTCTTTTAGCATTCAAAAGAAGCGATAGTGCTTTCTTAATTTGACCGCTATGACCTTTAACAATAGGGTTATAAGACCTTAAATGAACTGATTTTGGATAGCTAAATTCGTACTTTTCGGCAGTGATATCTTTTGGTATATCAACCAGAACAGGCCCGGGTCTGCCGCTTGATGCAACATAAAATGCTTTTTTAATAGTTGATGCAATATCTTTAATGTCTTTAACTAAGAAATTATGTTTCACACAAGGGCGGGTAATCCCAACCGTGTCACACTCTTGGAAGGCGTCTTGACCTATAGCGTAAGTGGGTACTTGACCACTTATGATTACCATAGGGATGGAATCCATATAAGCCGTGGCAATACCTGTTACCGCATTAGTAGCACCAGGACCTGAAGTTACAAGTGCAACCCCCACTTTTCCAGTGGATCTAGAGTAAGCATCAGCTGCATGAACCGCAGCTTGTTCGTGACGAACCAAGACATGCTTAAATTTATTTTGCTGAAAAACAGCATCATAAATATTAAGGACGGCGCCACCAGGATAACCAAAAACGAATTTGACTTTTTCCTCGTGAAGGCAACGAATAACAATTTCTGCGCCAGAAATGTGGTTTGAGCTCATAGAATTCTTGATTGTAATTAATGAGATAGCTATAAACCCTCAACCTTAACGCTTTAAGCGTGTTTGGTCAAGTTTAGAGACTTTTAAAAGTCTCAATTTTCATAGACAAATCAATTGCTTTGATATTTTTTGTGAGTGAACCTAGAGAAATTCTATTTACACCAGTGAGTGCAATTTTTTTGACATTTTTTAATGTAATGTTTCCTGATGCTTCAAGAATGGCTCTTTTTTTATTAAGAAAGACAGCTTTTTTAAGACTTTTAATACTAAAGTTATCCAGTAGTATGTTTTTAAAGCCTATTTCTATGGCTTTTTCAAGCTGATCAAGGCTTTCAACTTCAATTTGTACGTCTTTATTTTTTGCATATTTCAAAGAAAGCGATAGTAAATCCCCCATTATTTTTGAAGATTTAATATGGTTTTCTTTAATAAGAATTTGATCAAAGAGCCCAATGCGTTGATTATTGCCACCTCCAATAGTGACAGCATATTTTTGCGCAATTCTCAACCCTGGGATTGTTTTGCGTGTATCAAATATTTTTGCATGGGTATTTGCAATAGCTTTGACATATTGATGTGTAGTCGTCGATGTTGCGGACAATGTTTGTAGAAAATTAAGTGCAACCCTTTCGCCACTTAAAATAGGCCTTGTTTTGCCATAAATCTCACAAAGCCTTTGATTTTTTTTCACAATCTCACCTTCTTTAATAAACCACTTTATTTTGATCTTTGGGTCTAGCATTAAGAAGGTGGCATTAAACCAAGGAATGCCAGAAATTAAAGCTGATTGTTTGGATTTAACATATGCTTTTGCAGAAGATTTTTCTTCAATGAGTTGAGCAGATAAATCCATATTGCCCATATCTTCTTGAAGTGCCATTTTGATATTTTTTTGAATGGCTTCAGTTAAAATTTTTTTATTTATTTTTGATCTTTGCATAATGTAGAAGCTTATCAAATTATAATAAATTTAGTTTTTTTAAATCGAGAAATACATGAAGCTTTTTTATTCAAACAATAGCCCATACGCTAGAAAGATTAGAATTCTCATTGATGAGAAAAAAGTATCAGTCACTTTAGAGAAAGTTGTGCTTGCAGACAAAAATTGCACTATTCATGAATATAACCCTTTGGCTAAAGTGCCTACATTAATTGCAAACGATATATCTATATTTGATTCGCCTGTAATAGCTGAATATGTAGACCAAAAGAGTGGTCCGCCTTATTTAATACCTAGCGATTTTGATAAAAAAATATTAGTCAAAAGATGGGAGGCTATATCGGATGGATTATGTGACGCTGCAGTAGCGATTATGTTGGAAAAACGTAAACCTCTTTCACAACAAAATGCTGATCTTTTTGAAAAGCAAATGAGAAAAATAAAATTAAGTCTGGAGTGGCTTAATCGCGAAATGGAAGGGGAAGAATATTATCTGGAAAATAAATTTTCATACGCTGATATAGCGGCCGGATGTGCTTTAGGATACGTTAAATTGAGATACCCTGAAATTGACTTTGAAAATGAATATCTAAATTTATATCGTTTATATGAATTACTTATGCAAAGACCATCTTTTCAGACAACGGCACCTGAGCCTTATCTATAGCGCTTTCAATAATAGCCCCACCTAAGCAAACATTGCTCTCATAGACTACTACTGATTGTCCAGGAGTAATGGCCCATTGTTTTTGCCCAAAAAATATCTCTATAGAGTCATCTATTATTGTATCGATTTCACAAGGCGCATCGGGTTGGCGGTATCTCGTCTTAGCACCGTATACCCAATGTTTTTTTGGTAAAGCTCCATGTATCCAATGAGTTTTCTTTGCAGTTAATCCATCTTTAAATAGAAGGGGGTGTCCATGGCCTTGCGCAACAAAAAGCGTATTTTCTTGGATATTTTTTTCGGCAACAAACCAGGGCTCCCCATTGCTTGTTTTAGAGCCGCCAATCCCTAGTCCTTGTCTTTGGCCAAGAGTGTAAAACATAAGACCTATGTGTTCACCGACTATTTTCCCGTGTTCATCTTTTATAGGGCCCGGTGAATTTTCTATATATTTATTTAAAAATTCAGTAAAAGGTCTTTCACCAATGAAACATATGCCTGTTGAGTCTTTTTTGTCACTATTATGAAGGCCTTCTTTTTTAGCAATTTCTCTTACATCTTTTTTAAGAAGGTTCCCTAGTGGAAATATAGATTTTGAGAGCTGGTGTTGATTGAGTCGATATAAAAAATAACTTTGATCTTTAGTTGAGTCATCGGCTTTAAGAAGGCTATATAAGCCATCAGTCTCTTTAATTTGTGCGTAATGACCGGTTGCAATTTTATCAGCACCCATTGAAATTGCATGATTTAAAAATGCATTAAATTTAATTTCGGAATTACATAATATATCTGGATTCGGTGTTCTTCCGCTTTTAATCTCATTAATAAATTCAGAAAAAACTTTTTCTTTATATTCTTTGCTGAAATTTACCACTTCAATATCAATACCAATTTTATCGGCAACAGATACTGCGTCTACAAGATCTTGTTTGCTTGAGCAATACTCGTCATCGTCGTCATCTTCCCAATTTTTCATGAAAAGCCCAACGACTTTGTACCCTTGATTCTTTAAAAGCAAAGCAGTTACCGAAGAATCAACGCCACCAGACAAACCTACAATGACTGTATTATTTTTCATTTAATTAATTAAATTCTGAGCCAAGTTTTTTCGATCTTTCATAAGCAGCTCGCGTTGCTTTTAAAAGTGCTTCATTTAATTTATTTGACTCAAGTTGTTTTAATCCTTCTTCTGTCGTACCGCCTTTTGAAGCTACCGATACAATTAAATTTTGAAGGTTATTTAACTGATCTTTCGCCAAATGAGATGAGCCAAGCATAGTTTTGCTACATAATTTTTCAGCCTCATTTCTTGATAAGCCTAATTCGATAGCTGCTTCAATGAATGCATTAAGGAAATAAAATACATAAGCAGGACCGCTTCCTGAAATAGCTGTAACTGCATCCATTTTAGATTCATCATCTAGCCATATAAAATCCCCAATAGCACCTGCAATTTCTTCTATAGCCATTTTATTTTTTTGATCTAAAGTTTCTTGAGTAAAAAGAGCTGTAATCCCAAGTTGAATTTGAGCACACATGTTAGGCATAGAGCGAACAATGTTTTTATGCCCATTCGTCCATTTTTCAATAGATTTTATTTGAATGCCTGCCGCAATCGATAAAATAATTTGTTTCGAAATTTCATGAGATATTGATTTGAGAAGAGACTCAGTTTGCTGAGGTTTAACGGCAAGCACAATAATTTCATCATTATCTATTTTTTTAAATTCTGCTTCTGATGAAATATTAAATTTAGTTTTAAGATCCAGTCTCTTTTTGCTATCAGATTCAATCACTCGAATAAGCGCAGGGGTATAGTTTTTATTTAATAGGCCACTAATCATAGCTGTTGCCATATTGCCACCACCTAAAAAGCAAATATTCAATTATCGTCCCCTTGAGTTTTTATGGCTCGCGCCCCAAAAATAGCGGTTCCAATTCTAACAAGATTTGAGCCATATTCAATTGCTAGCTTAAAGTCACTCGACATTCCCATGGATAAGGTATCAATGGTATCAATTTCATTTTTGAGTTCGCTATAAAGTATATGCATAGCTTTAAATTCATCAACAACTTGTTTGATATTCTCCGTGTTCGAGGGTATAGACATAATACCTCTTAGTTTAAGCTTAGGAAGTTCTTTGAGCGCTTGAATGAGTTCTATTAGTTGTATTTTTGCATCTTTAATTGGGATGCCACTTTTAGTTTCTTCCCCGCTCGTATTGATTTGGATGCAAATATTTAAAGGTGGGGCATTCAAAGGTCTATTATCGTTAAGTAATTTCATAACTTTTATTCTGTCAACGCTATGTACCCAATTAAAATTTTCTGCAATAAGTTTGCATTTATTGCTTTGAATGGGTCCCAAAAAATGCCATTGAATTGGAAATTTTTCTAACTGCTTTTTTTTGTCGAGCGCTTCTTGAAGGTAATTTTCTCCAAAATTTAAAATACCAACATCAAAGGCCTCGATTATTTTATTAAAGTTCTGGCCTTTGCTCACAGCTACTAAAGTAATTTTTTCATGAGAAGCATGGATAGCAGAAGCTTCTTGAATATCGTCATGAATTTGAGAAATATTTTGGGAGATTGTGGACATTAGTAAAATAAAAAAACCAAGCAAAATTGAAGTTTGCTTGGTTTTAGTATGTTTAGCAACAAAGAACTTGCTAATAAAAAAACGGGACTTAAAGTCCCGTTATATTTATTTCTTAGCTGCTGGTTTTCTTTTAGCTGCTGGTTTTCTTTTAGCTGCTGGTTTTCTTTTAGCTGCTGGTTTTCTAGCTGCTGGTTTTCTAGCTGCTGGTTTTTTCTTAGCTGCTGGTTTTTTCTTAGCTGCTGGTTTTTTCTTAGCTGCTGGTTTTTTCTTAGCTGCTGGTTTTTTCTTAGCTGCTGGT
>JGI24890J29729_1001399_pt1 | contig 11028 bp, 13 predicted proteins | sample FreactcultureFD7_FD_29729 | JGI IMG/M metagenome (IMG submission 29729)
TTAAACTAATAGGCTATTGGAAGACAAAAAAATTAAAAAAACTAGAATCTAATAAGATATATCCCGATGAAGGCTTTCAGTTACTTTATATTGCTGATGCTATTAAGGTTAATGACTTTGTTCCAATGCATGAAGTTTCAGAACGTATGTTTATCCCCACGGAAGAAGTAAGAAATATTCATCATAATTATGATAATTTTAAAGAGATTTTAGACTATATTACATCTATACAAGATTAGCCCTACTAAGTGATTCTAAAATTGTACTTTTATCATCAAATTCGAATTCAAATCCACTGATTATAACAACTGGTTTATTTGTTCCTCTTTGGCCCATAATAAGCCCTGCAGAAGCAGCTAACATATCCGAAATTGTTTCCTCGGATTTATTTATCTTTCCTTCTTCATCTTTTGACTCAGCATACCTGATAGGCGGTATTCCATATAATCCTATTGCAAGCTGTGTAGCTCCACGCTTCTCAACACGACCATCACTATCCGTTATAATAACTGCTACCTTTACTCCAAATACAGAATAAATTTTTTCACCAATCTCCCTGGCACTTTTATCTGGATTTTTTGGCAGTAATATTACCTCGTCTGAGTTTTTCTTATCAACACCTGAACTTGTTAACCTTAACCCATTAGGTAGCCAGCCTGCTATATAGTTAATATCTAAATCTATTCGACTTCCATCCGGAGAACCGGTCTCATCTATTATTGCCTGAATTGTTCTAGGATCTTTACGAGGAATTTTTTTATGGATTTTATTTGCTATATCACTAACAACTACATCATTTAAAGACATTATTCTGCCTTCAGAAATGGACACTGCCTTTGAAGACACGCACAATATGTCATTTTCTTTAAAAGTTATTTTGGCTATATCAGCAGAAGCAATAATTATATCAGCAATATTATCTCCATTATCTATATATGGGACTTTAGGTAATGTTTTTATCTGTATAAAATTATTCATATTAAAATATGTCCTCATTCCAATTATCACATATTGAATTGATTAGATGAAATTTTCCATTATACATATTTCGCATTTTAGTAAAATTAGGATAATATCCTAGATATGAAGGACATAAATAACTTTAAAGATATAGATAAATACCTGAGAAGATTTAAACATACATCAACTACCCAGCCATATAATCTGAAACGCATGAAAGACTTGATGAAGTTTCTGGGCAATCCTCAAAAAAAATTAAATATTATTCACGTAGCGGGGACATCCGGTAAGACATCGACTTGTTATTACGTAGCTTCCCTCTTAAATCAGGCTGGTTATTCCACTGGTTTATCCGTTTCTCCACATATTGATGAAATTAATGAAAGACTACAGATAAATTTAAATCCATTAAAAATTTCCGCATTTATAGATGTTGTAAAAGAATTTAGTCAAACTATAGAATCATTTGATCAGGATATTACATATTTTGAATTCTTAATTAGTATGGCTTTTTGGTATTTCGAAACACAAAAAGTAGATTATGCAATTATTGAAGTTGGTATAGGTGGTCTCATAGACGGAACAAATATTGCAGATAATTCAAGCAAAATTTGCGTAATAACAGATATCGGAATTGACCACACCAAATTACTTGGCAATAGTATCGAACTAATAGCTAAACAGAAGGCTGGAATCATTAAAAAGAATAACCAAGTATTTTGCTATAATCAAAATAGCGCAGTAGACAATATAATAAAAAATGAAGCAAATAAATTCGAAGCTAAACTTCATCATCCAAAACATTATAAATATATTCTGAATCTTAATGAGTATCAAAAAAGAAATTTCTTACTTGCATGCTCTGTAGTTGACTATATTCTAGAAAAAGACGTTAAACATAGTCTTAATATGGAGCAGATAAAAAATGCTTCAAATATTATAATCCCAGGAAGATTTGAAGTAATTAAATTAAAAAATAAAACTATCATATTAGATGGGGCTCATAACCCACAAAAAATTAATTCTTTGGTGGAGAATGTTTTAAAGAGCTATCCCGATGAATCTACTAGAATTTTGATTGCCCTCAGTAGTAGCGATAAACAAAAGAATAACGAAATATTATTATCGCTTATAAAAATGACCAACAAAATTACAATCACACAACTAAGTCCAATTAATGATCAAGAATTAGAAGAAAAATACCAAGTGTTTAAAACAATATTGGATGGAAAAGATGTCAATTATTTAGGCGATCCTAAAAAAGCGCTTACCAATTCACTAGATTCGTCTGAAAATGTTCTTATTATAACTGGGTCTTTCTACCTAGTTGGTAAATATAGAAAAACACTTATTCAGGGATTGAATTAATAACTCTTCTAATAAAATCGGAAACTTTTTTTTCTTGGATGTGCCCAGACATTGCATAATGATTAAAACCAGGAGATGAATTTACTTCTATTACACTATAATCAGATTCATAATCGTGAATATCCTTAATAGCTATATCTAGTCCAATTAATCTAAGTCCAAAATTATTAGCAATATATGATGCAATATCTATCCATCTGTCATTAATATCACCTTTTACTTCTTCGCTAGTACCACCAGCAGATAAATTAGATACATTTAAAAGCTTTAGTATTTGGTATTTATTCAATATATTATCAAAAGATAGATTTTGACGATCTAGATTTATTTGTATTCTGGGGTCGTCTTCTTTGATTTTAATTTCACGGCCAAGATTTATATACTCCTCTAGAGTTTTCATTATTAGATCCTTAATTGTTGATTCGCCATCGCCGACTACAGAAAAAGGTGATCTCAAGTTGGCGAATATTAATTCTTCATCCATAACCACTAATCTATAATCCGGGTAATCGATAGACTTCTCGATAACTGCAACTTTAATTCTTGATGAATTATAGTCTTCTATAAGCTCTTCTAGTTCATTACTATCAAATACTTTATGGATACCTCTTCCAAGAGATCCGTTTACAGGTTTGATATAAACTGGATACTTAATTACGCTTGTAATATATTCATCCGCATCAACTATCTGATGTCCTGGTAATTTTTCATTTTCGGAATAATTTATGCTAATTTCATCAGCCCACCATGGCATTATGTAATCTCGACCCTCGGGCGTGTTAATTCCTATTGCGTTAAGTAATAATTTAGTATGTCCTTTATCTTTAGCTAAATGTGTTGAGGATGCTAAATTTACTCCAATATCATTTCCTTTAGTAATGCGATTAGATCCATCTATATAATTAATCTTCGTGACGTAACCAAAGCTTGGCTCAACTAGTACCTCCTCGACATTATCAAGATCACCATTAAGATATATTTCGATTATTTTCTGAGAAAGATATGGGTAGCGGCTAGCATCGACTTCATTAGCTTTTTGAAATTGTTCCATAGCCTTATTCTAATTCGATAAATTAACTAGTTAATATATTTGACAATTTATATATATCTGTCATTATATCATATTTTATACATCTCAATAACCTAGATACTTATAGATTGAATATTAGTGTTTTCAATAATTTTATTTAGGTTTTTCGTTAATCTAACTATTCTACCATTTACGGTTAGGTCTTCTCTTAACTGAGTTCTAGATAATACCGATTCGGCAGTTTTATTTCTTACGTGAGAGCTACAATCAAGATCTGCACAACAAAGAAAACCAAATGTCCGATTACGCTCACTCGGATTAATAATTGTAATGCTAGCGGCTTTCTTGCCAATCTGCCATGTTACGCAAAAATCACAAGTAATAGCGTTTGATCTACCCGTACTTTTATTAGTAAGTCCAGTTGTTAAGCTAAAAGGTATTACGTATGAATGATTAGAATTATCTAGTAGCATAACTCCTTCTTTATGATTCTGATCAAATACAGCGATAAATTCCATATCTTCCCAATTTTCAATATCATCAGAATTAAATCGAAGCCTACTACGTAGTCGCGGTTTAATTTTTCCGGCTTTTAACCTTTCAGTTAATTCATCGGTTGTTATCTTTTTCATAAGATAATTACAGCCTACTTAATTTTTCTATATATGTTTTAGAATTATGGGCCATCGGCAGCTGTAAAGCTTCTTCAATCGTAAACCACTTTGCTTGTAGTATTTCATGGAGCTGAGGCTTAATCTCACCAGATACATAAGTTCCATTGAATATATGAATATCATTCTTAGGATCATCGGTTGAAAACTCATCAATCATATTTATAATTTCACAAACAATATTCGTTTCTTCCAGCACTTCCCGAGCTAAACCTATTTCAATATCTTCGCCATCTTCTATTACTCCACCAGGAAAGTTCCATTTATGATCTTCTCTAAAAGGTGGTGCAATTTGAACAAGCAATATCTTGCCGTTTTTATTCTTTACAATTGCGAATGCACATTTAGCCATTGATTAATACCTTTAACGATTCAGTTAGAATGTCTTTTGATGTCTCTCGTCTCAGCTCCCTTGATTCCTGATAGTCTTCATCAATAACAGATTCTTCAGTAATTAAATTATCAGCAATCATAACGACTGCAGCCGATGGCACATTGAAGTGATTTGATATAGCAAATACAGTACTAGCTTCCATTTCAACTCCGTAATAACCTTGTTTAGACCAATTATCAACATCTTCTTTTGTTTCGGCCATCATTGCCTGGTAGGTTATAGTTGGCCCATTCCAGATCCGATATTTATCTTTAAGACTCAGAGTAAGTTCTCTGGAAAGTGCATTATTTGAATAATGGTCATTAGAATCAGGGCTATAGGCACGGGTTGTACTTTCATTACCATAGCTATAACTAGGGATAATAATATCTCTAGCCTTACCTTGTTTATTAAGGCCTCCACAACTGCCTATAACAATATTCTTTTTACTACCGAATAAACAGGCTAAGTGTAGATATTCTGAAAGCATAGCTCCGCCGTATGCAGTAACAAACCAATATTTATTGCCAATTATAGTGAATTCTATAACAGGTGCTAAGAAATCACCGAGATTTCGATAGCTAGAATTTGGATAATTCTTTAACTCCTCAATGAGTTCATCGTAAGGATAATTTTTATACGTTCCATAGACCATGAAGCCTTTGATCTCATAACTATCTGGTAGATCTAGGTAGTTCTTATATTCTTTAGCAGAAATTGATTTATACATATTATTATTTTAACAGAGTAGCCCTGTCAAAAAGAATACAATCATTACTATTAGCTAGCCGTATCGCCGTATTATTAAAGTAGCTATTAGTAACTACCATAGCTCTATCGCGTTCATATAGATTAAGTGCTTTTATAAAAAGGAATGCCTTGATGAACCATGACATGGCTATGGGTCCTAAAGCTGAAAAGATCACCATGATTATTTTTTAACTAAAAATTATTATGAAGACTTCACTATGCTTGATAACTATAAACATACAGTCAGTGAAACCGCTATTTTAATTCATGACATGCTAAAATAATTAGTATGTTAGCTAAAAATGAATTAAACACAAATGATGATGACATCAAATTGGTTTTTCCAAATGTTGATCGAGATGCTCCTAGAAGCGTTGAATGGCTTAGCGGTGAGGTTGGACACAGTACAATGCTACTAATGGGAAACTCTGAAAAAGATTCAGATAATATAATAAACATGCCCGATGATCAAAAATTAATAGAAGAGCAAAATAGAGTAAAAGAATTCATTGAAAATACCGGGGAATTAAATTGGACTATTCAATATAAAGGTAATCCTGTAGGAGCAATTTGGGTCGATTTGAAGGACAAAGTAATTAATTTAGAGAACGGCAAAAAAACAACTCTTAAAGGGCCATCACCACATATCATGATAGGAGACATACAAGCCAGAGGCAAAGGAATAGGTCCTAAGGCCAGTGAAGCTGTAATGGATTATTTACTACGAGATGGTGAGTATTCTACGATATATACTAGGGCTAGGACAGATAACCAAAGAATAATTAACATGCTAACAAGTCCAGAATCTAAATACATATTCACGGAAGATGGTAGCCCATATACGGATGAAGATGATTTAGAATTCCAAAACTTTAAATATGAAGTCGTCAATGGGTAATTACCATAGCTCTATCGCAATCATATAGATTAAGTGCTGTTACAGCTTGTCTGACTGCGTTAGCTCCAACAACTCCCTTATGCCGCTTAACTTGTATTCCATATCTAATACCGTCCTTCACGGCTACTATATCTATGCCTAGATCATACTTTTCAGTTAGCTTAGTCTTGTATCCTTGATTCTTCAGATACTTAGCTACATACTTCTCGAATTCTAGTCCGGTCATATTATCTACATGAGATAATTTGTATTTAATGAATCTACTTAATCTTTACAGTATCTTTATAGGAAGTACCTGGCTGCTGTACTTTGAATCCTGTAGGACTAATGTATCTTTTTTCTAGAATAACTAATCGATACTAAATTAAAATAAATAATCATCAAAAATAGGATAATGAATTCGTAAAGTTATATATAATAGTATAGATGCATAAAATACTAAAATTGCTAAAGAAAAATTATTTTATTATATTCGCCAGTATATTAATATTTTTATTTTTCTCTCTAACATTTATGTCCACGAATGGCATGCATCTTTTTGGGATCAAAACCACTCCTGAATCAATTACTTATGACGAGATGGCTCATATAGCAAGTTCATATCAATATGATCATGATATGAAGATGGTTTTAAATCCCGAGCATCCAATTCTAATAAAAACTCTTGTCGGTATTCCGCTGAATCTAATGAATATTAATTCGACCAAATATACATATAAGACTCTTATATCATCAAACAATGACTTTCAATGGGATTACGCAAACGCTTTAATATTTAAAAACAATCCTACCAGAAGTGCAGAAATTATATTCACCGCAAGGCTCAGTGTCTTATTAATCAATACATCACTTCTGATTCTTGTCTGTTTCCTTGCTTATAAATTATTCAGCAAAAAAGTATCCCTCATAATGCTTTCTTTGCTGGTATTTAATCCAAATGTCTTAGCCCATGCTTCACTAGTAACATTTGATGTCCCTTCATTGCTCACGACTCTTTTAGCATTACTATGCTTCTATGGCTTGCTTAAGAATAATAATGCTAAATGGGCAGCCTTAAGCGGCCTTGCTGGCGGTATAGCCTCGATAACAAAATATTCTTCAGTTGTCTTGATTGTATTTATTTTCATATTCTATCTTATATATTCCATGCTTCATCGCAAGGATCATGATTTTATGCATAAAATCAGGATGCTATTAATATACTCATCAATAGTGGTAGCAGTAATAGTAGCCGTTTACCTGCCTTTTACTTATGGTATTGCAATAAGCGATGAACACTATCAGATATACAATATTTGGTACGGGCATCTTAGCTTATTCTCAAAACCACTAATAGATTTTTTGCTTTCATTCTCAGCAATTACTAAAGCTTTAGCTGTGTGGATTGATGGTTTATTTATTACTAATTTGGAAGTAGGGATTAATCGGTCGGGTGTTATGCTCTTGGGCCGTTCTTACGATACAGGTTTCTTATTACAGTATTTCCCAATAATATTCCTAACAAAAAATTCTATTGGCGAACTAATTTTATTCTTTACTGGAATTTGGTTGTTTATCAGAACATTATTTAAGAAACATGACGATTATTTCATTGATGAAACTTTTGCTTTTATATACGCATTTATCTATTTCGCTCTTGCCCTCTATTCTAAATTAAAATTAGGTGTAAGGCATTTATTGCCGCTTGAAGGAACTCTTTCGTTATGCATAGCAATAATATTCAATAATAATTGGACCAAGAAAATTTTAAAAATAAAAGTATCCACGATTTTTTATGTTCTAATTATCCTTAGTTTTATTTCTACCGTAGTCGCATACCCACATTATTTGAGTTACTACAATGAGACTGTAGGAGGTACATACAACGCCTATAACGTTGCTGAAGATTCTAACTACGATTGGGGTCAAGATTATATAACTCTCAAGAACTGGCAGAAAGCTAATCCTGATAAAAACCTTTATTTTGATATATTTGCAGCAACAGGAGTTAGAGAAGCTTATTTTGGAAATGATCTAAGTCGGTTTGTGGTGTGGAATAAAAATAATCTACCTTCTGGCAGCTATATAGCCGTTGATTCAGCAAATGTAACTTCAGCTCAAGCGTCACAACATTTTTCATATAAGCAAATATTCAATAAACCTCCGCTAAGACTTACACCATCTATATTTATATTTGAGAAATAGCAATACACTAGAAAATTGAATATATGTCATTTTAATTATATAATATGTATAATCAAGGATTTGCAAATGGATAACAATAATTACAACCAAACAAAATCAGACAATGCAATTAGAAATATAACTTTCGATGTTGATACTATTAACTTCACGCCTGAAATTCAATCCCCAATCGATGTACAATGGACAGCTACAGATTTTACTGAAAAAGTTCAGGGCATACCAAACGAATCGATAAGACAGACCTTAATTGAAACTGGTGTTATGTTTATAGGATCGGAACCACCTATTATTGAAGTCAGCAATCAACTTGATTTCGACCTTCAAAGCCTTTGTGCACTCCATGAAGAATTATGTATGATTCAAAAAATAGCGGAATGTCACAAGGTTGAAGATATAATAATTGAATCTATGAAAAATGAAGAATTAAAACCAGATTTCATCAAAATGCGACTTCGTATGTTTGAAGCTCTTATCGAACTTAATCCCGACCAAGAATCCTTCAGACAAACGTATAGTTTGCTTTTAACAAAAAGAGAAAAATATTGTCCAGAAGATTAATTAGCTTAGATGAGAAATATAATATTCATAACTGGGAACAAGAGAAAGATACGAGAAGCGAGATCTAGTTGCGATCTTTTCAACATACATGTAGAACCTAGATCAGTATTTATTAATGAAATTCAAGATCATGACCCAATCAATATTACCAAGCAGAAGGCTAGGGACGCTTTTAATGCAATCAAGGAACCTTTGATAGTAAACGATGCATTTTGGTCAATTACTGCACTTAATGGTTTTCCTGGTGGCTATATGAAAGATATGATAGATTGGTTTAAAAGCATAGATTTCATCAATCTCATGAAAGATAAAAAAGATAAGTCAATTATTATAACTGATTGTACGGTATATATAGATAAAAATGGCACGAAAGTTTTTTCTAAAGAAATACCTTGTGAATTTGTAATGAAACCAAAAGGTAAGGGAAGTTCAATCGAACGCGTAGTTATGTTTAATGGAAAAACATTAGCTGAGCATCATGAAAATGGCGACTTAGCTGAAAAACCAGACGAATTGATTTATTTCGACTTCGCTAAGTGGTACTCTAATCTATAAATTTTTAATTAAATAGACAAGGCCACTAAATTCTTCAGTGTTAAAGTGACCTTTATCATGAAATATTACCAGTTCTGCTGATGGAAGTGCAGAACTATATTTGTCTGAATCAGTGATAGGCACTACCGGGTCATCCTCTGAGTGCAATATATAGATTTTTTTTACTTGTTTATTTAATTCACTGAAGTTATCAGATAAATTGAAATCTCCTAAGGAATTATTGTTTTTCTCAAACGGAGCTGCTAATAGAAATAGAGCGTCAATAATTTTAGGAAATTTGTTTTCAGATAGATATTTAGCTAAAAATATTCCACCAAGCGAATGACCAACTAAAATAACATTATTATCAAGTACTTTAGTTACTGCTTCAAAGTATAATTTCCACTCATTATATCGCGCGAATGAAGCATTAGGCATTCTAGGATTCAATACTTCATAATTAAGGCCTAGTTTGTCAGAAATAGTTTGCTTCCATTCAATAGTAGAATAAAGCCGTGTTTTATCTACCTCACTATTCTTAATGTAGTCTATGTAATCTGAATGATTAGCAAAAGTATTGCCACCGTGTATTATAAGTATTTGTTTAATATCCATGGTGTTTGATTCAATTTATTTTGAAAAAGATTTATACCATACAGCAAATAAGTGCCAAGCATCTGGATGAGTGAGGTATCTCTTTGCAACAGCTGCCTCGCCTTGTTCGAATACTTCAGCAATTGTTTTGCCGTTGTCGTTATCTAGTTCAGTAACTGTCATATTGGGGGATTTTTCGTTTTTGCCCCTTGGCTTGTCGATAACTTTTCCTTTAATATCATTCTTGAATACTTTCATAGTATCTCCATCATAGTAAGCTAGCATTTGATGAAGAATAATTGTTCTATCTTTAACTCCGTCCATCAATCTCAAGAAGTCTTCAGATTTAAACCAGCTATTAACTGATTTCATATACGGCCCTGGGAAACCATTGAGGGCTGGTATATCCCATGAATCATCACTGACAACAATTGGTTTCGCTAATAGTTCATAAGCTCTACATGCTTTGTCCTTGACTATGGGAACGGGATCTTCTCCCTGAATTTCATCAATATCAGCACTTGCTTGCTCTACTGTTATTTCGAATTTTGAACAGACTGTCTGAGCTATGAGTAATTTTTCTTTATTAGTTGTGGCAAAATATACACTATGCATGGTGCCTATAGTATAACTGCTTTGGGGTTTTATTTATACTTTGAGCGTATCCAGATAAGATTTAGAATTATGTGCCATCGGCAGTTCTAAGTTTAATCATAATAAAAGGCTCGAAAACAATATTCATTTGATCCGTTCATTACAAATTGCAAGGCAATTACTTGCTCAACATCAATAAAGCTTTAAGAATAAGCATTATTCGATAGACGTATATTTTAATCAGACATATAATGTATAATTAATTTAAGGATAATACACTAATAACAAAATGAATTTATAAAATGAAATACATGAAAAAAAGAACGATTCGGTTTATTTTTATAGGGATAGTCAACACTTCTATAAATTTTGTTATTTTGAATTTAGCCTTTTACGATTTGGGATTTACTAAAATATGGTCGAACATTTTTGCAACATCCGTGGCACTAATTTTTAGTTTTATTTTAAATAAAAATTTTGTCTTTGCGCATAAGGGTACCTGGTTTAAGCCTTT
>JGI24890J29729_1001400_pt1 | contig 11017 bp, 13 predicted proteins | sample FreactcultureFD7_FD_29729 | JGI IMG/M metagenome (IMG submission 29729)
TTCAGTAAACTTGCTGAAGAAGATTGATTAGTAACTTTGTTATGAGTTTTGAGAACCCACCGTAAGGTGGGTTTTTTATTGGTTAAACGACTCTTGTAGAATACACAATCATTTTTTGGAATGTTTCTTCCAGATTTCTGACTGGTGGAAGTTTCTTCTTAGGTTGTGGAGTAGGTTTTTGTGTTGAAGAAGTGGTAGATGAATTATTAATGTTAACTTCTGGTGGTGCCGCCATCTCATCAATCTTAGCAGTATTATTTTCTGCTTGAACAGAATTCAGTTTTGCTGAAGCTGGTACGGAAGGTGCAGCTGCTGGTGCTGCGGCTGGTGATNCTGAAGGTGCAGCTGCTGGTGCTGCGGATGGTGATGCTGAAGGTGCAGCCGGATCAGGAGCTTGCTCAGATTTTCTTAATGCTATTTCTTTTGTTAACTCAGCAAATTCAGGAGTTTTAACGTGGCCAAATTCTGTCTGTTGTTGTAATTTTGCTTCCAGTTCTTCCAGTGTAGCCTTTTTTAATCCTTTTTTATCTACCTGTTCTGCTTTCTTTGTTAATTCTTTACTTGTTTGTTCTTCATCATAACTAGGTCCTTGTCCTTCGGATCCTAGGCCGGCAACAGCCATACCAATGCCACCTTCACCTCTTAATGCGGCCTGTGGATCGGCTGCAATTTGTTTAACCATCCAAGCACCAACTGTTCCGGCAACAACTGCGCCAATTAATCCTACACCTAACGGTGAGGCAACTAATCCGCCCAGCCAACCTAATGCGGTTAATGCAGTTTTGCCAAGATTGAATACACTTGCTATAGTATCTAATAAACTTCCGCCACCAGTATCATCACCAGGAATAACTTCTGCAGTACCTTTATCAACCTTCAAACTCTTTTTCAAATCCTCAATGGATTTTAAGAGTCTAGCATGCCTCTTACCTGCTTCCATTTGAGATTCTTCTTTGAAGTTGTTTTCTTGCTCTCTACGCAGTTTATCGTCATTGTAGTTTTTATCCATGAAGTTATAAATCTTCAGGAGCATATCGATAAGTTCATTACCTTGTTTCAAAGGTTTAATTTTAGATGCAGTTTTACTGTCAGATTTAACTTCTTTTGCTTTACCTGAAAAAGAAACATCCTTTTGTTTAGATGCAGTTTTTTTACCTGAAGCGACTTTTACAAAATCTTTGGAAAATTTGCCTGTAAGTTCAACAACAGCGTCTTTTGTTTGTTCTGATATTTTAGCCATTTGTTATTTCTTCTGATGTGGGTTTCTATCGTCATAATCATCAGCAGCTGCCGGTTGACTGGTAGTGGACTGGTTTTGTGTCGAACTATTATTATTTACATTAATCTGCTGCTTCACATCGGCAGCCTTCTTCATATCTTTGTTTTCTTTAGATGCTTGGTCTATTTGAGTACCGGTTGTAGGTGCTGCTGTAGATGCTTGGCTTGCTGGAGGTTGTTTTGAATATTCTTCCGCTAGTTTTGCTCTATGTTCAGATTCCATTTCACCAGATTTTAATCTTTTATCTGCAAAACCAACCGCTTTATTGACTGTTGTTATATTTTCCAATTGCTCTGGTTTTTTTCCTTTATATGATAAGAAAAACCATGGAATTGATTTAGCTGCAATTGCTGGAGTATTTAATAAATCCGGATTTGATAATAATTCAGGCATTTGCAAATATTTACTCAAAGCTTTATATGCATTTTTTCCAGTAATTTGTATAAATCCTCTACCTCGATATTTCCACCCATCACCCGGTTCCGAATTGCCGTCAGTTTTGGCATAAACATGATTAGCTAATTCTTCTGGTTTACTCACAAGCGATTGAGCAAATTCTAATGTAGGTATACGATTTTTGCCAAATGTGTTTTGAATACCTTCAGCTTTTGTATAATTCAAGTTTTCACTTTTTGGTTTAAAATCAGATTCAGCTTTAACTTGTGCTAATATATTAGCTTGTGCTTTTTTGGAAAGACCGGCTTCAGTTAGAGCTGCAATAACAACGCCAGCCCCTGCAGCTGCTGCACCACCAGCAACACCAATAGCAACTTTTTCTCCAATTCCTGGTGCTTTTGTTGCTGATGGTTTTGGTGTTGTTGGTGTTGGTGCTTTTTCTGGTGCCTTTGGTGCTTCAGGTTTTACTTCTGTAACCTTTTTTTCTGGAACTTTAGGAGTTTCTTTGGGTGTTACTTTTTCTGCTGTAGGTTTTTCAGCAGGCTTTTCAGTAGTTTTGGTTGGTTTTGCTTCTGTAGGTTTTCCTTTACCTTCATCCTTTTTGGTAGTAGGCTTAGGCTTTTCTTCTTTGGGTGGTTCCTTTTTAGGTGGTTCTTTTTTCTTAGGTTTTCTTTTGAGAGTGAGTGCCTTGATTAACTCATTGTTTCTATCTTCTTCATCACTTTCTTTTGTTTTATCAAAATTCTTTGCTATTTCCATCTGAGAAATTTGATCTTCACGAGCTCGTTGCATCGTTTTGTAGATCATTCCTAATACTTGAGTGGATTTGGATAAAGCATCAGTATCAATAGGTTCATTTGCTTGACCTTTTGGTACTTTATTCTTACCTGTACCGCCAAGCAGAGCCAACAGCAAATCTTTGCCGGTGTTTTTTACTGCCTTAGCAATAGCTCCCAATACGGACATTACTTCCTCTGTCGTTCTTTTATCTTAGCGTTTTCTTCTTCAATGTACTGTATGAGTAGGGAAACGTAAATATCCCTTTCCCAAGGTATCATACTCTCAAGTTCAAACAAACTATACTTATGGTGTTGCATCAACGAAAAGTTTGTTGTATAATAATTCTTTAAATTGTCATGACGAAATGTTAGCCGAAAAAACTTTCAAGGCCTTCAACCTCAATGTGATGTTGAAAACCGCACTTACTGCAAGTCAGATCGATATTCTTTTTTAACTTAGGTAGATTATTAAAGAATTCTTCTACTTTAGCAAATTGTTCTTGGTTCATACCTTCAACAAAGGTCAACCATTCACCTGGTTGTGCCTCATGTGCATAGTAGAACTGACTACCATCATAAATGTATTCAATACTTTCAGCAATCATATTAAAAGTAACTTCATTGATGTTATCGTAATTTAAAGAATCTCCAATGATGTGAAACTCAGGATATTTCAATTTGATGGCAATTTTATCATCCAATTGAATCTCTGAAGAAACTTCTTTTTCTTGTGTGACTTTAATCTCAGTCAAATCAATTTCTGAGGTCATAACATTACCACACTCTTTGCCTTCTACTTCATTGTTGCACTTGTATCGTGATTCTATAACCTCACCCACCGATTTGGCACGGAGATTAATAAAGTAAAACTCTATATCAATAATAGGCAATTTCTCTACATCAATACCTTCTGTTAAGGTACAATTGTGAAGAATATCTCTTACTGCTTGTTGGATCGAAGATGCATCACTCGATTCCATGGCCATCAGCAAATTTCTTTGTTCCTTGACCAAAAATGGTCTATATTTAATCTTCTTTTTTGAAACTGGCAATTCAATTTCATATGTTGGTACATCTAACTTTGGTAAAGCCATGATTAACTCCTATAATAAAATCATTAATTAAAAACCTGGTGCACCACCAAAAATTCCACCGACAACTGAGGTGATAAGTTGCTGACCCAAACGCTGACCCAAATTCTGTAAAGAATTGTTCTGCCAACGAGTATATGCAAATGTTACTGATAATTTATGGAACCCTTCCGATGACCAATCTAAGTCCAATTGATTTATAGAAATAGGATAAGCATCAAATAAATCTACTTGATATGTTAAAGTATTAGTTACATCATATTGGTTGATTGTAATAACGGTTGCGTATTCACTCTTATATTGATAATTAAAACTATATGAAGGATTAATCAATTCCATCCAATTATCAAAAAAGACCTTTTCATTCATATCATCAGTAAGAATAAAAGTTAAATCTATATCATTGTAGGTTGTAAGATAGGGATATTTTTCAACTGGATTAGATCCAATTTTTTGTTCAGCCGTAGCAAAAGTTCTTCCCGGTAACTGAGCAGAGTCACACCGATAAGTTAAGTTTTTTGCAGTCGAAACATAAGGTATCAATACCAAAGGTGTGGCAATATTTACATCGAACCGACTTGTTCGAGCTACATCTTTTGAAAATGACGATTTGAAATCGCTTATACTACCGGACATTTAATTCTTCCTTTAAGATATTGAACCAAAAGTTTTATTGGCATCTTTAATCGTGTTGACTGATTCTTCCCAGACTTCTTTAGGTTTGGCACCTTTAAACTGCTGGATTGGCAAGAATGAAGCAATTTCCCACTCAGATGGCTGAATGGCAAGTACTTTTGACTTAATCTGGCTAGTCAAGTAGCGCTTAATACATGGCCTGAACTCTTTAAAACGCTTGGAGGCGTTCAGAATATCATAAGTGATACGGACTTTCATCACATCATTATCATCGTTTAGGACCGCATAGGACATGAGTTTGCTCAGGAATGCCAGTCTGTACTTATATGGTAAATAATGAAGGTTTAGACCTAGGAAACCATCATTATACTTCTCCAGTGCCAGAACCATAGGAAAACGGTCATAATATGGCATTTCTGCCTTACCCAATGGATCATAATAAAAACAATATAAACGACCTAAAAGAAATTTCTTATCTTTCCGAAAGGCTTCTTGTGAGATACCTCTAGGAATGGATGATGGGTTCCGAATCTCATCAATTTTATCTTTTAACCATTTCATTGATTCTCTGGAAAGGATCGCTTGATCCATAGCGGATCGTTGTTGTGCTAATTGTGTAAGTTTAGATTCGTATGCCATGTGATTATTTAGTTGAGTCCAAGGTGATCTTCCGTCATTAACATGAACTCCCAATTACGATCAGCACAATACTCAACAGCTGCTTTCCATTTGGCCTGGTTGACGCCATAGGTAGATACTTCTGTAATGTATTGCTTAGTAATTCGTTTTCTTGGTTCAGGTGGCAGAGTTTGTTTCTTAGGTTTAACTTCAATCATTAAAGTTTTAAATTTACCATCTTTAGTTTTTGATTTAACTAAAAAATCAGGGAAATAACGATGCCACTTGCCATCCACAGGAGATTTATAGGGAATTACCGTTTCTTCTGAATTCCAAGATACTATGTCTGGATTTCGGTCGAGATAATCCATAACTTTCGCCTCCCAGCTTGACCGGTAGATGATGTTTTTTGGATCCCCAACATATTTTTGAGGGTTCTTAGGTGTAAATCGTCCAGAATATGCCATAAATATATATATTCAACATCAAAAGAGATATTAATGGCCATTATATCCATCCCGAGTTCGATAGGCGGAGTAACTGTTCCTGGTCTTGCGACCAACGGTCCACTAGGAATTCTATTCAACAACCCCTTTGCAACACTCAATTTGCAATATCCTAGAGATTTGCAGTCCACCGCTCGTGGTCATTATGTTACTTTTCTAGTTAAAGATATTGTTCCTGTAGGATATGAAGGTCAGCCATTAACGAGTATTGGAGGCCTTGGTACTTTAGCTAAAAACTTTTTTGCTGCGGTAGGTTCAGCTGCCGCAGANGCTGAAGGATATTCTCCAGCANATGAAACAAATTCACAAACTTCTGTAGATTTAACCCTCACCAAAAAAACCTATGTAGATAGAGCTTCTATTTCNTTNTATATTCCNGAAACAATGAATTTTCAATATAATAATCAATACAACAGCGTTAGTCTTACAGAAATTGAGGGAAAAGCAGTAGGTGCAATATTGGGCAGTATTACATCAAAAATTCCAGGAGCCAAAGGAATTATAGGTAAAGCCATAGGTTCAGGTATTGAAGCAGCCGGTAGTGCAGCCAACATAGGATTACAAAAAGGATTGGGTGTAGCTGTTAATCCACAATTACAATTATTATATGAAGGTCTTAATTTTAGAGAATATCAATTAGCCTTTACTTTTACTCCTTATTCACAGCAAGAAGCACAAGCGGTAACCAATATCATAAAAGCTTTTAAAGAATATGCCGCACCAAGAATAGTTAATGGTGCAGGTGGTATGCTTTTTATTCCACCTGCTGTGTTTCAACCAAAATTCTATTTTAATGGACAACTTAATCCTAATGTTAATCAGGTAACTGAAAGTGTTCTTACAAGTATTGATGTTAATTATGGTCAGAATGGATGGTCTACTTTTAATGATGGTACACCAACACAAACTACATTAACAATGCAATTCCAAGAAACACAACTTCTTGATAGAAAAACTTTGATGGACGGTAATTATTAATGCAATATTTTAACACACTACCAAAGATAATTAAAACAGATGCATCTGGTACATCTGTTCTATTGACTAATTTACTGGCAAGATCCAGTATTATTCCATCATTGTTACAGAATTCTGCTTTGTATTATAAGTACGACATTCAAGAAGGTGATACACCAGAATCAATTGCATACAAATATTATGGTGAATCTTATCGTTATTGGATCGTATTGTTTGCAAATCAGATTATTGACCCGCAATGGCAATGGCCGATGAATTACTTGGTATTTCAAACTTATTTAAACGACAAATATCCTTTAACTGATATATATGGAACAGTATATGAATATCAACAAATAACCACAACCATTGATTCCATAACCGATGCCGTTACAATAGAAACAATTACTATTGATCAATCCACATATACCAGTTTCATGCCAAGTACAAACTCATTTACTTTTCCCAATGGTTCTTCAGTTACAGTAACAACATCCACTAAAGCTTTGAGTATTTACGAATATGAATTAAACGCAAATGAATCAAATAGAAAAATAAACCTCTTTAATAAAAGATATGTTGAAGAAATAGAAAATGAATTTGAATCTTTAATGAAATCCTAAACTATGGCAACATTACCAAATGATTTTAATGATATTTCAGCGCCAGCTGGTATTTTCTATCCACAAGATTTCTCTTTACAAAAGTTAGAATTTATAACTGCTTCTGGCCAGAAATTTCAAATGAAGAAGTTAATGGTTGAAATGTCTTATTATGAGGACATCTATAGTTTCTGCGTTTCTGGTTCTATAACATTGAGAGATGCTCAAGGTTTTATTGAACTCTTTCAATTGACCGGTTCCGAATACATCAATATCAATTTTGGTAAAATTAAAGGTGCAGCCAATGATGACGAACAAACATTTCATGTATATAAAGTAGGTAAAAGAATTGCAGCAGGAAATCAAAATAGTGAATATTATACATTATATTTTTGTTCCGAAGAATTATATTTGTCTGAACAATTAAAAATAAGCAAATCATTTAAAGGTCAAAAAATATCAGATATTATTACTAACATTTTAACTGATGTTCTACAAGTTAGTACAACAAAAATTGGTACCATTGAACCTACTACTGGTGTGTATAGTTTTGTAATACCTCGATTTAAACCCCTAGAAGCAATTAGTTGGTTATCAACATACGCTAGACCAACAACTGGAAACGGTTCAGATATGTTATTCTATGAAAATAGAAATGGGTTTAATTTTAGATCATTACAATCTATTTACAAAGATCCGGTTTATGCAACATACAAATATCAACAAAAAAATCTATCAGATGATTTACAATCACCACAAGATGCAGCTTCTTCTGTTTTAGATTATGAATTTGTTAAAACATATGATGCGCTAGGTGATACTGCATCAGGAGTATATGCAAACCAGTTAATATCATTGGATCCGTTAACAAGAAAATCAACAACTACCAAGTTTGATTACTTGGCTTATCAAAAGGCCAACCAATCATTAAATGGCAAAGCAGTCACAAATCCATCACCTAATCGTTTAGGTATAAAACAGAATCAAGCCTCTGGTGCTGTAACAAAAGTGGCCATGTCAAATGCCGGACAAGCTCAGCAACCATACATAGCACAAGCTCCTGGTTCTGTAGGCAGTGATGTGTATATAGAAACATCAGTTACAAATAGAACTGCCCAGCTGGCATTAGCAAACTATACTGTTTTAAAACTAATGATTCCTGGTGATCCTGGTATTACATCGGGAGTAATTATCAATTTCAATTTAATGACGCTGAAACCTACAAGTTCAACTAAAGGTTTAGACGCACTCTATTCCGGTAAATATTTGGTAACGGCAGTAAGGCATGTACTTGGTGACGGAGGCTCATATATAACTGTATTAGAGATAGCTAAAGATAGTAGTAAATCATCATATTCAAGTGTTAATACTAGTTCTCCAAATATACAAGCAGCATTGAAAGCCGACTAATGGAAAATTTTATAGGAAAAGATAGTTTTATTTGGTGGGTTGGTGTGATTGAAAATCGTGTGGATCCTTTAGGTGTTGGTCGTTGCCAAATTCGTATATTTGGTTGGCATACTGATAACACCGTTGAATTACCCACTATTGATTTACCTTGGGCTCATCCGATGCTGCCGATAAATAATTCGAAATCATTTCAAACACCTAAAGTTGGTGATTGGATTGTAGGATTTTTCATGGATGGCCAATCTGGCCAATTTCCAGTAATGATGGGTGTTTTACCTAGTATAAAATAAAAAATGTCAAATTTACCTAATACCGCTTCCGTAGATTCTACTGGAAAAGAAACTAATGCTCCCATTGATAATAATGTGGGTGATGGAGGAACTACATTCCCCTCTTTATCTGGTGGATTAATAGCCAACACAGCNATTTCAGTATCAAACAGTAATTTAGCTCATGTATGTGATATTACAGGCAGTATGAAATATAGTATTGCTTGGATTTCATTACAGGTAAAAGAATTGGTTGAATCTATTAGACAAGCAATTCAAACTTTATGGCAAGGAAGTTCCAGCTCTCCCTTTGGTGAAGGTGTAAGTTTAATTGTTACTGCGATTAAAAATATGGTTAATCAAATTCAACAATTAATACAAAAAGCAAAAGAAGCACAATCAGCAGTACAGGGGTATATTACGCAGTTACAACAATTGCTGGCCTATATTGCTACAATACCGGCTAGAATTGCAACAGTTTTAAAAGATTGTATAAGTGAAGCAACGGCATCTATTAGTAATGCTATTTCTAATGCACAAACAATTGTAGATTCACAATCAAGTGGTGCATTGGCAACCGCAACTACCACTTCAGCAACCGCAACAACTAATTTAACCATTGCTCAAAATACTCAGGCCGGTTCTTCTAGTGGCTTGCCGGTACAAAAGTCTTAGGAAATAAATGACTGACTTATCATGGACAGAACCAGAATCGGCAGCTAATACCGATTATCAACCTGTTTATCCTTATAACAATGTAACACAAACCGAATCTGGTCATTCATTAGAATTAGATGATACTCCAGGTCGTGAACGTGTGCGCCTACAACATAGTTCTAATACTTTTATAGAAATGCACCCCAATGGTGACCAAGTATGTAAAATTTATGGTGATGGTTATGAAATTATATTGCAAGATAAAAATGTTTTAATCAAAGGTGTTTGTAATATTACCATCCAAGGTGATTCGGTACTACATGTTCAAGGAGATTCCTACAATCAAGTTGATGGTAATGTTTACCAACAAACCAACGGAAATGTAAAACAATTGATTAAAGGAAATTGTGAACAAACAATTCAAGGTGATTATGATATTAATGCTTCGGGTAATATGAATATTTCGGCCAGTAGTGTAAATATCAATGCTGACTTGGCAGTTCGTGGTAATATTACAGGAACACAGAGTGTGGGTGTTGTTGGTAATATCTCTGCCGGAATGTCGGTATCAGCAGTCAAGAGTGTTGAAACTACAGGTTATATGATTGCAGCAACAACAATTGTTGCTGGCACCTCAGTATATGCACCAATGGTTTCTGATATTATAGGTTCCATGGAAATGTTCAGGTTAAATGTTGATACTCATGTACATATTGGAAATCTAGGAAGACCCACATCTCCACCAACAAGAACAATGGAAGTTTAAATGAGTGTATATAATAGATTAGGTTATAATTTTGATAGTACACAATTCAATGGTGCTGATGTACTTACGCCTGGTGTTATAAACTTATTAAACAATACTAACATCAATTTAGCTCCATGGCAAATTAGTGATTTGTCAAATAATAGTGTTGGCGGTTATTATCAAAACCCACACCAATACACTTTAGCATCACTTTCTTTATATTTGGATGCCATATCTACTTTAGCAAATACACAATTTGTAACCTACACTAATGCTACAGATGCAGCAAATACATTATCTACCAATTTACTTGCACTTAGTCCATCATTAATTAATTTCACATCACACACAAACAATCTTGCAGGAGTAACACAATCAGCAAATTCAATGTCTTATCCGGATTTAAGTTCTGGTTTATCCGTTGGTCGTCAGATGTTGAATATTACAAATCAAACTGATAAAGTTCAAGATAATACTCCCATTTTAGGTACCTTTACAAGTTTATATGTCGGTAACACATTAACCTCTTTGAGTATAACTATTAAAAATGATTATGTTACTTTAAACAATTCAATTTCAATTGTTGGTGGAAATAATACCAGTAATATAACGAATTCTGCGATGAATGTTATTATAACCGATGTTCAAACTTTAAAAACATTGGTCGATACAAGACGGAATGGTGATATTACTTTTTATACAAATTCATTGGCGGTTCTTCATGATTACCAAACACTTTTACCATTTTCAAATATGGGAGCTACACAAAATTCTCTTATAAGTTTAATTGGTACCAACAAATTACATAATGCGATAGGTTACTAATGGCCAATTTTAATTTACCTTTAGACCCAACGGTACTATCAACCGTTTTAGCTCAAAATTCGGGAACACTAAATGGTTCTACTGTATCCGGAACATTATACACTTATGCTCCGGTTGGAGTGAATACTTTTGTATCCGTAGCCAATACGAATATTACCGGAACAATGATTAGTAATCAAATTGCTAATAACAATATTGGTTCTGCGCAATTGGCTAATAATTCTGTTGGTTCTGCGCAATTGGC
>JGI24890J29729_1001401_pt1 | contig 11008 bp, 18 predicted proteins | sample FreactcultureFD7_FD_29729 | JGI IMG/M metagenome (IMG submission 29729)
TATATATATATATATATATATATATATATAACAAAGGCACAAGAATTGGGAATAACGAAGTTTCCTTATGTGGAGTATGATTCACATGGAAATATGACATATTTTGAAGATATAGACGAATACTGGTCTAAACATGAATATGATTCAGATGGTTATCGAATTTATACTGAAACATCAAATGATAATTGGTTTAAATTCGACATCAATGGTAATAATATCCTGTATGAAACACATAGTGGGTATTGGTTAAAACGAAAATACGATTCAAATAATAATGAAATTTATTATGAAGACTCTGAACGGTTTTGGTCAAAAAAAACAATATGATTCAAATAATAAACTTATTTATTTTGAAACAGTAAATGGTTTGGTAAATTTACAAAATGTATTCAGCATCATCGATAGCCTATTATTTTGTGAAAAAGGGTATAAAATCTGATAATTTTATCACACAGATGAGGTTACAAAGAATTATATATTTGGCTCATGGTTTACATTTAGCCATAAATAATAAACCGTTAATCAGGCATAATATTAAGGCAGGAAAATTTGGTCCACAAATTGATTTACTATCACATGAGTATAGATATTTCGGTAGTAGGCCAATTGCGGATAGATCACTAATATCTTTTCTTCATGAAAAGGAGAAATTACCTAAACATATAAAGATTTTTTTAAATGATATATGGAATATATTTGGATTTAATATCTCGATAACAGATATTATGTGTTGGTTATCAAAAACATCATCCCCATGGCATATTTATAATAAAAAATCAGAGGATTCAATAATTCCTAATGAAGATATAAGAGAATTCTTTTTAAAAGAATTTGGTTCTCTTATAAAAGTTTAATAATTTTATTAGATGAAAAAATTAGGAATTGTAATTCCATATAGGGATAGATGGGAACATCTTGAAACATTACTACCATCTTTACAAAAATGGTTAATAAATATTGATCATGAAATAATTGTTGTTGAACAAGAGGATGGAAAAGAATTCAATAGAGGGTTAATAAAAAATATTGGATTTATTAATCTTAATAATTGTGATTATTTTTGTTTTCATGATGTTGATATGTTCCCAGATGATGCTGATTATTCTTTTAATGATGGCGCTACGCATTTAGCTAATAAGGTTAAACAATTTGGGTATACATTACCTTATAATCATTATTTTGGTGGGGTATTTTTAATAACAAAAGATGATTTTATAAAAATAAATGGTTTTGGTAATAATTTTATCGGATGGGGTTCTGAGGATGATGATTTATATAACAGATTGGTTTATAATAAAATTTTAATAAGTAGAAGAGAATGTATATTTGATTCAGCTGACCATAAACGTGATGATAAGAATAGGATTAAAAATTGGTTATTATTACATAATTGTATGAATTCAAATAATTATTCAAGTGGATTATCTGATATGGTGTATAGGGTTATATCAAAGGATAATAAAAATATTTCGGGTACAGATATTACCTGGTTAAAAGTTTCGATTTAGTATTATGATACAACCACCAAAATTTCTATTTTTAGATACAAATTTACAATGCAATTTAAAATGTAAACATTGTATGTTTTGGACAAGGCCAGAGGTTGCATTACCTTCACATATATCCATAGAAAGACGTGCTGAGATAATTAATGAATTTCATCAATTAAATAATAACGGAACTGTTGTTATTTGTGGTGGTGAAAGTATGATGAATCCAGATAGATATTTTGCCATATCTAAACAATGCCGAGAATTGGGTTTAAATTGTTTTTCTGTCGTGAATGGTACTATGATAACAACAAAAGAGGATGCCGAAAAAATGATATTGGAAGGACCATCTGAAATTACCGTATCATTAAATAGTCATTTAAAAGATGTGCATGATTACACGAGGGGTATGGATGGTTCATTTGATTTTGCAACCAATGCAATAAGATTACTTATAGAAGCCAGAGAAAGATTATCCACAAAAACACCAATATATGCAATGGCTGTTATATGTGAGTTAAATTATAAAGAGTTGGATGATTTTTATTATTTTGTGTTAAATGTGTTGAAAGCTGATAAATTAAAATTAAATTTTTTACAACCGACATTTGGGACATTGGATAGCATGAAATTGAATGATAAATTTTATCGTAATAACATTATAAAGGATTATGATGAACTCGTTAGGGTTATAAAATATTGTGATAAAAAATATAATTTGAATCTTAATCCAGATTATATAGATGTGGTCGAGTTGTATCATCGTAGTGTTAACAATAATGGTGATGCTTTATTAGGATGGGGAGCAAAAGGCACAGAAAAACCAATATGTAATAGTTACGAAAGAAATATAATGGTTAACATGGATGGTGTGGCAAGACTTTGTTTCTCAACTGGATTTCCTGGTACACAGCTGGTCAAATTTGGGGACTTGGAGAGGTTTTGGTATGGTAATGATCTATTGAAGAAAAGGATGGCAAATTGCACACAATACTGTGGTATAAGTCATAGTGTACGCAGATTAAGTGCTATGGTAAAATAAATTTTGTTTTCTTGATAAAGTTTATTATCTTTGTCTCATGAAGAAGCGTAATGATACTAGAAAGCTAGTTGTTAATGGTGAGGACTGGCAATATAAAATTATAGAAAACCTAGTGTAATTTTAAAGGTTAATCCATTTAATGCGGAAATAAATGATGATACATCAATTTGCAACCTACGAAATTTCATCCCTTCTAAAAGAAAAAGGTTTTGATGAAGCTTGTTTGGGGTATTATAAGAAAAATGATAATAAAATTTATCCTGTTGATACCGATTTTATTAATTTTAGGTTAATTAATTACGATAATATACCAACACCATTATATAGTCAAATTTTGGATTGGTTAAGGGAAAGACATAATATACATATAACAATATATAAAGCTGGCGAATTATATGCTTTCGATATTGGTGATTATTCTACTGGATATAATAAAATTAGTTACTATGAAATAAGGGAAAAAGCTATTATTTTAGCAATAAAAAAATATTTATGAAAGAAGCGGTAACAATTAATATGGAATTAACGATTCCATCACAAAAGATTCTACACCATTTGATGTTACATAATGAAACAATCGAAAATGAGGTGCAGAAAGGAATACAAAAAGCTATTGATGAATTATCGAAAGATAACTATATAGCTGATAAGGTTTCTGAAAAGGTAAAAGATGCTGTAATTCATTCCATAAGCAATAATTATCAAATCAAAAATGATTTAACTACCATGATTAAAAATAAAATAAATATTCATTTGGATGCTATGATTGATAATCAGTTAGCTAAAATAGTGGAATCATTAAAAAACGATATATAATATATGGAAACCTATTCATCAACATTTAAAAATCATTTAAATAATTAATTATGTTTTATTTAGTACAGGAAAATACATTTACTGAGCCACATTATAAAAAACTAATAGAAACGTTTGTTTCATTAAAATTAGATTATGAAGTATGTAAATATAGACCATTTATTGGTGAGGTTGAATTTACAACAGATAGGCGAGATGTTTTTTGTTTTGGTGCGTATTCAATGGCAAACACATCAGAAAAATATGGTTTTAAACCAGGTATGTTAGGTAATTCAAATCATGATTTTGAAGTATATGGACCAAAATATGGTGATTATATGTTAAATAGTGATGCCATTGTTCTTAATTGTGGTGACCCATTACCTGAAGGAGAAGAATGGGATTATTTTTTCGTGAGGCCAACAAAAGACACAAAAATGTTTAGTGGGTCTTGTTATAGTCGTGAAAAATGGAATAAATATATTGAAACAGTTATAACTAATAATGCTTTGGATGTTTTGGAAGAACAAAGCAAGATAATGATTTGTAAACCAAAAGATATTAAACAAGAAATACGTTGTTGGGTTGTTGGGGGTAAGGTTGTTACAATATCTCAATATATGATAGGTAGTCTTGTAAAATATAAAAATCTTGATCATGATGATGAGGCTATTCAATTCGCACAAAAAATGGTTGATATATATCAACCAGCCAGGGCATTTGTTATTGATATTTGTCGCACTGATTTTGGATTTAAAATAGTTGAAATTAATTGTATTAATGGTTGTGGATTTTATCACATGAATTCTGAAAAATTATTGTTGGCCATAGAAGATGAATTTAATAAAGATAGTATTTTTGGTTTCTAATAAATAATTACGTATCTTTGTATCAACAAATAAAGGAAAAGATGGAAAGTAAGACAATTGCACAGTTTTTGGGAATAACTGAGTTTCCTTATGAAATTAAGGATAATGATTTTAAAACCATTTATTATGAAAAATCAGATGGCTTTTGGTATAAAAAAGAGTATGATTCAAATGGTAATGAAATTTATTTTGAAACATCAGATGGTACTATTATAGATAACAGGCCAAAGGTTATTGAACTAACACTTGAAGATATTGCTAATAAATTTGGTACTGATATATCAAATATTAAAATTAAAAAATATGAAATTTAATTCAAAATTAGTTGATTTAATGATACAAAGGCAGACTCATGATCGTAAAATCATATGTCTTTCTATAGGTATTTTTCTTTATTGTAATGATGTAATAAATAAAGAAAAATACCTTGCAATTTGTAAATCATTTAATAATGGTACTATTGATAGGAATATTAATACATATAAATCTTCTATAAATAACAAATGGTACGACTCAACTAATATGTATTATGTATATAAAGATATTTGGTGTGAGTATGGTGTAATTGGTTTACATAATTCTATTAATATTGAGAAAGTTATTGATGCTGTAATGCTAGTAACCAATAAAACAAAGAATTTCTCAATTGATTGGATTTTTTATTCTATCATTAAACCAATTATTGATAAATATGGTGAGCGTTCATCATTAAATCATTACTCACTAAACTCAGAACTTATTGTTTGTTTAGATTCATTTGGTATAGTATTTAATTATACTAATTTATTGAGTTATGTGGATTATCATGGCGAAAGAAGACCTAAAGAATATTATTACGATGATTGTGATTGTTCAAGGTGCCAAAATTCTGCTTATGAATCTGAGTATTATTATGAAGTTATAAAACCAAATATAATTAATCTACATAATGATTTTAGTATAGCGTTAAATAAATATAAACACGAATCTTATTTAAAAAATCCGCAATTAATATCTTCTAACTATATTTTACTTTAATTTATGATTACAAAAGGAAAAAGGTTTGATTGATGAATTTTATCAATCAATTTATACTAGACCAGCTATAGATCACACCAAACCAATTAATTACAAGGATTTACCTTTTTAAGAAAATGATAGCACATGGAATTGAATAAAATAGAAAGACTAAATAACATATCAAAAAAAATTGGAACAAGACATCAAAGAAAATTAAGAAAATATTCTGATGGGTTTAATGAGAAGTTTAATTTTTTCTTAAAATGTTATCGCACACAATTATTAACTTTTTGTGGTGATGATGTTAATGTTATTTTTGATGCTAATGGTGTGGATGCTAGGGAAGGATTTAGATTGTATGATGATGGATATTTCAATAAAATCCCGATAAAATCAAAACATCCTAATTTATTGAGATCAATAATAATCGCTAAAAAAAGCTGGGGATTATTTTTAAATATGTGGGCTGAGGGAATATCAGAATCTTCTTTCACCAAGTATGAGATATTAAATGAATTTTATATAAGAAATATAAATATTCCAGAATCATTTTTAAATGATTTTAATAATAGAATTGTTAAATTATTTTTCACAAATAACCATAAATGAGTTATTTAAATCTACTTGTGATGTAAAAATATTTTTACATCCGTTATTATTTAAATAATCAAAAATGATTTTTGGTGTGAAAATATTTAAATGTTTTCTATTATTCCATGGTCTCCAGTATTCTTGTGAATAATCTGGTAAATAAAGGAATAATACTCCACCAGATTTTAATTTAGACAACCAGTAGTCTAATACATCTACCCAGTTCGTTAAATGCTCCAAACAATGTGATGAGAATATATAATCCAAATTTTCACAATTTTTTGGAAAATTAATGGCATCAAAATTATTTATTGTCGGGTCGATTGGGTATGACTCAGTTATCATATTTTTGGCATCATTAACCCATAAATCGAAGTCATTTTTATATTTCTCTGATGATTCATATAATTTACCAGAGAACATCCATTCAGGACGATTACAACCGATATCAACTCCAATACCTCTACATACCTTACTTGCAAATGGAATGGCAAATTGTGCCGCATATCCTTCTGATTGGAATTTTGGATATGTTTTATTTTTAAATTCAATTGTTTCTATCATTATTCGTGTAATATAAAATTTTTATTAACATACTCTCTAATTCCATCCAAATTCTTATCTATTGGTGTTCGGTTATAAATATGCACACTAGAAGCTTTAATAATAAGGGTTTCGAACATAAATAATGTTGATGTTGATACACTATGTATTTCTGATGCATTTTCAATAATTTTAGCCCAATCAAGTAAAGTGTAACCTGGTATGTAATCCATTTTTATGATTTCCTTACCTGTATTTAAAGATGGATTAACTTTACCTCCACTGAAAAATGTATTGACTAATATATAATCATTTGTTTTAACTAGTTTATTATATAATTCATCTTCTTTTATAATATTTCTTTTCCACTTTAATGTTTTCCAAAGATTTGTATCTAAATTTAATAATCTATATTTATCTAACATTGTATGGTATAAATCAGAATAATCATGTGGTGCTAATCCTCTTACAATAGGCATGGCAAAGCGCATTGGTATATAATTTTGTTTACCATTAATAATTCCGAAATCAAATTTGTCATAATCCATATTAAAATCGTATATTGATGGAAATTCCACATAATCAATATATTCTTTTATCCACATGTATTCAGGAACAGTAGGTAAAATAATTTTATTTTTACCGTTATCATATAAGTATTTTAATATTGGTTCAATGAATAAAATATCACCAATACCACGAGCTTGATTTATTACGTATTCCATTTTAGTTATGTACTGTTAGAATCTTATTTATTTTTATATTATTTTTTATAAATGGTTTAGCATCACTTATAAAAGCATAATCAGCACCAGAATATTCTGGTTTATTTATTCCAACTTTTTTAGCAATATTTGTTTTAATGGCAAAATTACCCCAGTCAATCCTATTTGGCTCTAAGGATGATTTTAGAATATCCCAATTAAAATGATTATGAATAGAATCCCAATAAATAAGATCATAACCAACATTATTTAAAATTTCGCTTACGGCATTTGGTGTGAAATAATCTTGTATAGATGTTTGGCATACATACTCAGTATCGACCAAATTATTCAATGCATCTATTCGATTATAACACCCCCAAAATCCAGTGTTATCTATTGATTCCTTATAACTTATCCTTTTATCATTAAAGTGGTCTACAATAGCCTTACAATGGGTATTTTGACCATTAGAATATATTATTGCTTTCCATCTTTTATCTTTCTGTAATAATAAAGATGAGATGAACATATATGGTTCATATATTTCATTAAATGTGGGTGCTATAAATGTAATCATTGCGGTAACTGTGAATCAAAAACCATTATTGTGTTATTAAACCATGGTGTAGTTAAGTGTGGAAGATTTCTTATATTTAATGATAATTCCTCATTATATATAAATCCTCTTTTTGATATTTCATTAATAATATAATCCATAGGTTTACAATTTACATGTCCTAGACCTATTTGCCCGACCAATGCCCAAGATATTATCAAACGACTATTACAATATCTAGTTATATTATCAATAAAAATTTGTTCATATTTTTCTGGTATATGTTCACCTACCTCAAAAGATATTACTTGTCCATATGTTGTATTATCTAAAATAGGTTTACTTAAATCAGCAATTTTAAAAGTAACACCAGGTTGATCAGGTACAGATGTTCCTTCGAACCCTATAAGGTTATTAAACCCTATTTTAGATAGTTCCCTTAAATAAAACCCTGTACCGCAACCAAAATCTATTACTGGTTTTGTCGGGTCAAATAGATCTTTAATACTTTTTAAAAGATCTTCTGAGTTAGCGTGATAAATTTTTTCTTCTTCAGACCATATACCTGTTTCTGATATCATAAATTAATGTATAAAATTTTTTGTTCGTTTATTATAACCAATATGTTGGCAAGATGTATCTGTTAATAATACAGCTTTATAATTAAATTGTGAAGTATATATTGCACAATTTGTTTCATTTCCAATATTAGATATACCATCAGGGAACATTTTTAAATAATCGCTTTTTCTTCTAAGCCCTGGATTAAAGGAAAAACCATTCCATTGATTTATGGTCGGAATCATCTTATAATTATTTTCTGTTATAAGATGACTATATTGTGGTAATTGTTTCACTAAATCTGATTGGTGTCTAATCCAAATGTGATGTATGTTTGGATTTTGTATTAATATATCTAAAGAGTTTGATATAAAATTAGGGTTTCCGTTAAAATTCCAATCATCCTCACAATGAAAAATATATTCATTTTTAGCTTTGGTGAATAAATTATCTATTGAGCTAGATAAACCAATTTTTGGTTTATTTTGAATTATTTTGAATTTATCTCCATATAATTCATTTAAAGTATTGAATACATTCTCATCACCAGAATCATCTGACATGATAAACTCGTCTATCGGGTATGTATTTAATTTAAAAAAACTATCTAATGTTTCACTTAGAAGATCTAATCGATTACATGTGGTGATTGTAAATGAAATTGGTATCATGGTAATATTTTCCTTTTATTTTCATTTATATTATTATAAATTCTTTTTATTTCTTCAATATCAAAATTATAATGTATACCATAACCTTTTATTTTGTTTAATTTTGATAATCTTTCGGCTCTTAATTTATAATTGTTAATAACATAATCTAAACTAAAAAATTTATAATGTAAAAGTAATAGTGATGGTGGTTGAACTATTTGATGTGATGGATTGCAACTATGTGACCCTGGTAAGTAGTTGATTTCATTTATGGTAGGTTTAAAAAGAGAACATTTTGAATAATTATTATCGTAGGCACCATCTTTTATTTGATTTATTAATAAACTATCATAATTAGGTAGTTTGTCAGATATCATTTGATACCCATAACATTTATATACAACTGGGTTTAAGTTATTTAAAATAGATGTATCGTTTATTATAATAAATTCATCCATATCACATACAATCACCCAATCAGCAGTTGAATTTTTCCAAGCATTATTTTTTATATCCAAATAAATTTGGTCATTTAATTTATTGTTTGAATCATATGATATTATTTCAACGGGACATTTTTTAAAATTGGTGGCAATCTCAACAGTTTTGTCGGTGGATTGGTTATCGTAAAAAATAAATTTAGATACATTTAAATGATTAAAATAATGATCCAAAAATAAGGGCATTAAAAACTCCTCATTATAACAAATAGAATAAACCTCTATATTCATATAAATTTAGGTAATGTTTGTATATTATATTTATTTATTTTATCATGATCCTGTGTTGCTAGATCATGAAGTTTTGAATCGTGATTTAGGGTAACACTCATGGGTGTTATTATTTTTATTCCAGAAAATCTGAATGGGGTATTAGTGTCATGTTGTATTACATCACCATAAAAAATTAAAATATCATCAGGTATTATCGTATAAGAGTTTTTCTTAATAAACATACACGTTCCAAAACCATATGTGAATCCATGTCTAACATTATAGATTTTCAATGAGGTATCATCAATATTTTTAAAACAAGTTTCTGCTGGCCCTATAATACAATTTTCAGTTAATTTATCAGTGACTTCTTTTATTAAATTATTGAAATCTTTTTCATTTATTAAAATATCATCATTAACTATTAAAAGATTATCATTACTAGCTAACTTAACACCTAAATTCCATGCTGGATTTACGAAAATATTTTTACCAAATGTTTTATAAATTATCTTAGGTGATATTAAAACGCTATCTATTTTTTTATCAGGGGCATTATCAATTATAATTATCTCATTAATATAATTACAAGAGTTATAAATATTTATCATATCTATAATATGGGTACTTAACCACATGGTTGGTATAATTACGCTAAATTTATCCATGTCATAAAAATAAAAAAACATCTTGAGTAAATCAAGATGTTTTTGAAATAATATGCTTTGATTAATAACTTTTTTTTGTTTCTTCATCCTGTTGTTTATAATCTAAATCACTGTTTATTTTATGGCAAACAATATTATACCCAAGTTCTTTTAATTTTTGTTCAGCATCTATAATATGTGTGACATCATCATCATAAAACACAATATTAATTGTTTCTGGGTAATGTGTTTTCATTATCCTTAATATCCTTTCAGCTTTGGATTCATTAGAATCTTTATAGGAATAATGATTAAAATAAATATTATGATGCACCAATGTTTTTTCAACATGTTTTGATAATTTTTTTTGCCTATTTGTCATCAAAACGGTTTGGTGGTCATCACTATCTTTTATTTTATTATAAATATCATACACCTCTGGTTTTGGGACTATTTCAAATATCTCCATATCCATAGATTCTGGGCGACCCCACCAACCAATGTGTGGGTAATCATTTCCAGTTTTTTCCTTATAAATTTTTTTACCTTCTTCTGGTAGTATAGAATTCATGATTGTTCCATCATAATCTATAAAATGTATTGTTTTATTGCTCATTGTTTTCCAAAAATTTAATTATTGATTCTTTATTATTTTCTATTTTATCCTTATATATTGCATCCATAATACCATTCAATGCCTCACCAATATGTTTGCCATAAATACCCATTTCTATCAAATCATCACCGCCTATTGCAAGTTCTTTAAATGATATTGGATATTTACCAGAAGTAAACCCATATTTAGTATCCTTAAATGTATTTTTTACAATCCAGCTATCAAT
>JGI24890J29729_1001402_pt1 | contig 11007 bp, 17 predicted proteins | sample FreactcultureFD7_FD_29729 | JGI IMG/M metagenome (IMG submission 29729)
GAGCGTTGCAGAATTCGAAGAAAGTGTTGGTTCGCTTTTGTTGCTTTTGTTTACCCTGTGAGCGATATGGGATCAGTTTTCGAAGTCCTGGTTGAAAGAATCGCAAGAGACAAAGGGAATAACTTACGTGAAGATCGAGAACGGGTACATCGATGTAATTCAATAGTTCACCATGGTACTGGACACTCTTGCAACTCGAGAAGAAGACGATAACCTTCTTCTTGAGGTTCTTGCGAAGGAAAGTGAAGAGGAGGAGGAATCGTTTGTCGGAATCGCAGACGACGTAACCTTGTTCGAGGTTGTCGGCGGTTGAGGTGTCACGGTGGGAATCGACGTTGATGTAGAGAGGACCAGGGCGAAGGGACATGCGAGCGAGATCGGTAACCTTGGTAGTTTGCGTGGCTGAGAAAAGCATGGATTGACGGTTCTCTGCGATGGTGGGAGTTGTTCAGCAAAATTCGTAAAGAATGAAGGCAAAGGAAGACACTCTTACCTTTGGGAAGGAGGTTGATGATTTGCCTCATCTCGTCCTCGAAACCGATTTCAAGGATTCGATCAGCTTCGTCGATGATGAGTGCTCGGAGGTTGTTGAAGATGAATCCTTTCGTGTTCTGCGAGGTTCGTAAGAAAGGATGAGCTGAAGGACACAGAACATCGTAGCTTTTAAACAACGCACCTGGAGATGATCGAGTAATCGTCCAGGAGTAGCGATCAAAAGATTGACACCCTTTGCCAACTTCTCTGCTTCAGCTTTTCGGTTTGCTCCACCCATAACGATTGCGAAAGTTTGATTGTGGTGTTCGCAAAGCTCTTTGGCGACACCGAAGATTTGAAGGGCGAGTTCTCGAGTTGGCGAGACGACGATTGCACCGGTACCTTTCAAAGGGAAGGGAAGGGGGTCAGCTCGTGTGATTCAAGGAGGATATAGAGAGGGACGCTCACCATTTCGAGGCTTGAACTTTAGCTTATTCAGCATCTCAATCGCTGGAATGAGGAAAGCGAGAGTTTTTCCAGATCCAGTTTTCGCCGCTCCGAGTACATCCTTTCCAGCCAACAAGGGAGGGATAGTCCTCGCTTGTACTTCTGTCATGTTCTCGAATCCCATTCCCTCAATTGCTTTGCGAGTTCCAGGAGAGAGGTCGAGAGCAGAGAATGCGGTGATTGTAGGTTCAGGTGCAGGTTTGGCTCCAGTCATGAGGGCTAGAGCATCTCCTGGTGTACTATCTGCCTTGTCCTCTTGCCCTTGTTCCACCTCGAATCCTGCAGGAGTTCCTTCCAATGGGCCCTCCACCTTCTTACTTTTCGACTTCTTCTTCTTGCTAGCTTGATCCTCCGGTGTTGGTTCGTACTCTGGATCAATTAAAGGTTCTACATCTTCATCGTTGGCCTCTACTGGTGCTACTGGAGTTGTAGTTGATGAATCTTCTGTTGATTCCTTTCCTTTCTTTGAAGGTCTCTTGCGTTTGCGCTTCTTCGCTTCGATGACTGCTGCGGATGTACTAGCTTGTGGTTGTGCTGAGCTGGGCATAGTGCTAGAGCGTTGAGTGAGGTGGGAGAGAGAGAGAGAGGCAGTGTTTTTTCCGAGAGCTTTTTTTTTGAGCAAATAATTTCGAAACTTCGCAATCACCTTTGCGGAGAGGTTATGCGAGAAGAATCTGTACCTAGCTCTCTCTCGTAGCGACAGGAGCAGGAACCAGGAGAAAGCGAAAATGTAGTAAATCAACCGCTTCGCAACGATTTCTGTGAGTTTATTCGTACATTGTAGCTACTCAGAGTCTACCGTGAACCACGATTGTACAACAGCCGAACTCGGAAACCTAGGAACTCAAGCCTCCATCTCTTCATCCTCATCTTCTCCTTCTCCTCCTTGCGATCCTTTCTCAAGCGGGTCGACTTCAGCTGGAGTAGTGGCACCTGTAGCGAGAGCCTGTCCCTCTTCATCTTCGTCCATCAAATCATCAGGACTCGCTTCCTTCGATCCACTCGTCTCGCTCGTTTTCTCAGAACCCTCACTTTTCTTCACCTTTCCCTTTTCAACCTTTCCCTTCGAAGTTGATGCTTTCGATNNCGAAGTAGGATCGGCCTTCTCTTGTGATGTCGAAGGAGGAGGACCTTTCTTGAAGAAACCGAGGAGAGTGCCTTGTTTTGAAGGTTTGGCGGCGGAAGAAGAAGGTTTGGCGGTGGAAGACGAAGGGGCAGAGGTTGAAGATGAAGGTTTCTTGCTACGAGGGGAGGAAGAAGGAGGAGGGACGATGACTCCGACGAAAGATGAACGGGGTGCGATGAATTTGCGTTTCTTCGCCGGTGGTGGTCCATCTTTGACGGGCTCTTCCATCTTTGCTTTCCCTTTCCCTTTGCCCTTGTCCTGAACAACTTCTTTCGCTTTGCCTTTGGCTTTCGAGACTGGAACTGGAGCTGGAGCTGGAGCTGGAGCTGAAGGCTTCTTGCTTGTCGAGGTTGAAACTCGTTCTTCCTCCTCACTTTCTTCTTCCTCGGAATCAGCGATCACACGCTTCTTGCGCTAGTCACAAATAGGATAGAAACGGAGGTCAGTCGAATGCAGAGTGAGGGCGTGAAGCGAGAAAAGCCTACCTTTTGAGGTGGTGGAGAAGGTTCTCGGTCTGATTCCTCATCTTCGCCTGATTCTTCTGAATCACCAAGCTGAGCAACGTAGGATGTTCTTGGTTTCTCACGACGAGAGCGATCAGTCTATAGCATCAAGAGATTGTCAATATCGCAACGCCGCAAGAAAGAGCGAAAAGAGATCAGCTTACCTTGACAGCAGCGGCAGCTTTCGGACTCGAATCCAGTTCAAAGTCGTCACTATCGCCTCCCTAGTTTGCGAACAAGAGGAATCGTGAGTTAGGTGCCGCTTCATTAACGATTAAGACGAGAGATAAAAAAAATTCACCATGATCACAACATCCGAATCGACCGCACTCAATTCAGATGCCTCCTCGTCTTCATCCTCGTCATCTTCGAACACGATATCCTCATCATCCGAAACAATCTCGACTTTCTTCTTTCCTTTGCTCGCAGCCGTGGATTTCGATTTTGATGAGGATGCCGCATTCGACTTCGCTGCTTTCGATGTGCTAGCCTTCGCCTTGCCCTTCGATGTACTTGCTTCCGCTTTGAAGGGGAGTTCGCCGGCCCAAGCCCTCTCCTTTTCCGCTTCGAGATCCAGTTGCTTCCAAGCTAACGCAGTCGCCTTCTCCAGGGCCGTTACCTTCTTCGTCAAAGGCTTATACTTGTGGGTCTTCTCGCGTAGAGGGTTGACGATAAGTTTTCGATCTGCTTTGACGAGTTCGGCGATGGAAGTTTCGGCGAGGTTCGAGAAAGTATCGTAGTCGACGGTAGAGGGAACGAGGAGGTGAATGATGTTTGCGGTCTTCAATTGACCATAGCGATGGATACGACCGATAGCTTGAGTGGCGAGACTAGAGATCGTTGAGTGAANGCGAAGCGAGATCGAAAATAACGTGATGGGTGTCAGCTTTTGNGTGTCAAGTCGAGAGGAGAGNAAGGACTGAACNCACGCTTTGTACTGAGCTCTGGAATCAGTGAGGAGCGGTGAAACGAAGAAAGCCCAGTTCGCGACAGTGAGATTGGCACCTTTTCACATAACGAAAACGTGAGCGAACCAGTTTCACAAACGAGGAGAGGGAGAATCATGAACTCACCAGAGGAGGAGGAATCGGTAGCCTTCAGCAGTAGTACCTTCTGACCTTTCGTGTCGACATCTTGGAACCCGTCAAGTGCGCTTGATTGAGCGGTCGCAGCACCTTGGATCACCGTCGTAGGAATACCGTAGACCGTGAGAGCTTCGTGAACCTTATGGAAGAGATCGTCGAATTGAACGAAGACGATGCAACGATCCTCCTTCGGAGTCTTCTTGATGAGAGTTACGAGAGTTTCCAATTTGTGACCGAAATTGCCAGAGTGAACGTCGGTACCGAGAGCTTCAGAGTCGAGGATATATTGAGAGCTGACTTGAGCGAGGCAGTCTGGATCGACACATCGCCCTTCACGAACAGCTTGATGAATTTGATCGGCAGTTCCAGAGTGACCACAGCAGGAGAGTACGGCGAAATCCTTCGATCTTGCGTCCTCCTCCTCCTCCTCCTCGGTTGGGTCGTCAGTCTCACGAACGAGGCCTCTGACACAGTCGAAGTAGCGAGCAGAACGGTAACGACCGATCAATTCACTGCCGATTCGACGAAGTTCGAGGGAAGCACTTCGCAGAAGGAGGACTTTCGCGACAGCCCATTCGTCCATCGACTCTTTCGGTCCTCGTTTCGAGTGTAGCGCTTCGACGTCCTTGGTTGTCGGTTTCGGCGAGTCTTTAGGAGCGTTCCTCGAAATACTGGCAACCTTGTCCTCGGCGTCCCAGCTGCATCCGACCGATGCCGCAATTCCTCGGAGACATTCGTTTCCTTCTCGATCACCGTAGCCGTTGACGTAAAGAACCGAGAGAGTGTTGAGGAAGTGAGGCGTCGAATTGAGCTTCTTGTCGTCGCTCCAATCTTGTTCTTCGATCCAACGGTGCATGTAGGCGCAGGCAGCGATCTTGCGTTTGAATTGCTCTTGACAATCGGCGAGTTGCATTTGTCGTTTCTTCAGGATAAAGTCGCAAACGCTTTCGACGTTCGAGTCGAAAAGTTCTGATTCGTCGAGATCGAGGGTGAAGTGAGAACATCGCTTGAGTAGAGCCTATCTCATCAAGGCAATCAGTAAAGGGAAGAACTCGGTCAGCGAGTTGTCGAATACAACATACTTCTTCGGGAGTCTTTGATTGCCCGAGAGCTTCACGAAGCCGACGATCACTACCGAAATAAGGTAATGTAGTCAGCATATGTAATATCAGGAGGTAGTAGCGAGAGCGAGACGTACCGATCACCGGCTTTCTCAGGCTTGACTTTGGCGATTTTCGCGCTGGCCACATCGAGACAAGTTAGTCCAAGTTCGAAGCCAATAGCAGAAACGTGACTCACAGTGCAGGATCAATGTTGTAAAGATGATGCTCAAGCTCTCGATAGATACTGGGGACAAGCGAGAGCGTAAGGCACTGCAGCATTCGAATGAAAACGGAGGAAAAAAGCCTTACGCCATCTCAGCACCAGGTAATTGAACGTTGATGACCTCTGTCTCGATAGGAATCTCGTCGATCTCNGCGATGTTTTGACGAGCGAATTGATCGAGGACTGTACGTAGCAGAGGGAGAGATCAGCGTGGCCGTTCCGAAAGCAAATGAGGGAGAGTCGAAAGCTTACAGCGTTGAGCAGCTTCGTCTCGTCGGGCATGCCAAGCACGAGAACGGACGTCGCAGAAAGAGCGGAACTTCTCGGCAGAAGTTTGCTCAGCGTTTCGCATGTCGACCGTCTTGTCCCTTCCTTCACTCGGATCGTGAATTCCGAGATGACAGTGGAGGAGGTTGGCGATACTTTTGGCGGAGAGATACATCAGCGAAGTACATGGATTATCATATTCAAGAGAAGACTCACCTCTTGATCTCGGAGAAGTCGGAAAGAGGAGGAGTTCCGGAGAGAACCCATCGAGCACGAGCACGAATGTGATGAATACCAACAAGTACAGATCCGCTTGTGTAGGTGAACTCGTCGACAACAATGCGAGAGAATCTGTAGGAGTCCGATGAGAGTCAGGTTGAGTTGGGGGAGAATTTTCAGAAAGCTTACGAAAACATCGCGAGAGGGGGTGCTTTCATCTCAGTGTAGTCCTCATTGACCTTGGAAGTCTCAAGAGACCATTCATCTTGTCCTAGCGCGAGAACGTCCTTGTCGTTCTTCGTATCCCTCGTAGCTAGTTCTTCTCGAAGCTCATCCTCATTCATATCTGTAAGCTTCTTCTTTCCTTTCGTNGTCTTCTTCTTTCCTTCTTCAGCAGAGTCATCNTCATCCTCATCGTTCTTGGATTCGGCTGTCTTGTTCTATNAGACAAGGAGAGAGCGAGGTGAGTGACATGAACGAGATCCGCCTTGGGGGAGAGGGAGAGAGACCTACGGAAGCTTTGCGAGTAGCGGGGATGAAGACGTCCGTAGGTGGAGCAGCACGAACCTCGCGAGCCTCTTGGATCTTCTTGTAGACGGCGGTCGCACCTTGGTCTACGAGTAGATCGACTTGATTTCCTAAAGTTTCGAGAGCTTCGTTGACGCAGTGTCGGAAGTATCGGTTACCGTTCGAGTCGAATTTGCAGCCAGTCTTGCTTGCTGAAAAGTCGGTTCTGTAAGCGGATGACAGCGGTATTTGTCAGTGGTAAGTCTCATGACAAGAATCTGAGATTGCGACGAACAGGAGCGCCCAGAATACCGGTGATTCGAAGAGACTCTCCGGCATGATAACGATATCAGCATCCATGATCTTCTGAATTGTGACGGTCTTGAGTTGAACAGCTGTTTGCAGCTGAACGACTGCAAGACCAGAATTCGTGAACTTGTCGATTTCCTTCGGCCATTGCTTCATCAAATGTTTCGGTACAACGATAAGAGTAGCCTTGACAGCGATACGACCTTTCTCGGGTTCGGGTTCGGAATCGTGTTTGCGGCGAGCACAGATGAGACCGATAGTGATTGCAGTCTTTCCGTAACCGACTTGAATTTCGCGAAAAGGAAGGATATAGTTAGCCAAGTCGATCGATTAGCGAGCGAGTGAGAGATATAGATAACTCACCAGCATCGGCGACGACACCTCCTCGAACAACGACTTCCCTCTTCGCCCTCGCCTCGGCGTGCCAATTCATTTCGGGCAAGAGGTACTCTGCGACTTCTTCTTCGATCCAAGGTTTCGGATTCGCTTCTTGCTCGATCATCCAGTGAAGGGAACGGAGTTGCTCGGGTCGGAGAGGGTAAGATTTGAACTTCTTTGGCTGTTCGGCAGCAGGACTATTTCGGTTGCTTTGAATCGTGAAAGTCGAAGCAAGACCTTGTCGTCCAAGTTTCGATCCGTGAGTGCCACTGTTCGCGAGACGCCATTCGACCGTTGGAGCTGAAGTCTTCCAGAGACTGAGGGTAGGAGCTGGGAGTTGAGCGAGAGCGGCGTGAGATAGGGAAGCAGCGTTGAGACCGATACGAAGTTCGAAATGGTCGCCAACTTGACGAGTGTGAAGGAGAACGGGAGAGGGGCGATCTTTGAGAGTCTATGAGGGCACGACACGTTATGAGTATCAGACGACTCAAACACAGTGAACAGAATCAGACTCACACGTTCGAAATCAGCGGCTTCCTTACCATCCTCTAGTGCTACGATCTTCGTTGTCAAGAGCACTGCTGTAGGTTTGATCTGTCGTAACCATTTGACAGTCGGAGGAGCAGGAGCGCAAGATTGACAGGTATCTTTCGGAATCGTCTAAAAGCCATTACGCATTCGAAGTCAGCTCTGTGAGCAGACAAGATCGAGGTAAAGCTTCTCGTCTCACCTTTGCATCGACTCCCGACCATTGCTGTAGAACGTCCCAATCGGGAATTCGAGAAAGCATCCAACGAATCTTCGAGAAGACCTCGGGACCTTCGAGATGGAGATCGACCTCGTGGAAAGTCTCCGTCGCCCATTGAGAAGAAGGAGCTTTGTCGAGCTTGACGACAGCTGACAAGAGATTTTCGGTGAACTTGCAATCGTCAACTCCAATCGATAGCTTGAATCCATCGGCGATGGTCGAGAACTGATTATCTTCGACGAGGTTGGCACTACCAGCAGTAAGCTTGATTTCGGGGAGAGTTGTCCAGTTTCGAGCGATACTGATCTTCGTTTGTTGCGATGTCGAAATGTCAGTAGCTCTGGAGGAGAACGGCGGGCGCCATTTGGGAGCGACACTGGCGATGAGTCGACGGTGAGTGGAGATTCGAGAGCAATCGTCGGCGAACACGTAACGATCGTGTTCGGTTTCGAGATACGAAGAAGGGTCGAAGAAGAAGTAGAGAGAGTCCTTTTCCTCCGGGTCGCATCGGCGATAGAGAGAGTTGCAAGCGGTTCCGCAGAGATCCTCGAGAACGTATTTGCCATCGATAGATCGATCGAGCTAAAGCAGCGACCGTCAGTGACAATCGACACGATAAAGGAACGAAGAGGAGACTCACAGCTTCGGCATTACCATCGAACTTGACATTGATGTACTTCGGTCGCTTCTCGTCGAGGAACTCGGTGAGCTGAAGTTTCGCCCTCCAAGAAGGAACGAATTCTTCGAAAGTCATATCGATCGATCCAGTGTAAGCCTTGAGAGGAATGCTGAAATCCCAATCGCCATCGAGAAGACTTGAGGTACCGGGCTCGAGACGAAGACGGGCGACAGGGTGATGCAAGAACAAGCGAAGAGGATCGATAGTAGCGAGCTATCAGAACCGACGATGATTAGTCTGATGCTACCCGCAACAGAAGTACAGCAAGTGGAAAACTCACATCGGCTGGAGAATTCGCGAACAAGCGCCATTCGAGCAAGTTCTTCTCGAGATGAAGTTCAAGTCTCGCTTCGTCGCTTCTGAAAGTAACGGACCATCCTCGACGACGATCGATGCGTTCAAAGTGATACTCGGCGTGCTCGAGACGGGGAACGATGGCCTTGAGGTATTGTTTGGCGACCTTGCTGTCGACTTCAACTCCTTTCTCGGTGACTTTGTCGATGAGTTGACGTAAAGTTGCATCGGTCAATCCGGGAATCGTGAGTCGCATAGGTAGCATGGCTTTGATCTTGGCTTCGAATTCGTCGGGAAGAAGCCGTTCAGTTCGAACCTCTTCGTAGACGTGCTTGGGCTTTCCTTGATGNGTCGTACAAGCCGAGTGACCACATTTGATGCAAGTCGAGATCGGATTCGGCGAGAGAGCATCGGGTCCTTCGCAGTCACATTTACGAGCAGAGCGGTCGGCGAGATCGAGTAGGTCGGCGGGAGGAGGTGTAGATGCAGCGAAATCGACTGGATGATCTTTGAGACGATCTTCTCCTCGGAAACGAGCGTTGAGTTCCTCATTCGTGAGTTTCGTTTCCTCCATCTCGACGTCTCCCTCGTCCTCGGGAGCTGCAGCGCGTAGAGTGTGGCCGGCGACGATGAGAGCTTGCATGATAGCGGACCCGACTACAGTCGAGGACCTGTCGAATCGCTCGAAAGAGTCTGGAAACGAGAATAGACGACAGCAACGAAGGAAGGTGAACTCACATCGCATTTCCAGCGAGATCAGCAAGTTGATCACTGTTCTCTCGAGTGAGAAGCAACTCGTCGATGGGGAGACCTTGAAGTGCTAGAGCTTCGAGACCAACTAGAGGTCCTCCTCGATTCGTGAGGTAAGGGATCATGTTGGGCGTGAGACACTACGAACGCTGTGAGTCAGCTACAGTCAAGACGAGGACAAGAGAATTCGAGACGAACGGGAGTGATTCCAAAGTATTTAGCAGCGGTTGTACGATCGACGTTTTGCGAAAGATTCCAGATAGCAGTCTTGTACGCTACGAGTAGTCAAAAAGGAAGCTAGTCAGTAAGATCCATGCTTGCGAGAGCGAAATCACGCAAACGCACAGATGTCAGTTCCAAGTTTGGCGGATCGAAGGAACGAAATGTCCATCAAATCCAACACCCGTTCTGTTTGTCCCTCGGCCCAATCTTGCCACGTTCCATCCGGCATCTGAGGTTTACCTCCTCCTTCTTTCCAATCTGTGAGAGGTTTCTGCAATCCAAGTTTCTCGAGTTGTCGTTGAACCGAATGTCTCTGTTCACATTTGTACCATTCGATCGCTACTCGTTGACTACCATCACCGTTGACCCTGGAAGTTCCAAGGGTAACTTCTTGTCGGGCACGGTGGATTCGTGGATCGTCGGAATCGAGGAGGAATGCTTCGGTTGGAGCAGAGGCACTTCGTTCGGCTCCTTTGATACGTTGAATCCAGTCATCGACCATCGCAGCTGATCCTTTCTTCCGTTCAGAGCTCGATTCAAACATCGATTTCTTGACTTTCGGGACGGCGATGAGGTCTAACGCAAAAGATAGAATGTATCAGCGTTTTCTGCAACGCACTGACAGCGAAGAAACTGTAAACTCACAACCACGGGTTCGAGTATGAGGCACGTAGTACTTTTTCGTATCGAGACGAACCATTTGAGCGTCGTAATCGATTCCAGCGAATTTNGTGATGACTTGATCCCAAGGTGCTTTCGAGACGTTCTCGAGAATGACGATACCAGGTTGATGTTTCTCGACATATNTGAGCATACCGTTGAAGGTACGACCTGTTCGCATTCGAGCTCGTGAGCATGTCTCTCGTTATCTCGAGGAATCAGAGAAGGAAACGAACCAGATTCTCCTCCAGCATCAATTCCCTTTTGTCTCGTGTTGAGAGCAGAGTAGTCGACACAAGATGTTCCAGCGATACTAGAAGTGTCGAGAAAGAGGGTCAGCGGAGAGCTGTGAGAAAGAACGAGAGGTTGGGCACGAACAGGATGTCAACATCTCCTGGTACAGCTACTTTCGCTCCATACGCCGTAACAGCTTCATCATCCGGTCTAAGCAGGGATCAAAGATCAGTCTTGAGTGGTAGGTTCAAGTAGAGCGAAAGGATAGGTAGCTCACAACTCGGTAACATCTCGGAAGAGAATAGGAGGACTGAAGTTCCTTTCGATGTAAGCTTGTTTGAAGGGTTCGATCTCTGCCGAAAAGATATGTTGCATCTTTCCCTTGATCCCAGTTTGTCGTTCGAGTTGACGGAACATGAGTCGTAGTGCTAAGATAGGGGATTCGGTACCAGAACACATTGTCGCGATTCTCAAAGGTCGTTGTAATTTTGTCACTACCGCTCCGAAATCGTCGGAGTAACGTGACACCATGTCGCTGAAGATTTGTTCGATGTTGGTCATTGGAGCCAAGGACAGAACTAGTTGTTCTTTACCACCTCGAGCTCCACCTGCATTTTCATCCTCTTCATCTTCCTGTTAACCTCCACACAAACCTTGTCAGCCGCGTTCGCGATATATCCCATGAGCCACAGAGATCACGACTTACGTCCTCACTATCT
>JGI24890J29729_1001403_pt1 | contig 10990 bp, 11 predicted proteins | sample FreactcultureFD7_FD_29729 | JGI IMG/M metagenome (IMG submission 29729)
GAAAAGGGAATGCTGTTGGCATGGGCTATGAATGGAGAGGTAAGCTCTCGATGGTGTCAGCTCACATCTCAGTAGATGACTGACATTCTTCGAGGGATAACACAGGCTCTCGAACCTGATCATGGTTTCCCTCTTCGACTGGTCGTTCCCGGTCAGATTGGAGGTGAGCTCATCCCGCCCCTGCTACTCTGGAATCCAGCTCGCGACCTCTGAGATACTCACAATCTTGGGTCACGCGCAATAATAGGTCGAAGCGTGAAATGGCTGAAGAAGATTGAAGTGAGCGACAAGGAGAGTCAACATCATCTACACTTTTGGGTAAGCTTTCCTTCCTATCGTTTCTCCTGTCTTCTCGGGTTCACACTCTCAAACCTACAGGATAACAAGGTGTTGCCGACAACTCTCTCTGCGGAACAGGCGAGCTATTCCCTTCCTTCGTTCTCCCTATCGCTCGCTGACCTTCTCCCGCTTGCTTTAGGCTCGAGCTGAGCGAGACTGGTGGTACGATCCTCGATACATCATCAACGACCTCAACGTCAACTCAGCTATCGCTCGACCCGCTCACGACGAGAATGTCCTCGTGACCTCTCAAACGAAGGACGAAACTTACAAAGTCGAAGGTTATGTCTATGCTGGAGGAGGGCGAAGGATCACTCGCGTTGAAGTGACTCTCGACGATGGTGATAGCTGGTCTCTCGCTACCTTGACCTATCCTGAAGATCAGTACGTTCAGCTCTCATAAATTTCGTCTATCGGTGTCTGACACGCTTCGTCGCTTACAGATATCGTACTCTACCGTACCAAGGTCCGGTCTGGGGATCTATCGACTTGACTGATCGAGATGAATGCTTCTGCTGGGCGTTCTGGTCTCTCGATGTGCCAATCTTGAAGATTGGTGAGTCACTCAATCTTGAATCTTCTCTGTGATCAAGCTAAGTCATCGTGACCGGAAACAGTCGACGCTGGATCTATCGCCGTTCGGGGTCTCGACGAGAGCTTAGCTTCCCAACCTCGCGACATGTATTGGAATCCGACGGGAATGATGAACTCCTGGTTTTTTCGAGTTGCTGTTCACAAATCACTCGACTCGGACAACAACACTCTCCTCACGTTTGAACACCCTACTATGCCCGGTCTACAGCCTGGAGGCTGGATGCAACGTATGAAGGATGCCGGACTCGATCCTCTCAAACCTGTCTTCAAGAAAACGTCAAATTCGGAAACTGATATCGACAGAGTCCTCGAGAGTGCCGTCTCGAAGAAACCACAAGTAGTTATGACGAAACCTGGGGTGAGTAGAATGATCACGATGGAGGAAGTGCAAGCTCAGGGAGCGACAGAAGAAGATCCTTGGTTCATCGTTCATGGAGAAGTCTACGATGGGAAGGGGTTCCTCAAAGACCATCCGTAAGCTCAACTACNTCCTCACCTTTTGATTGTGCACTCNCTACTGAAACTGACGCTACTGTCTCGACACTCAACAGCGGAGGTAGCGAATCGATCACTCTCGTTGCAGGTGAAGATGCTTCCGAAGATTTCATGGCGATTCATTCGATCGTAAGTTCCTCTGCTTTCACTTACNNCTCGAACTTGACTGATAGGTCCCTTNACAGGACGCCAAACTTCGTCTCGCCGATTTCCACATTGGAACCCTCGTCAAGGAGGATACTGCTCTCAAAACGAGTGAACCCATCGCTTCTTCACCCGATCCTACCTTCTTGTCCAAGACCAAATGGAAAGCTGCTCAACTCGTATCTATCGAGTGAGTCATCAGTTCCGTCTGCCCAATTCACAGCGATACTGATTGTCTCACTACTTTCAGAAACGTCAATCACGATTCCCGACTTTATCGATTCGCACTCGAACATCCAGATCAACCTCTCGGCTTGCCCACGGGGCAGCACGTCTACGCTCGTCTCCGTCGGAAAAGATCTCCCGATTCAAACGAAGAGGGCGAGCTCGTCCAACGAGCCTACACGCCAGTTTCGCTTTCGAACGCGAAAGGGTTCATCGACTTGCTCATCAAAGTTTACTTCCGCACTCCTGATTTCCCGAATGGCGGGAAGATGACGCTTGGTTTCGAGGAATTGGCTGTTGGAGACAAAATCGAGTTCAAAGGACCTCTCGGATCCTTCGAATGGCTAGGTGAGCTCGATTCCGCAGAGTCCTTTGGCTCATATCGGTACTGACGACGTCACTCGTACAGGTAACGGCACTGCCAAATGGAGAGGAGTCGAACGAAAACCGAAACAGATTGGAATGATCTGCGGAGGAAGTGGTGAGTTTTTCTATTGTCATCCTTCACGAGCTTCGTGCTGATGAAGCGGTACGAGTAATCGCAGGTATCACTCCCATCCTGCAAGTCCTCCGAGGAGTCATCCACGACGAGACCGATGCCTCAACAAAGCTCTTCCTCCTCAACGCGAATAAGACTGAGGCCGACATATTGCTGCGTACCGAACTCAACTCACTCGCCGAACTCGCCGGAGAAGATCGATATCGTCAACACCTCGTCCTATCGAAAGCTACGGAAGATTGGGCACATTCTAGGGGAAGGATCAATCGTAAAATGCTCGAGGATCATTTACCGAAGTCGGGAGATCCAGATGATCTGATCCTCATCTGTGGACCGGATCCTCTCATTACGATGGTGAAGCAAGAGCTGGCGGAGCTGGGTTGGGATGTACCGAATCAATTGGTCGTGTTCTGAAGAGTGGAGTCACGGTTTCTTTCAACTTTCGAGTTTCCTTCTTTACTATATACTTGTTGATACCTCATAGAGCTCTCGCAACGTCATTATCTGTCATCATCTGTCATATAGACCCCTTTCCCAGGCATGTTCAAGCTCGTTTGCTCGAGCGTGAGATTGTGATTGTGCGAAATTTGTGCGAATTGCGAACCCGAGCGAAGAACTCATGTCTCTTCGTGCTTACAGCGGCGGGATACGTGTTATCGCTCTATCAAGGTAGTCGATGTTCGCTTGACATCTGAACTTGCAGAGAAAAAGTTGGAAACAGTCGCTCCAAAGTCGCTCATTGAACTTTTGCGAAGAATTTGAGAACGCGTAATCATCTTGCTTCTTCCCCTTCACTCCCTCACAGCTCGATCAGAATCAGCTCTCACGAGTACAACGACTGCTTAAGACTACTACACACGCTCAATCACTCCTCTAGAAGTCAACAATACCTCGCCTCTTTCGAGCGTTTAGCTCTTCCTCTCTTTACACATCGTCAAGGGTACGTCTAGCGGTCTCACCATCCCGATACTACCTGTGAATAGTCATCTGAGGCGTCTCAGAGCTTCAAAGGGAGCTGTGGAGAAGACGGAATGATGAAGCGGAAAGAGGTTCGAGGTAGCAGACCGGGTAGAGGAGACACTTTAGCAGGGAGCGAGAGAACGAGAAACGCTCAGCAATGCCATAGAGGAGCTCACCGTATCTCTTGCTGACATCACAGCACTTTCGTAATCGAATTCTGACAAGATGAGCGATTTGCTATCATCTATATACCACGAAAAGGTGAGCCTCTCGTCATGATTAGTAGCACAGAACAGTAACTAATAGTCGAAGATGTTCACAGCAAGAGCGTCCGTCGAAATCCTTTCTCTCCTTTTCTCCCCACTTCGCAACGCTGACTCCCTTCGTCTCCCTCGCCCATCTTCACCCTCTAATCAGCTGGCAGTATGATGTGCTTGCAACACTCCATCAACAACCTCCTTCAATCCGAACTCTTCAGTCCAGCTTCATTAGCCGACATTGCGAGAGAACTCGACGCACTCGAATCTGCTCAATTGGATCCTGGGACTAGGTTGAGAGGAGAAACTTCGAGTCAGAATGTCGATGAGAGTGGATTCTTCAGTGTGCAAGGTGAGCGAATGCTCATTCGAATCGAGAAGTCTGAGATAGCTAATCAGTTCGCATGATCTTCGTCGCAGTCGCTGAGAAAGCATTGGAGGTACTAGGTCTACGTCTCGTGAGATGGGGGAATCAGGAATTGGCTCACATGCACAACAAACCCGAGTGAGTAGCATTCTGCTGTCGAAAGGCTTAGAAGATACTGATCTTTCCTTTCCTTGACTCTGCAGACAAATCGAAGCTTACTTGCTCAATCATCAAATGCATTGGTTCTCTATTCGGTGAGTCAGGGTTCGGGTTCAGAGACGAATTGCCGAGTCGAGACTGATGCCCCTGAAGTCGGCTTCACAGTCGATTTGCACCAAATCGTTTCTACAACCTCGACTCTTGCACACCACAACCAACATGGGTCTCCGAGATGTCTCTCGGTCTCCACTTGCGCGAATTCGAATTACAAGGTCCGTAGAGTTTCTGATCAACGAGCCTGCGTCAGTTGATTGACTCACTCAATTTGGACAGGCTATTCCATTTTCGCCATCATCCCTTCTCCCGAAAGTCATCTTCACGCTCTTCCTCCCTGTGACGCTTCCAACATCGCTTCTACCCTCGGTGCACCTTCAGGAGGAGGTAAAGGAGCTTCTTCCTTCGCCTCAGGTTCCGGTTCCTCGAGTAGCAACAACAACAATTCTCACATTCGATTCAACGGTGCCGGTCACTCTCTCGGAGGTACCTCTTCCTCCTCTTCAGCCTCGAATCCTTTCTCATCCGGCTTGAACCCAACTCTCAATCGAACTCTATCAAAAGGGAAACGACCTGCCTCAGACGAAGATGACGACGATGACGATATCATCATTGATGATAGTCGAGTCGCTTCTGCTGGATCTTCAAGCGTAGAAGAAGAAAGTGAACAAAGGAGGAGAAGGAGGAAGATGAATAACGATTCGCGTGAACCTCAACCTCAGAATGGGAACGGGATTGATCGAGGGGGAGGGAATGGGGGAGGAGATGGAGGGATGGAAATGAGTGAAGAAGATATGATGGCGNAAGCTATTGAGGAGAGTTTGAGAGCGACTAGGCTGAACCCGGGTGAACAAAGTGTAAATGAAGCGGGAGGAAGCTCGGGTGCTACTTCAGCTAGGGTGAGTCGCTCTTCTCCCTCAGTATGTATCCGAGTGTCTGTACTGAGGTGATGAGGTTCTCCCACAGCCTCGATCGCGCGCTGCAGAAGCCGAGGAGGAAGAGTTTCAACGCGCTTTACAAGCTTCCCTCGCTGCTGCTTCCGGAGAAGGACAAGGTGGAGATGGTATGGATGAAGAAGAAGATGATGCCCCAACAATGGAAGAGCTGAGAGCTAGGAGATTGGCTAGATTCGCGTGATCAGAGGAAAAGAAGAAATACTTTGCATCTTTTTGTCGTTTTTGCAAACTAGTCGTTTTGTCGTTATTCCCCCATCCTGGATTCGTCGTTGCATCGTCGTTTCGTATGGTCTCAAAAGAGAGAGTACTCGTGCGTGTTGGAGATTGTACCCTACATCGCGAAGTTTCACCGCGAACGAGATGCTTCTTTCATTCTTACCTTTCACTTCTCTTTCGTCCTTTCAACTGTACATGCGTATATTACACGCTGTGGATGATCAGCGACCTTCAGATGATGCTCTCGAGGCACTCATGACCGTGTGTGTCTGTCTCTCGGAAAGTTCCAAAGCAGTCATCTTGAATGGAGCAGGTACCTCAACGAACGCTGGTCTACCTGTAAGTCTACTTCAGTATCGTCCCTGTATGCTATCTGGTCTAATCGAGACGCGTTACAACAGGACTTTCGAAGCAAAGGTTCGAGTTCATCTGGAATCTACTCTCAACATCCTCTTGTTTCTCCCTCGTCCCGATCCAGTAATGCTACTACTTACTCAACCAAAGAACTATTCTCCTACTCCTCACTACTCAAATCCGACACGCGTTCAGCTCATCTCAAGTTCATGGCGGATCTTCATCAAAAAGGATCCGAAGTTAGTGTGAGGGAAGATGGAGCGCCGACAGTCTTTCATTCATTGATGAAGAGGCTGGATGAGATGGACAAGCTGTTGAGGGTTTACAGTCAGAATGTTGACGGGTTCGAAGAGAAATCAGGACTAGGTTTAGTTCAACTCGAGGAGGCACAAGCTAGCGGGAGCGGGATAGGCTGTGATACGCCAGATCCGTCGCAGGAGGACAGTACGTCGGACTACGAGGATTCGCTTCGCCATCGACCGGTTCGCAAACGTCGAAAACTATCTCGCTCCTCTCCGTCAAAATTCGTCGACTCGCATCAATGGGCAAACCTTCCTCGAGGTCAGAAGGTCGTAGCGGTACACGGTAGCTTGAACAGTGTCGTATGTGCCGCTTGTGGCTGGAAAGGAGATTGGGATGAGCGAATACAACGGAGGTTTGGATTAGGGAAGAANGTTTCTTGCCCACGTTGCGAAAGTCGCTGTGAGTCTCNATTCGCTCCTTCAGTCAATGTCACGAAAGAGTATCTGACTAAAGTTTCGTTAAGACTTGCAGCGAATCGTCGACTATCCGCTTCGAAACGACCACTCCCACCTTCGACTCTTGCTTTTCTCCGACCTGCTCTTCTACTCTACGACGATCCTTCCTCCCTTCACTCCTGTCATCTTTCCTCTCTCTCGTCTCTCAGCTCGTACGATCTCACGGAAGGACAGCCCGACTTTCTTCTCGTCGCCGGCACCTCGCTTCAAATTCCGGGTTTCAAGCATTTAGTGAAGGAGTTCGCAAGGGCAGTGAGAGACAATGGAGGAATATGCGTGTTAGTGAACCGAGAGCCTGTCGCTGCGCTATGGGATGCTGTGTTCGATTACGAATGTGAGTTTGAAGTCGATCTGTCTTTCGGCTCGTTGCCTTGTCATGAGTCTGACACCTTCGATTTGACAGTTCGTATGGATACCGATGCTTTCGCCACCTCCATCCTATCGAACCTCAGCTGTCTTGCTCCCGTCGATTCCATCTGCCCAACTGAACTTCCTTCGCCATCCTCGACTCCTTTCCTCGAATCTTCCGTGCCTCCTTCACCGCCTCGCATCACTCCAAGTCCTCAGCGTACAATCCTAAACAAGCTTTCAAAGACTCCCACCTACTTGCCGACGCCCTCTCCTACACCGTCGATCAACGAATCGAAACCGATCCTCGCTTCTTCGCCTTCTCTCGTTTCCCTTCGCGACACCTCTTCACCCTCTTCCGCTTCCCAGCTTTCTACCGAACCCAAGATACCCAATTCTTCTATCGCTACAATCCCTACCTTTGAACTTCGACTAGCTTCTCCGCCTCCATCCTCCTCGCCTCTTCGTTCTCGATCTCACTCCCGCCATCGCCCAGTCAAGATTCGCTTACCTACGCCCGAGGAGTCTATCGCTGAATATTCCTCATCGGAAGATACTTCAGACGAAGAAGATAATCCGCAAGATGAGCGAGTTCTCACCGAGAGGGAATCGAGGAATCTCGTGCATGACCTTTTGAGGGAAGCGCAGGGAATCTGGGAGAATAGTCAAGTAAGGAGGAAGTGAACAAATGCATGGGGGAACGCTTGCTTGTACTAGTCTACGTGTCGTTAATCGGAATTGCAACTATCTGTCGTTGTTACTTTTTCGGCATTCTCTGTCGCTCGTTTTCGCGCACAGAGCAGTGTTGGACCCTCCTCTGAGTCTCAGCGCTCCTCGCTCCGTCCTACCTTGTGCTCTAGATTGTGGAATCCAGAGGCGTTCATTCCAGTTTTCACTCGACAACTATCTAAACTTCCGGCCGATTCAGTTTTGACCGCGACACCCTTCGCCAACGACCGATTTCCTGAATCTAACAAGACATATCATCCCTCAGGTTCTGAACGAGCTTGATCTCCGATCCAACTTCCTCCAAAACGGCGGGAAGGTAACGCTCAAGAATCGTTTTGGCCGCCTCCGGATGTGATCGTCGAACATCGTCGCTCACGAACTTCTTGACTTGCTCCAGGGTCCACGAAAAGGGTCGGGCGCAGTCCAGGGGAAGGGACTGACAGGAGGGATCGAGCGAACGATGGTACANATTGAGAGCTCCGACGAGGACGATCATNCTGTGCTGGAATGTCGAATACCAAAGGGTGTCGAAGTAGTCGCTGATTTCTTCGAATTCGCCCATCTCAGTGTACGCGAGAAAGCCGAAAGGATCCGAGGCGACGATGTCGCGGAATTCGCTTTGAGTTACCACTTGTTTGTGATCGTGCAACATCCTAACCTTGACTCTGAATCCGTACGTTCGATGACTGAGGAGCATCAATTGCTGTGACTGGTCGTTCGGCCTTTCTTGTGTTAGACCCGTCGTCATAGTCTGCTCAAACCGGGAGAGTTCAGTTGCGAGATCATTGTTCGATAGCGACGAATTCCCAACGCACCTCGAACGCGGTCACGGGACTGCCACGTTTCGAAGACGGAACCAAGGCTTCGAGCAAACCGAATCTATCGAAGTCTCTTAACCAGGTGGTCTTGCCCTCCGAATGCTCAATTGGTATCGTGCTCAGTTCGATCATTTCGTCCCGCTCCTTGGTCGATAAGTTTGGCCACTTGAAGCTTCCTCCACATACTCGCTTATGTACACTCCAGATCTAGAATGAGCGAGAGCAACCAGAGGAGAGGCAAGGAGGCAAAAGAGCGATCAATCTCGTTAGCCACTAACGGCGACTGAATAGCGATACGTGGACTTACTAGCCTCTGATGTTCCCTCGAACAGAAGAACATCCACTCTACTCCACCCTTCGCACAGCTTGAACAGCGAGTTAATGAATTTTTCCCACAAACAACACACTCTCCAAAGGGTGAAGGAAAGGCGGGAGAACTTAAGGTGGTCATATCGGGAGTCGAGGTAGACAAGCGAATTGGGAAAGTCGGGTTTGAGAAAGTGAAGTGAGAAAGTGAAGGGAAGGAGAGAGAAAGGAGAGAGAAAGGAGAGAAAAGGAGGAGGGAGAGTTGGCAAATTTGCACCGCGGAAAGTCCGGTCGATTCGCACGACGACAATGACAAAGTATCAGATCGACCTATACATTTCCGGTTCCACTCCTACGATCTACTAGTACTTTACTTCCCCCTCCATCGCTGTAGGTCGTAACTGCGTTTGGTACGTATTTTCTGCCTTCCTTCATACTTTCCCACGCCTTCGTTGAATCTTCCTCATCTCCTCGGCCGTAACGCATTCCTACCGTCCTCAGGAAAACAGGCAAGTAAAGGTCGAGAATCGTTTTTGCTATTTCTGGTTGCGATTCTCGAATTGGTCCTCTTGCGAGTTCAATCACCTGGTGTAATCCATGATCAAACCATCCCATTTGAGCCTCGAGGGCCGCCCTATCGTCAGCGCGGATGGAGCGTTTGTCGCAGATTTCGAGTCCGAGGAGGAGGAGCATTCGATGATGGAAATCGGAATACCATGGCGTATGCGAGAACTCCGACAGCGTATCCTGACGCAGCTCGGTGTGACCGTTCTCCAGGTAGGCGAGGAAGCCGAAAGGGTCTGCTTCGAGGAACTTTTGTTGGTCGCCGAGAGTCACGGGGTTGTTGAGGAAGGGGCCAGAATGGAGCTTGACGGAGAACGCCCAGCCGCGACGTTCACAGATGAAGAACTGGCTGTCCATGCATGGCGGTTTATCTTCCTCGAGGAAACCCGTCATCACCTAGGCTGAAAGGCAGATCAGCTCGAGCGAAGTTTCCGATGATTGACGCCAAAGTTACTGACCTTGAACGTATCTTCTACGACTGTCCTCCTGAGGGGTACAGGAAGTTCCTCAAACAGTGACTTCATTGAGCTCTCCACACTTTCTTCGCACCACGTCGTGTTTGTTCCGTTGGGTGCTATCGGTCTTGTGCTCAATTCGTTCATTTCGTCCCTTTCCCTCGGCTTCAACGCAGGCCATTTGAAGCGACCACCACATACACGTTTATGTAGAGGCCAAATCTGCGCGCCGAGGGGGTTCAAATACAAACGGGGAGGAAGAGGGAGGTCAGCTCGAATCGATTTTTCTACAAGGCTACGAAATTGCACTCACAAGTTTCTGATGATCTCCTGAGCAGAAGAACATCCATTCAACTCCGCCCTTTGCACAACTTGAACAGCGAGTTGACGATTCTTTCCCACAAACAACACATTCTCCTAGAGACGAGGGAGGAGCGATAGAGGTCGAGGCGGACATATTGAGAGTAGAGTAGATATAGGAATGGAGTTAGAGGGGATTGAGCGAGTGAGGCGAGAAAGTGAAGAGAAGAGAGGAGAGAGAGAGGAGGAGAGGACAAAGTTGGCATTTTCAGCACCGCGGAAAGTCCGGTCGACTCAGACGACGACGACGATCAAGTATTGTGGTACCTGGTAGACTACCTAACTCTCTGCTGCAGAAGTTCGAGGAACAAAGTAAATCTCCTAGTTTGCCATTTCACTCACTACCGACTTGTTCATTCTCCCTCTTCTCTGCATTCTTGTTGATTCTCGGTTGAGGTCCATTGGAAAGTTAGCGGAGAGTTGGAACGTGGTTGAGTGGGAGATTCGGAAAATGGGTCAACGGATCGAGCGTTGGAGAGTAAGAGTACGAGGAGAAAGGTCAAGGGAGAAGCTGTCGAAACTGAGAGGAAGTAGAGAGGGAATTGGTGAGATGGGTAGCCAGGCTGTCGAGATGGGGATTATGGCGGGTATACGGGAGACGAATAGGGAGGAGACGAGGAAAGGACAGAGGTTCCGAGAGATTGATCAAGCGGTTCGGGTATCCTGAAGACGGGAGGAAGTCAGCGTCGACCGCTCTGAGGAAAGTAGTAGCCGACTTACCTCGCTTCGAATTCGTCCCAGGATGAATACTCGAGTGTACACTGATAAGCGTTCTTCTCTTTGGCGCCCCTTTCCCTCCAGAAGACCACACAGCGAACACCTTCCGAGGTCATGGTCAAACCTTGTACAGCACATAGCCGATCTTTTGACTCCCTCGATGCGAGTGGACAATCTTAAGATAAGTCGGACGCAGTGAGGAGAAGTTGCGGAATTTGCAATAATTCGAGAGTCGAGGGGAGTGAGGCTAAGAGGGCGTCGAGCGTGAGGGGTGAAGCATACGAAGTGGTGTTGGATATCACCTTGTATTCTAGGG
>JGI24890J29729_1001405_pt1 | contig 10974 bp, 13 predicted proteins | sample FreactcultureFD7_FD_29729 | JGI IMG/M metagenome (IMG submission 29729)
CCTCATGTTTTCTAGGAATTAAGACCCCCACGGGGCGGCACCACCCCATTTTGACGTCATTGTTTGGCTCCATATAGGCATAGTATTTTGCTCAAATGATTTATATCAAATAACTATATTTAAGAGATTTCACAAATATGTAAAAAGCGTATAGTTTAATAAACGTATTCAATAGTTAACATAGGAAAAATATGAAGAAAGTTATAAGCCTTATTGTTTTATTAATCTTATCTGGTTGCATGGGGACTGCATCGGTTATAAAGCCTGTTGAGGATAAAAAAGTAGATAACCTTATAAATTCAGAATCATCTAAACCAATTCAATTTCAAAAAATTGTAGTTAAGCTTAAACGGGGTGAGCATATTGGAGCGTGGAGAGCGGGACTTCTTTGCATACCCAATGGAGATCTTAATTGGAAAGGTGGAAAGCTAAACATAGATTCCGATGAATTTACAGATGCCTTTAAAGAGGAGCTTGAAAAATATAATTTTAAAACAGTAGGTGATACAAATGCTCTGTTTGAAGATCCTTCAACATGGAAATCTGAAATATTGGTTGCAGGATTAGTTAAAGAGTTAAAAGCAAATATTTGCTATCCACATGCTGGCTTTGGAAATTTTAATAGCTCAAAGGGTGAAGCTTTCATCAAAGTAGATTGGCAGATTTATTCAAAGCTAGATAGAAGCGTAGTTCATCAAGTTAGTTCAGAAGGTTCTTTTTCTAATTCAGAATTTTCAGATACCGGAGGAAATGACGCAGTGCTAAACGCCTTTACGCAAGCAACTAGAAATCTGCTTTCAGATCAAAAATTCAGAGAAATAGTTAGCAGAGGCGGTCAATCCGTAAAAGAAACTGAAGTGAAAAAGGGTGAAAAATCTGTGTTATCTATAAAGAAATCAAAGCCCATGGGTAACAATCCTAAAGATTGGGCATCGGCTGTAGTAACAGTATTTGCAGGCGGAGGTCATGGAAGTGGATTTGTAATATCTGATAATTTAGTTTTGACCAATCATCATGTGGCTGGTAATGCTAATAATGTGACCGTTAAATCAGACAGCGGGATGGAAATAATTGGAAAAGTGATAGCTTCAAATTCTGCGAGAGATGTAGCTTTAATAAAAGTTGAGGCATCAATGCCAAAATACTTTAAAACCAAGAGAGATTTACCTGCAGTTGGATCAGAAGTTTATGTAATAGGCAGTCCATTAGATGAAAATTTAAATTCAACAATGACTAAGGGAATAGTTAGTGCAATAAGAGAAGAAAATAAACTTAAATTAATACAAAGTGATGTTAATGTCCGCCCAGGTAATAGTGGAGGACCGATGATAAATAAAGATGGTGAAGTTATTGGGATAACCGTTTCAGGAATTGTAATTAATGGACAGAGTCAAGGATTAAATTTCTTTATCCCTATTAATGATGCATTTAAAGTTTTGCAAATTGATTAATTTTTGAGGAGTTTTGTATGAAGAAAATACTTACAGTAGTTTTATTGGCTTTACTTTCAGTGTCTTTAATATCAGAAGCGGCTAACCGTAAAGGCAGTCATCGTGTTGGCGGCACTAATAGTCATGGCAAAGGTAGTCACTATGTAGGTGGTCATAAATAAACAATGAAAAAAATTTTACTCGCTATAGCTTGTATTACATTAAGCATTCCGTCTTTTGCAATGTGCAGAAAATCAAACGTATGTGATGATTATGGACACAACTGCAGAGTCCAGGATGTATGTGATAGCACTATGGATATACCATCAGCAGGAATTGCTCCAATAACTCCACTACCTTCTATGGAATTAAAACCGCTTCCTTCTCTAGCCCTTCCTCCATTAGGCACTTCCAAATGTGAATATATTCAAGTAAATGGTCGCTGGCAAAACGTTTGTCATTAACAATGGAAATGAAAAATTCTTGATAGACTCTTAATATGCGATCAATAAATTTTTCATTTAAATTATTTCTGGCACAAGCTTTTATATGCCTACTATTTTCTCCCATAACTTCATATGCTGGATGGAAGTATTATGATACGTCATCAAACGATGATGTTTTTTTCTACGATGATGCCTCCGTTGAAAAAAATGGCCCTATTGTTAAACTTTGGGCAGTCACAGACTCTAAGAGAAGAGATGAAACAGGGGCTTTATCTAATAGAAGCAAATTAGTAATTGACTGCGCTAATCAGTCTTACGGGATGACTTTTTTATCTTCATATTCTGAAAATGGATTAAAAGGAAATTCATTATTCAATGATTATACAAGCGGAAAAATGTATCCAATTGCTCCGACTTCATCTATGAAAAAACTCTCAAATATTGTTTGCAAATAAAAGAATAAAAAATTGAAAAAGCTTTTAATTCTTATGTTCCTAATGCCATTAATTTCATTTAGTGAAACAGCTCAAAACCAACAAATCATCCAAAACATTATTAATGAGTCTATAGCTAATTACGCTGGTAACTGTCCTTGCCCATACAATAGAGCCTCTAATGGTAGCTCCTGCGGCAGAAGGAGTGCTTATTCAAAAGTTGGGGGTTATGCCCCAGTCTGCTATGCACATGATGTAACTCCAGCAATGATATCTACCTACAAACATAAACATGGAATTAGACAATGAAAAAAATAGTTTTTTTAATATTAATTCTAATTTCAAATGTTGCATTTTCTTCCCAAGAAAAAATTGCATTAATTATTGGCAACTCTAAATATTTGAATTTAGGGACGCTTGCAAATACCACTAATGATGCAAGAGCAATTGAGAAAAGCTTAAAAGAGATTGGTTATAAAACAAGAATAGTCTTTGACGCAAACTCAGTACAAGCAAGAAAAGAAATTAGAAGCTTTGCAATTGACTCTGAAAATGCCTCCATAGCCCTATTATTTTATGCTGGTCATGGCGCTCAAGTCTTTGGTGAAAACTATTTGTTACCTGTTGATCTTGATATTCCAAAAAGAGAATCTGATATTCAATTGTCAGGATTGAAGGTTGATGACATTATCAATTCCATCCATTCAAAAGTTAAAGTGGTTTTTTTAGACGCTTGCAGAGACAATCCTGCTTTAATTAAAAGCTTATCTAAGGGCAGGGGTAGCTATCCAGGAGGTCTTGCAACGCCAAAAAATAGTTCAATGAGCGATTCATCATCTGGCATTTTCATTGCTTACTCAACTGATTCAGGAAATATTGCGCTTGATGGCGAAGGAAAAAATAATAGTCCATTTACGGAAGCGCTAGTTAAATATGTCAAGGAGCCAATCTCCATTGATGATATGTTTTCTAAAGTTACTAAAGAAGTTAGGGAGAAAACAAATAACTCTCAAAAACCTTTTAAATATGCATCATTAGATGGCGTATTTTGTTTAACTGATAAATGCGGAAATAACTCCAACTTCAATTCATTAGAAAAAAATAAAGTATCTAATAATTCAGCATCAAATGGAAATTTCAATTCTAGTCAAATTAAAATTGCAATGCTAAGTGGTGAATCTAGCAAGAAAAATAATTCCCAGATGTCAACGCATGATCTTCCTTCAAATTGGGTTATGTTTGGATATACAAATGATAAAGATAGTAAGCCTGATGTATTTTGGTATATTCAGCCATCATCAATTGAGAAAAATAATAACAATCTTACTGTAAGAATTAAGTCCGTACCGATTTCACAATCTAGTGTAACTAAAAATCCCTCTATTGCCTTATGGACTTTTAATTGCGATTCTCGCAAAGCTGGAATGTCTGAAATTAAGGAGTTTGACTCTAAAGATAATGTTCTTAAAGATGAAAAAATTAGAGATCCAGAATTTACTGATCTCAATATGGAATTTTCTTCTCCTGGCTCTGCTGGATATAAGTTTATAACTTTGGCTTGTAATTCAGAAAAGCTTGTACCTATTTTAGATGGAAATGATTCAAATTCTGATTGGCATAGATTATTTACAAGCCCTCAAGGTGAACTCCAAGAGGATACTTCATATCTTGAATCTTCTTTAGTTTCTAAGGATGGAATGATAAAAGTTTTTGTTAAGGAAGAATTTAAAACAGACCAGAAACTTTCATCTTATACAATGTTCAGTCCTCTTAAAGGACTTCAGCTTCCTTCCTTTAGGCAAAGAATAATGCTCACTCAATTTCGTTGTGACTCAGATGAATATTCAATGCCGTTAGAGCAATTATTTGACTCAAATAATCAGCTAATTTTTTATAGTGATTTATCTATTACTAAACCTTTTAAAACAATCCCTGATGACCCAAGTTCATTTTTAAGAAGAAAGTTTTGTAAATGATTAAAAAAATCTCTTTTTTTATCCTCATATTATCTTTAACCAATGTATGGGCTATAGATAAAGAAAAGCCTGGTACTCTCACATTAGGTAAAAATCCTAAAGTAATATCTCATTCGCCAGATTTAAATGCATTAGAGACTATTAATTCTGACGATTTATCAATAAATAACTCTAAAGCAATCATGAAGAACATTAAACCTGATAGCTCTTCAAATTCAAGAAGTGCTGTAGATGCTTATGTTTTTAAAACAATCTCGCCATCCGTTGTTTTAATTTTTCAAAAAGAAGGAGATAGTTTTATCACTGGTTCAGGCAGTCTTATTGATAATAACGGAACTATTCTTACAAATTATCACGTAGTTAAGGGTTTTAAAGAAGTCGGAGTATTTTTTAAGCCAGAAAAAGATATACAGAAAGTTCAAGATTCAGATTTCAGAAGAGCTAAAGTTATTAAAGTAGATCAAGTCGCAGATCTCGCTTTAATTAAAGTAAATGATTTACCTAAAGGTAAGTCGCCAATAAAATTAGGCGATGTTTCTGATATAGCTGTTGGTGCAGATGTTCATGCTATAGGACATCCTGAAGGTCAAAATTGGTCTTATACAAAAGGAATTATTAGTCAATATAGAACTGATTTTAAGTGGCTAGATAATCAAGCTGATGTAATACAAACTCAAACGCCAATCAACCCAGGAAATTCAGGCGGACCTCTTCTAACTGATCGTGGACTTTTAATAGGAGTTAATAGTTTTGGAAAGAAAGATAGTAATGGATTAAATTTTGCTGTCTCAATAGACGAGGTTAAAAAGTTCATCGCTAGAAATGGAGACAGACTTAATAAAACGCCTTCTAAGGAGATAAGTAATTCACCACCCAAGCAGAAGGCAGCTCAAAAAGCAAAATGTGAAAGCAAAACACTTTATTCTGGATTGTCACTTGATGGCTCTGCAGAAATAATCCAAATTGATTCTAATTGCGATGGAAAAGTTGGAAGTCAATTTGATTACCCGCTTGATACATCAAAACCTTATACATTAATTATGGATACAAATGCTGATGGAAGAGCTGATATTAAATTTTTCTCACTACAAAGAAATTCTAAATGGGATATTTCTTACTGGGATACAAATTTTGATGGAATATTTGACTTGGTAGGTATTCATTCAGACGGAGCTATTAAACCCACACGTTTTGTTGACTACACAGAATATCAATCTAATCTTCAGGCTAATCAAAGAGCCAGGCAAGATATTCCCAATCAACAAAATTCAAATTTTCATGGATATGCATCTATATATTTTGATACAGACACTACCGTATTTGGATGGGCGCTTGGACATAGAACTCAACAAGAAGCCAATCAAGCTGGATACGATATTTGTATAAAACGAGGTGCTAGAGGTGAGTGTAAGCAGATGATGGGTGTGGCAACTAGATGTCTTGCAATTGCACAAAGTAGCAAATGGAGACAAACAGCTATTGGACCAACAAAAGAATCAGCAGAAAAAGTTGCAATAGATGTATGTAGTAGACACGGAGAGAGCTGTTATATCCCTAGCGAAGGCAGTGCCTGCAGTTCTTGGTAAAAGCAAGTAATTTAAAGCATAGAAATGAAAAGTAAAAATATTAATTTAGGCTGGAAAAGACTATGGCTTATTTCTACAGTAGTTGTGTTTTTATATACTTTTTTAACAGAATATTTTGGTGAGTCATATACGACTTATCTCCCAAGGATTATCAAAGAGCCTATATTTTTTATATATGACATTTTTTGGTTTCCATTTGTTAATTCTTCATGGAGTATTTGGGATGTTTTACCATCTTTTTTAATTGCTTTCTTTTGGAGCTTGAGTACCGCATTTCTCTTTGGAATTACAGTTTCTACAATTTGGTTTTTGGTGAAATGGATAATTGATGGATTTAAAGCTTAGTGCAATAAAGCTTTTTCAATTTTATTTTTTCCAGTTTTTTTGTTCTGCTCAGTAGGCGTATTTACAAGACAAGGAACTTCTGAAGCTGTAGGGATGTTAATTGGAGCAGTAATATCAAGATTTTTGCTTTATACAATGTTTATAAAATAAAAAAAGCTTATGAAAAAAATTCTAAAGAAGACATCCCAGCTTCAAACTGATTTTTGGGAAGACGCAAAGTCATATATTGATATCCGTAACTGCTCCTTCGGTTTTAAATGCAATCAGAAGTGGGGAGATTTGATTAAACGTAAAGAAAAGAACATCAAATACTGTCTTGAATGTGAGAAAGAAGTTTATTTGATTGAAACAAACACAGAATTGATGCATGCAATTAAGTTTAATCACTGCGTTGCAATTAAAGTTCGTCATGACGAAATACCCCAAACAAAAAGACCTAAAATTACAGTTGGAATGTTATCTTCGCCTAATTATGATGAACCAGCTTATTTAAGGAATAAGGAATAAGGAATAAGGAATGAGGTTAGCCTATATATGTTTTTTAATACTAAGCCTATATTTTAAGAGTTCATGGGCGATTGATAAAGAAACAGTCTATGATGAATTATCAGGTAAAGGTTTAATAGTTGACCAAAAGAAAAGCCCTTGTGAAAACATGCAGGTTGAATGGGTTCCTTATTACCTTAAAACAAAAAAAATATGTGAAGATAAGGGATTTAAAATAAAAAAATATGATGCAAGTTTTGCCCCTGATTGCAAAATTGAATACACATTTCAATGTGAAGTTAATTCCAGTCAAGTTAAGTTAAATCAAGATAAAGACAAAAATAAGCCTCTACTGGAAGTGAACAAAAAAGAAGATGAGCAAAAGAAGGTTCAGTTAAAAACGGCAATCATAGAAAAAGCAAAATTAGACTGTGCAGATCTAGGTTATAAAAAAGATAGTGATAAATTTAAAGATTGTGTATTGGAGCTATTGAAATGAAATCATTAAATATAAGTTTGGGAATCTTCTTATCTATATTTGTAAGTTCTCTATTAGCAGAAGATTTAGCGGAGTATAAAAATACATGCACTGCGATAGGCTTTAAAGCTGGAACAGAAAAATTTGGAGATTGTGTTCTGCAATTGAGGAAGAAAGACTTAGAAAAAAAACCAGCGGGTGATAACCAATCCGTAAATAAATCAGATAGCCAAAGAAAAGCAGACTCAGCAGCTCGTGAAGAGCTTAAAAGAAGAAAAGAAGCAGACGATGCTGCATATGAGACCGCTAAAAGAAAGAGGGAAGCAGATGACGAAAGACTTCTAAAATTAAGAGAGCAGGAGTTAGAAATTGAAAGACAAACCGCTAAAGCACAAGAAAATTCTGCGGCTACCCAACAGAAAATGTTTGAATGTCAAAATGCAAGAACGAATATGCAAGAACAGTGTAATAACTCAAGTCAATATCCTAGTAGTAATATTTATGCTATTACTTGTGGGGTATGGCGTGGAAGAGTTATGAATTTATGTAATTAACCTTAACAAAATAACAATCCGCTTAGATTTGTATTTGTACCCTATTTGTACCCATCGTTTTAAGCCAAGACCCTCATAAAACCTAGTGAAATCAATAAGTAATACCACAGTAAGGTTGTAGTAATGTTTTATCTAGAACCCTATGTTTACCCTCATGTTTTGAGCGTTTTTAGTGCATAAAATCATAATATACGGCTCATTAAGGGCGTAGTTTTAAGTAATCTACAAATTAGTACCATAACAAATGTACACCATGTACACCTAAATAAGGATTCAACTGGTAATCAATAAAGATAAGCCAGAACATATATCTTGGCTATGATCTTTAGTATGAGGTATACAAGGTATACATCTATACACATGTCTAAAATGGATATATCTCTTCATTACTATCATCAGGGAAACGCCAGAAAGTAGATTGACTATCTCTAGTTTTAATTAAACCAATTGCTTTAAAAACATTTGTCATTCTCATTTGCTCGGATTTAGTAATTCTATTTTTATCCATGTTTATAATATTTATTAAAGCCTCATTGGTAGTTATTTTCAATGGATTAATTGAATTAGTTTCTATCCAATCTTTGACAATTTCTTCCCATGGATCAGTAATAAAATGATTGATATGTTTTTCTTTTGCTAGCCTTTCTGCTTCTTCCCATTGGACTCCTTTTGTTAGAAAAGTATCTCTAGCTTCAGCCCATAATTGAAGGCAATCTTCTTTTATCTTTTGAAGATCAACTTTGCCAACTTCAAGAGGAAGCCATCTTCTATTGCCTGTTCTATCAGACAAGAATGTAATTTCATTTGTAGTGCCAATAAAAGTTATTCTCCTGAGGTATGAGACATCAAACTCCTGATATTTTGGAATCCAATTCTCCTCAGTTCTGCTAACAAACGCTTTGATGCTTTGTTCATCTCTAGAATTAATGCCTCTGAGTTCACTGATTTCTGCAATCAAATGACCACGCATTCTTCTTGCCTGATCATCATCTCTTGTTTGTAGGGTTATTTCAGTGAATAAGTTTGGATCAGGACACATTGCAGCAACTCCTGTAGATTTGCCGCATCCTTGTTCACCAATCAGGACAGCTACCATGTCTGCTTTAATTCCTGGAACCAAAACCCTGCCAGCTAATGACGACCATACATAATTACTTACTGACTTAGAATAAGAAGAATCTTCTGCATTAAAGTACTCACTAAAGAAATTTTCAATACGTTTAATCCCATCCCAGGCTGGAACTGAGTCTTTAAGCCAATCTATAGCTGAGTCATATTTATTTTGTTTAGCAATGAATTTAGCGGCTCTTGTAATTAATTCTTTACTTAAGTTCTTATAACCAGATTTTTCTAACGCTATCCAAATTTCAGTGTAGTCTTCATCACAAAAATTTGACCATTTAGTTGCACCAGTTTTTGCAAAAGTAAATTGAGCTTTAAATTCATCATATCCAACCTTGCCATTTATAGCTTGTTCAGAAATGATTGCAGCCACAACAGATGTCATGGTTGTTTCTACTTTTTGTATTTTTTGGGCTGAATTGTTTTGTATTACGTCTTGTGATGCCATAAGGATCTCCTGAGTGATTAAAAGAGCCTCTAATTTGTAATACCGATTATTTAAGGAATTTAGCCAGGCATTTAAGATTCAGGATATATAAGAAAGTATCAAGAAAGAGCGGTATTTAATCGGTATTTAATCGGTATTATTGACAGGCATTTAGTCACGAAATAATGCAGTTTTTTCTTTCCATATAGATGCCCAGCTATTGAGATGAGAATGGAATGCAAAATCCAGTGTCTTGATTGGTATATTTTTATCTAGCAAGCATAAACCTATTTGTACAGGGTCCCATAAGGCTCCACCTGATCTCCCTCTAGAACCTTTAGATGCTCTGCAGGGCTTTAACCAATCAGGAGGTGTAGCTAAATATTTCTTCCATTTCTCATATGAATAATGCAAATCTTGAAAGGTTGCTGCGATTTTTACTTTTGGGACGGAAGGAGGACTAGAGATATTATTAGATGTATCTGGGGTATCTTCTTTTGACATTAATGATGGATCAAGATTGAATTTGTAGTCGTTGGACTCTAGCCATTTATTTAGATCATTTATTTCAACAGATCCGTTTATAATTAGCTCACTTATTGTGAGTATCTTCCCTGAATCAGAGTCTCTTAGATTCAATTGACCGCTAATAATATCTTCGGTCATTCGCCAAATCATATAGTCTTTTTCAAACTCAGTAAGATCCAACTTATTAGAAGCAATATCTGCAGCTTTTAGATAGGGCGTGATCTTAATATCTTTAGTCATGTATTTATATTATCCCAATTTTTGTACTAAATCCTCAGCTTTAATATGAACGTATCTTTGAAGCATCTTTAATTCTCTATGACCACTGATTGATGCTAGCTCCAAGATATTGGTAAATTTGACAGACAGATTTGTGAGAGCCATATGTCTTAGGTCATGGAAATGAATATCATTTACTTTGGCTCTTCTAGCCGCTCTTAAGAAGAATACCGAAACACTACTTTTATTAAGAGGGAATACTCGCCCATCAATATCTCGTGGTAGTAATTTGAGAATCTTAATAGCCTTCGTTGAAAGTGGAACGTATCTTGAATCACCATTTTTAGTGAGCGGTAAGAACGCCACAGATTTATCAAAGTTCACATTCACCCAAAGTAGTGACATCAACTCACCCCTTCTCATGGCAGTTTCTAGGGCAAATTCAACGAGCGGTTTGTACCAAGGGCTAATCTTTTCTAGCTGAATGAGTAAGCGACCAAGTTCTTCGTCATTTAAGATTCTGTCACGCCCCTGTGGTGAAGAAGGTTTCTTAATCATTGTGACTGGATTAACTATATTTAAACTCCATTCACGTCTTGCGTGGTTGATGATAGATGACAAGACAGCCAGCTCTCTGATGACAGTATTAGGCTTAATGACCTTTAGTCTCTCATCACGATAATCGGCTAGATGCTTAGGAGATAGATGTGCCATATTTACTTCGGCAATAGGATGCTTCATTAATTTTCTGACACGGATTGCTTGATTATCAGCACTCCGCATATGAGGAGCCACGTCATCAAGATACTTCTGAAGGATTTCTTTGAATAAAGTCTTTTGAGCGAAATCGGTATTGATGAAAGTGCCACGATCTATTTCTATCTCAATACTTCTTGCCCATTTCTCGGCATCTTGCTTTATATGGAAGGTTTTAGTGATGGTA
>JGI24890J29729_1001406_pt1 | contig 10967 bp, 20 predicted proteins | sample FreactcultureFD7_FD_29729 | JGI IMG/M metagenome (IMG submission 29729)
AGCCTCAGCAGCAGCATAAGAAGCATAACTAGCATCAGCGGCAGCAGCCTCAGAAGCACAAGCAGAAGAAACATAAGAAGCAGAAGCAGAAGCAGCAGCAGTATAAGCAGCAGTAGCAGCATCAGAAGCAGCAAAAGTATCAGCAGCATTATAAGCAGCATGACCAGCATCTTCAGCAGCCCTACTTAATTGCTCCTTTGTTGCTCTACCCTCTCCGAATGCGATGGCTGTGTCAATAGCTTCACGACTTCTCACGTCTTTCATTAAGTGTCTCACTGTATTTGCTTGATGACCTTTGACCAATGTAAGGAGCTGTACATCTTTTGGATTCGTTTTTGCAAATAACCAATTCAGCCATTCTCCCTTGTTGCATGTTGTGTACACTTCAACGAAGGTCTTACCTTTAGCCCAATCTTGGGCTGCTTTGCAAGCCCTTAGTTTGGTTAATAAATTTTCAATTGTTTTCATTTTGTTTATGTTTAATACGTTTGTGCTGTTCGAGTTTATAAGTTAAAAAATCGTCAAGAGATAGTGTTTTCCAGTACCTATTAATAAATTTCATCCCCCCAATCACTAATTCTTGTTTTCTGTGCAATTTGTCAAACTGCGCAATGAATGAATCCATAAGTTTTTCGTTCTTTGTTCTTTCTCTCTTAATAGTCTTTTGCTCAATAGGCTTTGATTTAAGCATATTGGAAAGTAATCCTGCAATTTCAGGGTCTAATGTCTTAGCGTTATGCTTGTGCATACTTGCCTCTTGTATTCTAAATTCCTCTATCTCTGAAACCCTTTCTTTATCGTACTCTTGCAGCCATAGAGATATTACTTGTCCATCAAGCCTGTTGTACAATTGTCCGTACTTTCCGAGTATGGCATTGTTAAAGCACTTCTTAAAGTCGGGTATCTTAAAGTTATGAAACTCTTGAATTAGCAATTCTGACAAAGCCCATACCTGACCAACGCTCATGTTTTGCGATAGGTTGAATGATAGCGCTAAGTCTGTGATAAGGTTGGTTAATATAACCCTTGCTATTGACTCTCCCTGACTCCTTGATATGGAAGATATTGTAGGTGCTTTACTTTGTAAAATCTGTAAACTGCTGTTCTTGGCTAAAGCCAAAGATTGTTGAAGTTGCTGACCGTATTTGTTCAAGGCCATTTTGTCGTTGAAAAGCTTGATCGCTCTTTGATGTTGAAGATTGTTTTCCATTGTTTCTTGTTTTTTGTGTTTCAAAAATACCTTGCCATGTATTTTCAATAGACTGGTGTATCATATCTATTGCTTCTTGTTCGGGGTATTTGCTAAGCTTCTTTAGTGCTGCTTGCTCTGATATAATCCCTTTGTACGGCTTCTTAATCTCTGTTCGGTATTGTAACCACAGGTCCCATGCTTGAATAAACTCTGGAGATGTGTATGGATATATTACTTGTTGCCTCCTGGCTATCGCATTCATTTTAGGCTTAGTCACCTTGTAACCATTAGCCTCAAGAAGTTGTATGGCTTTTTCTATTTCCATTATAATCGGTTTTTAGACAAGCCCATTTCCTTGGCTTGCTCTGGGTGTAACTCAATATAGGTATGGCATGGTCTGCATATAGCCACGAATTTATTAGTGTCTGTTAGCAAATCGCCAATCCTACCTGATTGATGGTGTATCTCTGTCGCCCAATGGGTGCAGATAGGCAGCTTAGCCTGACACACCTGATTATTATTTAGAAATTCAATCCGCACCTTTTGATATTCTGCGTTCTGCTTCTTTCTTTTGTCAGATACAGGCGCAATACGGACAGGATGATGGTTCTTGTCCTTTGGGTTGTTGTATGCGCACTCTTGACACATACCTCTTGCCCAGATGTACTTATCATTGAGGCACATCTTACATACTTTTTTCTTTCTTTCTATCATTGTTCAATCTTAACTTTAATAGATGGGTACTTGCCAATAATGTTCTCTTTTACATACCGTCCTATTGATTCAGAAATGAGCATATTGTCAACAACGGACTTCTTAACACCTGTGTACAAGTAAGATTTAGTTCCAAATAGCAAGTACAATTCTTCGTACTTCTCTTCATATATATACCCATCTAAGCTTGAGCTAAACTTGGGTAATTTTTTAAATTCCATAGCCATGATTAATTGATTTTAACTTTGTCAGCTGCTAATTCGTGTTTTTTTCTTCCTGGGACTATAACATAGTCAACAATATCGCCTTCTTTTGGGGTATTATTGGCATCTACAAGTCCTCTTAAATGAAAAAATAATTCATCGCCTTTAAGGGTGATGATGAAGCCATACCCCTTTTTGGGGTCGTACCATTTAACAATTCCTGCGTACCTCTGTTGTGTGTTCATTGTGTGTGTGTTTTTAGTTTTTAATATTAAAATACAAAAATATAATTAATTTATTAATTACACAAAAGAATTTAAAAATAATTCTTTTGTGTAGGATAGATAGAATCCTTTTAATGGAGTCTTATTCTTCATATTGCTCACAGCCTTGTGGTACGGCACATTAATATGTAAACAAGCATCTTTTAGAGATTTAAACTCGGACACCTTATTCTTGGTATTTGCGTCGAATATGTATGTGGTTTTTTTGTTGCTATTTTGAGGAAATTGAATCATAAGTAAGGTATAATTACATCTTGGTTAACATATCCACATTCTCTATTGAAATGGAATTTCACTATAGGTATTGAATGGTTCTTAGGGATTAACGCATTCCACAATTTATCTGAAACATAATTATTTTTGATATTATCTATTAGCGATGTATCAGAAAGAAGTATGTGTTCAGGAAGGTGTTTAATAGGGATTGATTTTATTGTGTGAGTAACCTTGCCATCAGACAAGGTTACATCGGTCACATATATTTTAGTCATTCATCCACTTCTTGAATTTTGCCCACAAACTAAACCGTTCCCATTTACTTAGGTTTGTGGGAACCTCAAGTTCTTGTTCTCGGATAGATGTAGATACGATAACTCTATCTTTGTCAATTATAGGCTTATTTCCATTCAATTCTCTTACCAGTGATGTAAGCCGGTCGATAAGTATTTGTTTGGTAACAAGTTCTGAATCTATTGTTATCTTTTCGTTGACAAGTTCTTTGATAGAATTCTCTGCTATCTCAAGTTCACGTTCAATCTTTTGTATTTTAACAACTAGCTCTGCCGAGTATTCATTGCTGCGTACAGCACGCTGATCAGCATTGTACAGTTCTCTTCTTAGTTCAGCAATTTCTGCGTCCTGCTTGTTAAGCTCTTCGATTAATTGTTCTGTATTAGGTTCTTTAACATTTTTTGTACTTTTTTTTGCGACAACTTTCTTTGGCGCTTTGGTCTTTTTGGCGACCTCTTTTGTTGCTTTTGTTTTTGTCATTTTTATTTGGGTTTTAGTTTATTTCTTTTATTGTGAATCGGATATGTTCAGCGCCTTTCTTGACAATTTCTTTCTCAACAACCATCCTATACACCATGTTATCGTTAAAACCGTATTTCTTTGTCAATATATCCTCTGTCATCTTGATAGGGTTGGTGACATCCGCCATTTTATTGCTGAACGCAAAGATAAAATGAATTTCCAACTTTCCGCCATTAACTTTCATGTCTGGTAGCATCTTTAACATTTGGCTCTCGTAATCCTTGTATAAATTTGTCTTGAACCTACGACCTTTCCATGCTTGGTTTACGGATATAGGCTTTATGAATATACGGTGTTCTTCCTGCGCCATCAGCGAAGATAGGAATATAGGCTTAGGCTTCTCATCTGGCATATTGCTAACTTGACTAATGCATGGTTTTCTCCATACGCCTGGCTCAACTTCTATTAGCCCTAGTTGATTGAGTCCGAACTCAGTAAACTTAGTTCCTTTTGCCATTTGGGAATTTAATTTTAAGTTCTTCAATAGCTTTTTTATCATCAAATGGATTTTCTAAATCGACAGATACATCTATCTTAACGCCATAACGGCAGGCTAACCACCTTATGGAAGCCTCGGTTAGATTGTTCTCTTCTGAGTCATTGAAATATCGAGATAGGGAACCTATGATAATCTTCATCCCCCTAACCCTAGCATCCATAACTATATCCGCTAATGTGAGGTCTAATTCTTTCTTTCTGAATAGTAGGGCTTGCCTAATTTCATCGCTATCTTGTATTGTATTGATTCTTTTTTTCATTCTGGGTCAGGGGTATTAATTCCGTTTTGTTCTAAAAATATACGAACATCTGTAATGAACTCGTTCATCCTCTTCTGGTCCGTATCGGCAGTGGATATTGTTGTTACTATTAGTACTGTTGTTTCTCCAATCTTTTTCTCTATTACATCTTTAAGGAACTCGGATGCGAAGTACTTGTGTATCTCGTCAAGTTTCCATCCTCTGAACATTTCAGATTGCTGTGCAACATGAAGTATTACACCCCTGTAATATCCGTGTGTTTCGTGGCTTGTCTTGCGTTTAACTTCCTTGATATAAACCTTAACTTGCTTATTTTTAAGCAATTCAATACATGAATCATAAACAGGCTTGTTGTAATAGGCTAATGTACCATCGGATTTGCAAAATGCATCATGCCATACTTTAAAGTCTATCATTGTGAGTCAAAATTAGGGGATTGGTCATCAGTATCTTTCTGGTCGATGCTATTGATATTTCTATAAGTAACAAACTCATCTTGAGGAATGCCATTGTTGCTAGCTGGGTCGCCTTTAACCTTGGGTGAAAATCCATTGTTGAAAGGGTATGTCTTAAATACATAATGCTCTATAAGAGGTTGTCCATCCTGCATAACTACCTCGGCATCCTTAACATAATGAACTTCTGATATGGCTATGAACAGTTGCTTGCCAATCATATATGTCTTAGAAGGAGTTGTATTTGGATCTATGCCTAGGCTCTTAAGCATCTGATTGAAGAATGATTGTTTGTAACCATTATCGCATATATATAATTGCTCATGCATCCCTTTTTTATTGCTATATTTAACAACAATAGAAGGGTATCCGTCAACTTTAATTATGTCCTTATTGGCATCTCGAAAGTAGGATATATCTGATATTAAAACCTCGTGTATGCCTGTTTTTAGTTCGCTTTTGCGTGTCTTAGCAGTGACAATTTTCATTTGTTAAATTTAAACTTTTATTTGTTAGGGGATGTGAGGGATTCGAACCCTCATTATTTGGATAAAATCCAAGGTCTTTCCATTTTAAACGAACATCCCTGCATTAATTAAAATGGTAAATCGTCATCGGGTACCAATGATGATACGTTAGGCGTATCGGTAACGTTAGCAAACTCTTTGCTCTCCATGATTTTATCTTGGATGAACCTAGGTAAGGCGTCAAACAAATTCCAATCGAAGTTCTCAACATCGAAGAAAAATTGTTCCTTCATTGGTTTTGGTACTGGCAACCCTTTCATGAATGGGTTGACAGCACGACCAGAACCTCCTACATTGGCATACTTGCCATCTTGCGAATGTTCAACGTTAATCATACATAACTGACCTTTGTATCGATCAATAAGTTGTGGACCAATCACCTCTGGCCTCTTAGGTAATGAACCCCATGACTTGAGTACATCTGGCAGCTTAGCCTTAGCACCTGCTGAAACGGAATAGGTGTAAAATAATGTAACTGGTTCCTCTGGTTCACCCTCTTTCCACACATAGGTTGTGTTGGGAAGTTCCCAGAAGAATGTAATCTCTGGAGCGTACACTTGCTTGCCATCCTTGCCAAGGACTGGAGCCCCCTTAAATTTGGAAGGCAATGTGCCTAAAAATGCGATGCCATAGCATCGAGCTACTTGTAATCCTGTTTCGGGTAACGGTCTTTGTATTCCCTCTAAATCACCTTTTGAAAATTCTTTCATTTTGTTTGGTTTTTGGTTTTTGGTTTTTTGGTTAGTGGTTGTAAAATTAGTGAAAATTGTATTTAAATGCAAATTTTAATGATTTTTTTTTGGTAACTATATACTTATTTACACTAAACCCAAGTGTTACCTTATCTTAGGCTTATATGTTAATTTTTTACTTTAAAGAACTATAAACCGCTCATTATATAAGCGATTACGTCAACAGTCCATCCATCGCCCAATAAATTATATCGACTTGTATCGCTCACGCAAGCCGTGTAATTATCAGGAACACTTTGTAATCGTTCACATTCGACTGGAGTTAATCTCCTATTCAATTCTTTTATAACACCATAAGGCACTCCTTTAAACATATTAGCAGTAAGACAAGCCGCTTTGCCATTAAGTTCATTTTTATGATATTCCCAACGTGGCTTGCCGTTTCTGTCCCTTGACATATAAGCAGTAGCCTTTTCGGATAGAAAATATTTTTGGTCAACGTCAGTCAGTACAATATCTTTTAAAATAAATCCCTTGTCAGCAGGGGGTATTAAAGGAATATCAATATTTGTCCAATATAATCTTGGACGGTTTTGTGCTGTAAAAACACTTGAATTTATTTCGATAGGTTGTACCCCAATGTATTTTGTTATTAAGTCCTTCCATTCTTTTTTCATCCTAACATTTTCAAGGATAAACTTCAAGTTTGGATTTTTTTCTTTTAATTCATTTAGCAATCTAACATACTCGAAAAATAGTTTTGATTTTCCATCAAACCCATCTGTTCCGTCAGATACCCATTGATTAGCATTAGAAAATGACTGACAAGGACTTCCGCCAATAAGCAGATCAATTATAGGTAAATTTTCTACATTGATTTTTGTTACATCTCCAATATGAATAGTGTTCGGGTAATTATGGCTAGATACTTTTATGCCGTGCGCCTTTATTTCACTGGCAAAATATTTATCTACTTTTATCCTAGCTCTTTCAAGCGCAATTTGCCCACAGGACATTCCATCAAAAAGACTTAATACGTTCATCTCACAATAGTTTTAAGTGTATAGTTACCTTTTATTTTAGTTTTCATGCATCAAAACCGCTAGTGACGTGTGTCTTTTGCTTTGTTTTTAAAAATTCTTCGTGTCTCATTTCTTATTTCTTATTTTATAATTACGTTTTCATCGATAAAGTACCTTATTCCATTTTCTATAAAACCTTTATCTGTAACTTTATCTCCAAGTTCTTTGATGTATTCCTTAACCTTTTTCTCGTCAATCATGAGTAGGTGTCTGGGAACTTGTTCTAAGTCTATTACCTCAAATGTCTTAGTCCTACGTACAGATGACTTGGAAATGGATATGTTAGAATTTGCTACCTCAAAACGATCAACGGCATTGTTAACTATCTCAATCTGATCGTTCATAACATCTTGTGCTTTAGCCATGCTATTTGTCATTACCTCCATGCTTGATGATGTTATGTTAGTGGCTGAAACAAGCATATCCCTTCTCAATTGGATAAGAGCAATAGAAGCATTTTTAAAAGATGTCGCTTCTATTGCAAGGTATCCGAAGTATGTATCTTTGGGCCATTTATCGTTAACTTCCTGAATTAGGATGTCGCATTGCTCTGGTGTTAGGCAGGAGCCTAACCTATCAGTAATCTTATTCTTAACATTTTCAAAGTTGGATAAGTACTTGGCATTAATTGCTTCTTCTTCTTCCTTTCTTTTCTTCTCTTTCTCATTCCACAACTTAATCTGATGTTTGCCATGCTCTATTCCTGATTCAAGTTTAGAAGTGATATTATCTTTAACGTACTTATTGATTAATTCTACTACTTTACGGTATGGGTCGCCAATCTCTTTCCGCTTCTCTTCTGCTGTCTTTAGCATTGTATTAGCGTTGGATAATGCTTGGTTAGCCATTGATAGTGTGGTAAGGTCATTGACCACTATGGCATTGCATTGCATGGCTACCTTATCCACTTCTCTTAATGTTGATTCAAAGCGTAGTTGAACACTGCTTTTACTTTTTTCAATGAACAAATCTGTTGCGCTCATTGGTGTGCTGTTGATTGTTGGCATAGTTTAGTTTTTTTTGTGTGAGATAATAATTTACTTGTTTTAAAAGAGATGTGGCATTTCTTTTTTAAGATTGTCCAATTCGTTCTTGAGGCAATGTACAAATGTTTTGTCTCCATCATCTCCAGATAGGAACGAATCGGCTCTATTGGCAAATATATGGGCAATTCTAAGGAACTTAACCGCATCGAGTAGTGCCGCCTGAACAAAGGGTTGAAATGTTGGGTGTACCTTATCCTCTGGGTATTTCTTGAAGTGCTCTGGTTTAATTCTTAATAAGTCTTCACCTTTCTCTTTACCTTGTTTATTCAGAATATCTTGTATTTCATCGGCAATATATCCAATTTTAGACTGGTTGTAATCAAAACGACCTCCTGACATATTTTTTAGTTTTTACAGGCCATCAATAGGATAGCCTGTTGGTTTAACTTCTTGTTTTTTTTCTTTTTCTTTGTTGATAATATCAAATGCAAGTCGTGCCTCTGCAATAGTAACCCCCTTGCTGGTGTCATATCCGTACTTTTTAAGTACATATATCTGGCTATCGCTTGCCGGAGCCATGCTTATCATCCTATTGGCATCTCCTTTTGAGTATGAGTAATTACTTACGTCATAGCCTAGACGCTGTAAGTATTCAATCTGCTTTTCTGTTGCGGGGTTTTTCATGCTAATGCTGTCTGACAACTGAACCTTTGGGAGTTTCATAAGGCTAACTCTGGTATCAGTGGTCTTATTAGCCTCAAAATTCTTGGCCTCACGGAACGCAATCAATTTATCTTTCTTATCTTTTGTAGTAAATATTCGTTCCCTTACTGGCTTCCCCTGGTCGAGTGTCCATGTGTTAACAAGTTTATGTCTGCTTGAGGTATCGCAGATGTCAAGGATAATGCACCTGTCTTTATTTGACTTGGATATGGCATCCCTCCGTAGGAGTGGGTCGTCTATTCCATCTATTGTTCCGGGTAGGGTTCTGGTTCCACGTCCAACCATCTGAGTTAAGAGTGTTAGGCTCTTAGTCGGTCTTGCTATGGTAACGCATCCAATGTTGGGAACATCAAGCCCTGTGGTAGCCATACCAACAGACACTAAGTGTTGAGTGTGTCCACCCTTAAAGCGATTTAGCGTTGCTTTCCTATCCTCGGTCAACTCTTGGTCAGAAACAAATATCTCGGCATTCTCTCCTTGGTCTTGGAACATCTTACATACGTTCTTGGAATGTTCTATGTCAACGCAGAATACTAGATTAAGTCTACCATCAGCATATTTTTTATAGCTATCGTAGATCAGTTTGTTTCGAGCGTCTGTGTCTACTGCCTGTCGCAGGTCCTTCTGATTATAATCCCCAGCTGTGGTCTGTACATTGTCAAGGTTAAGATTGGTCTTAATTTGTATTGCATCTAACTCACATAGGTATCCATCTTCAAAGGCTTTTAACATAGGGTACTGGTAAACTATGTCATCATATATATCGCCTAAGTTCGCTCCATCACCTCGGTGGGGTGTGGCCGTTAAACCCAATAGGAGTTCAGGGTTGAAGTGATTGATTATCTTGCGAGATGTAGCAGAGCATGATAGGTGGCACTCATCAATAACTATTGCATCGAAATGATTGGGCGGAATCTTCTCCAAGCGCCTGTGTAATGTTGGAATCGAAGATAACACAATATCATTATTTATTTCAAAATGCTCCGCCTTGATAATACCAATCTTTTTGAGTGGTTCCAGTTCTTCATCCGCTAACATACCCTGTTTAACATAATCAAGCAAAGGAATAAGACCTCCATGATGTTCTACCAGTGCTGACATATTGGGAACATATTCGGCAAGAAAAGCTATACCCGCCTGCTCCATAAGTTCCTCTCTGTCTACGCACCACATAACTCTCTTGAAATCCTTGAGTATGCTAACTGCGGTGAACGTCTTACCACAACCAGTTGGTAGTACTACTATCTGCTTCTTAACTCCCTTTATTAGGCTTTCTTTTACGGCTTGTATTGCTTCTTGCTGATACTGCCTTAGTTTCTTTTTTGAGGACATTATTTTTGATTTGTTTGTTAAGTTGTGAAATGATTTGATGCAATGCGATTATCTCTTGATCATAATCTATTTTGTTAATTTGGAATTCATTCTTTGAATCTTCTTTGTGTCTTACAAAACTCAATTCTTCTTTCAGTTCCTCATTATCTTCTTTCAGCTCCTCATTATCTTCTTTTAGTTCCTCATTATCTTCTTTGAGTTCCTCGTTGATTTCAATTTGATGGTTTAGTTTTCCTTTGACTATTACGTATGCGATAAGAATTACGCATATTGATGTTGTGTATATAATCATGTATGTTAGTTGTGAATTCATAGCGTTGGTATTTCGGTTAAATCTTCATGGTTAACTTCTGGTGGTGTTGGAGGAACACTATCGGGTACGTATTGTTCTCCAACGAGCGCCTTTATTAAGGAATCCCGTTCTTGTGGCTTGTCTCGATATAGTATTCTAATGGTTAATGCGTGCAAATGCTTAGAAGCCAATTCTGGGTCTTCATGGTCTTCAATATGCGCCTTTATTTGATACGTAACAGGTTCATAAGGTCTTACTTGTCTTGTTTGTGTTACAATAATTTCTGTAATTTTCATAAATTTAATAGTTTGTTAGAGATTAATTCATAACGTGGGTCATTGTCTTCGATTTCACCTCCTTGGCACGATATTGCGCTGATTGAGTAATCGTACTCGTTGGGGTATCCGGGGTCGCCATTGGGCAATGTATCCCTTCCTGGTCGTATTATCTCAACTAATTCCACATGATACTCTTTGGCGAATAACCTAACTTTGTGTGTTGAATTTGATATGCGATATCGTTGTTTCATTTCGTTTATTTTTTTGTGTTTTATTGCAAATTAAAAAAACTAAGAGAACAATTTAAGAAATCCCCTCACTAAATCGCCCTCCTTGGATTGTTGAATTATATATCCTTCTGCTTTCCTCTTGTAGTGAATTGCAGATGCGTGTGAGTGGAATCCTAGAAATTCAGAG
>JGI24890J29729_1001407_pt1 | contig 10966 bp, 12 predicted proteins | sample FreactcultureFD7_FD_29729 | JGI IMG/M metagenome (IMG submission 29729)
CATATCCCCTCAACAACCTCATCAGCACTCACACTCATTCACTCTGAGATGAGAGAATTTGATTTACTTTCTCGATTCTTGATCGAATACGACTTCTTTCACTCGTTTAATCTTTGCCGGTCTACCGTTCTTGTCTAGTTTTGGATCGAGTGATTTACCTTTGCCTTTGACTGGTTTCTTGGTGGGCATGGCGAGAGGAAGTCTGTGAAAATTGATGAAGTTGATGTAAAGACTGAAGGGCAGTTCTGGAGAGGAGTTGGGCTGGTTCAGAGGGATGTGGTAGGTGCTGATAGAGTGCTCAGATGGTGTTCAAAAGGTATTCGAAGTGATTGGTAAGAGTCTAATGACTTCAATCTCTTCTCTCTCTTCCTCCTCCCGAATTAGTCACGCTCTCTATTCGACACGCTGTTCACTCTCAACTACGATGAAGATAACCATAAACCACTACCACGCTGTAGCATCCTGGAAATGGAACCTCAAACATCCCTCTCACAATCTCACTCAACAAGATCCCTCTCAACCTCATCAACCAGACCCCGACCCTGATGAAGCTAGTGAAGAAGACGACGACGAGGATGACGTTTGTGGTATTTGTCGAGTAGCCTACGATGGTTGTTGTCCAGATTGTAAAATACCTGGTGATACTTGTCCACCAAGTCAGTTCTCCTCCCTTCTCTCGCTCTCCCTCGAACTCAATATAAGCTGATGCGAGTGTGTGAGGGGACACAGTTTGGGGAGAATGTACTCATGTGTTTCATATGCATTGTTTGTTGAAATGGTTGGCGACTGAATCATCAAAACAACAATGTCCAATGGATCGAAGACCTTGGGGTACATTCTTCTCTGGTACTGCTTCTATCAGATTCGAACTAACGACTAGTATGATGTGGGTAGTAACGGCGGGTGCTGCAAATGTGGTAGATTCGAACAATGCATCGAATCCGAGTACTACAGACGTAGAACTCGTCGCTGCCTGAAGGCCGCTCTCATTCTTTCCCCCGATTGTGAGCTTCCATGTACTCGCTCGACGTACACATCGACGTATACTGACGCAATATGGAAAGAACAGAGCAGTAATCTCGAGTTCCTCCCTACGTTTCCATCTTGTTGTTTTCTCATTCGTTCTCGTTTTTCGTACCCTTTATCGTTCCACCTTGTTGTCAACAATAGCTTTTCCGCTTCTCTTGATCATCGCGCGGTGGGAGAATGAGAACCACTTGACAGGAGTCGACGAAGACCGCTCTTAAGCATCCGTATCGAAAACTATCGTCGCTGTTCTCAAATTCGACCTCCTCCTTCCCACCGACAACATCTCAAACTATACGCGCTTCGTCTATATCTGATGTCCTACACTCCTCGGACAGGCTTCTCTAGTAGCGAAAGAATAGTTGACATACTGATCAATTTTCGTTTTTCATCCATTTCGGTATTTTCATTCCCTCAGTTCTCAAAGTACTGAAGGACAAACGCTTTGCCAGACCCTATTTCGTCCCCACTGTATCAATACATCAGGTTCCTCTCTCTCAATCTACCTCCTCGTTCTCCCGAGAAAATCGCTCATTCAAAGTTCCTCTTTTCCAGGTTTCCTGTTCTTGATTTCGAGTAACTCAACCTATCCGAGCCCCCTCTCACACACAGTCAGCTCTCATGTTACTCTCCACTCCCTCGTCAAGTGCGAGAGAGAAAGAGGTGTACTGAACTCACATCGAATACGAGTGTCGCATGAGGGGGAATTACACCTCCCGCACCTCTCGATCCATATCCCATGTCAGGGGGGATCGTTAGAGTCCTCTTCTCACCCGGGCACTAATCGACGCAAGGATACATCAATGAGAAAAGGGAGAAACGAGAAAAGGGAGAGAGGAAACATGTTTTACCATATCCAATAATCCTTGATCCCAACCTTTAATTACTTGACCTGGAGAATGATCAAAGATTGTGTTAACGATACTCTTCCATTGAAACAAGAAACAAGTGAAATACGAAAGAAAGAGATTTACCTGCACCAACTAATTACACTCACGGTCGATCCACACACACCCTATCAGCTCCATTCCGATTACATATCGAGTAAGAGAGAGAAAGACAGAAGCGTACCTTTGAAATTGAAAGGTTGACCCCTCTTCCTACTCGAATCAAACTCCTTTCCTCCGTCCAACAACCTTCCATCGTAATGCATACTCAACATATCTTTCTTCATACTCTTGATCTTGCAAGATTCAGGTTTGTGAGTCACATCAATCTTGAGTCCTCCCGATGATTCCGATGAGGAGGAGGGAGGAGGGGAAGCGGCTGCTGTTGCTCCAGCGAAGGAGGCGTAGCCTAAGGTACAAACTCCTACGGAGAGCATGGCTAGGTAAACTGAATTGGGGACTCGCATTCTTGTAAGGTAGAGGGTTCGGAAAGTGAAGTGAAGGAAAGAGAGTCGGTGACGATTCAAAAAGTAACTCTCTTTCATGAGCGAATCAAAGAGGAGAGGGTTTTTCGCTATCTACATTTGGGGGTTTGAATCATTCCACTGCCGAGAGATATCAACAGTAAACAAAAAAGAAAAAAGAGAGAGTTGGAAATATGTACGAAGAGAGAAAACGAAAGCATTTACTATGCACAAAGTAGCGAGAGTGGTAAAGAAGAAACGAGAGTTGTGTTGCTAGCGACAAAAAGAGGAAACGAGCGAGAGAGAGAGATGCGAGAGGGAATGCGAGAGAGGGTAACGTTAGAAAATTGCGAAGGAGTTTGTGCAAGTCGAGGAGGGAGCAAAGTGAGGGTAATCGAGTTAAGGGTAAGGGTTGAAAGACGGGGTATTGCATAAAGGTGCAGTTAGGCTGTACAACCTTGACAACCCTTCCATCAGTTTTCGATCTACGGAAACAGATGGAATGCAGTGAAGAACGTACCTTTAGTGTTGCGACGCCAGTAGGGAAAGTACCGATAGGGAGGGTATAGCGTTGCGGATCAGATCTGATGGGAATGACGGCGTGACTTGCGAGGAGGTGAGAAGAGGAGGAGTTGATGTTGATACATTGGAATTTTTACAGTCGAGTGAGAGTGGGTAATCCGATCCGATCCGATCCTTAGTAAAAGCTGAATCCGATGGCGTGAGAGTCGAAAGAGCGGAAATGAAGAGAGAGGTGCAGGTTGCGGCGGTCGAAAGGAAAAAAAGTGTCTATTTGAGGAAAGGTCGAAGAAAGTCGTAGAGAGTGAAAAGTGAGTTTTAAGCAGTTCCACTCGAACTCGTAAACCTCATTCCCTTCTCCTCCCACCTCGGAGTCAAACTCTCTCCTTCCTGTTCCCCAAACTCGCCCTCTTCCCCCCTCCCATTCCTTCCAAACTCACTCCATTCCCTCTGAGCCTGACTGACGAAACTCATTCCATCCGGAGCTCGCAGCGTCAAATTCCCCTCCCTCATTTTAGGTCGAGGGTGAGTGTGATTCGAGTTTGAAGGGTTCGTGAAGAGTGGTAGAGGTCGCTCATTACGAGGTGGAGAGGAATTGGGTGAGGTCGATGCGGAAGAGAAATTCGAATCTGATTCTACTGACGAAGAGGAAGAAGAAGTCGTAGGAGGAGCAGGAGGAGGTAAAGGTGAGTTGGAACGAGAGTTGGCTTTGATCGTTCCGTTCCTATCAATTCCTTTACCCTCCTGAGTTTGCGACTGAGGTAGGGAAGTGTATTGAAGTGCCGCTTTAACTAATCCATCATCACTAGCACTCGAGTTACTCCCACTCCCTTCCGAGAAACTCCCATCCTCTTTCTGTCTCCTAAACGGTAACCTCCTCCCTCCTTTCGCACTACTAGGTAATTTNTTNGCTTCCTCTTTCGCCCTCTTCGCAGCTTCCTCCCTCGCNGCTTTCGCAGCNGCTTTCGCTCCTTCGGGACCCGTCAAAGATTTCGAAGATTTAGATTTTCGGTAATTTGGATCAGACGGAGTCAAGGGAGGTGCGACGACCGTGAACGGTGGTGGAATATCTTGAGAGATTCTTCGTTCGTGAAGGAGGTAGGAATCCGAGGAGGACGAGGTAGGGGAAGGGTATTCGAGGGAAGGTGATAAAGGGTAAGGAGGTTGCGAGAATCCTCCTCCGATCCCATCTTCTGCGGTTGAACCAGTCGAGGACCATGCGGAAGCAAGGGAAGATGCGATAGAAGGTCTGCGATGATCGAGGTCTGGGCTGGAAAAGGTGCTTCCCGGTGAACCAGGTGGTACTCCAAATGGATTCGAACCGTTCGTTGAAGAACCAGCAGTCGAAGCTGCTGAATTGGGTCGACTCGGTCTCCTTTGAATGTAGACGTTCAAATCGGTCCCGTTGAATTCTGCTCGAGGTGCGACCGAGGAAACGTCCGAACCGAGATGGATGAGTTTCTCAAAGTGACCTCCCGTTTCACCGTATGAATCGGCGACGATGTGAACTTTGTGTCCTCTCCTCATCGCGACTGTGATATTGTCGAGACTGAAACCGGGGAGAGTGACTTTGAGAACTACTTGAGATGGATCATCTCGATTGATAGAGAGTTTGGCTCCTTGTGGTTCAGGCCGATGATCGAGGACTAAGTACTCGCTTGACTCAAACATCAGTTCAGATCTCGTTGATGAAGGAAGGAGAGTGTACTGACATTCGACATCCCCTTCAGCTTTAAAAACTTCACCTCCCTCATCCCCTTCGAATTCCTCGCCGCCATCATTCTTCCCATCCTTGGCCTTGACCGCAGTCTTTTGATCCCTCTTCCCATTCCCACTCGAACCACCACTACACCAACCTCCCGAATTAGCCGAACAAACGCTACTAGCATCCGAATCAAACACCCAAGGTCTAGTCGAACTCGAACTCGTACGATTCGTCGAACTTGTCCCTGCACTCCCAGGCCTCGTTCCAGCGGTCGCAATTGCCCAGGGTGGCATGTGAGATGATGCCGAACGAGCGATGGGGGATTGTAGGGAACAAGAGGAAGTCGTTGCATTGGGAGTCGAACCGGAACGAGCCATGCCGGAATGAGAGGTTGATAGTGCTGTACGAGGAGAGATTCCAGAGGATCCGGAAGAAGTCGTCGAGGAACGGTGGTGTGAGAAAGGGAGGTAGCGGGAATCGGAGGAAGAAGATGCAGGGAATGAAGGTGCGGAAGAAGTAGTTGGGGAATGACCGGGAGATGCTTCGGGGGTCAAGGACAGTGCTGAACCGATCAACGAAGCTGAGGAAGTAGCGATGGGGAAAGCGGAGGAAAGGACTGAAGCGGGAGATTGTGAAGGATGGGAATGAATATCGATGGGAGAAGTCGAGGAGAGTCCAGCGAAATGAGTTGCTGAAGTTACGATGGAAGGGAGAGAAGTGTGTCGAGGTGGAGCGGAATGAGAGTTGGGGAATGCGAAAGTTGAAATTGATGAAGGAGGTGGTGGCGATCCCGCTTCCTCATCAAACTCGAACGATTCCGCCTCTACTTCTCCATAACGTTTCGCAGCCAACTCAGCCTCTGCTCGTTCCCTGATGCCTAATCCATCAAACCGTCTAGAGAGGATAGCTTCGTCATCGATGTATTGATCTTTTTGTCGAGCTGGAGGAGTGTAGACGAGTGAGGAGTAAGGAGAGTTGGTGAAGGCAGTAGAACGACTAAAGGGGAAAAGGGTAGATTCTGAAGAGGCGGTTGAAGCTACTGTGGAAATGCTGTCATCGGAAGCAGATCCGACAGGGAGGACTGTAGGAGGTGGTCGATCCGAATGGTGAGTTATCGGTGGTGGTGGCGTATGCATTGCTACCCTGGAGAGAGAGTGAAGAGTAGAGTAAGAGGTGAAGCGAGGGAATGGATCGGTGTATTGTAGAAATAGGAGGAGAGGAGAGGTATCAGTTTCGGTCAACTCACGAACAGGAGATTGTTCTTTCTGATGACGGACTAAAAAGTCGGTTATGGCGAGGGAAGAGGGCTTCGAATGGGAGTGTCTCTGAGAGGAGTTAAGGATGAAAGTTGAAGGTATCGAGCGACGGGAGCGTTGAGAGACCTTTTTGAGAGTCTCAGGGCGGAAAATGGGTTGCTATGAGGTAATCGACTTCCCAACTCTTTTCCTCCTCTTCTTCTTTCCTTCGCTCCCCCCAACCGTCTATACTCCTTTGCCATGCGTCTCTTACAGATTGCACGCCTTTATTCCCCAGAGGCTCGAGAGTGATCGACAGAGATTGTAAAAGAACTCACCTTCTCGTTCGAACAGAACTCCTATCTTGACTTTCTTTCTACTCTTTTATAGCTGATTCTGTTTGACACGAGGGAGTCGCAAGGTAAATCAGTACAGTACTGAATGTATAAGAGGTATAATGAATAGGCGAGGATTTGCGAAATAAGTGGTTGTTTCGAAGGGTTCGCTTGTCAAATTGAGGGCTCAGGCCGACTCAAATCTCTCCTCGAGTACCGTTATCTATCTCTCCACATCACTGTAATCCTCATCTCCAATAGCCCGTCCTCATACCGTGTATCAATCAGCCGAGATGTGAGATGGAGAGTTGTTGGAATGTGAATGGGAAAAGGGTTTATCTGAACTCGTCCTTCTACCTCCCAACTCGCTTGATCTGATCGAATGGAATGTTGTGGCTTACCTTGAGAGCTATGTGATCAACTAGAGCTAGCTAGTATAGCTTCAAGTTGAGGGATAGTCGAGATTGAGAGCAATGGATTGATTTGATCACCTCGAAGTTCTGAAGTCGGTGCGATTACGCTGTTGAGTGAGTTGATAGCTTGTAGAGGTCGTAGTGAGGTCGTATAGCTAGTCGTAGAAGGGGATCGCGAGTTGTGAGAGTTGAAAGTGTTAGGAGTGAGAAACAAGGGAAAGAGAGTAGGGATTTTTTTGCGAGCTTGTTTCTCGTGTGAGGGCGTAAGGTCGTGTATTTCTTGACTAGTTCGTGTGCTATCGAGCAGCGATTGGTGTTGAGCGGAGAAGCAGGACAGCTTGTCGGAACTCCTCCTCTTGTTGTAATTATTGCGTCGATTTCCAACCTAAACATAATGCAATTGAAATCACTTTTTCTCTTCTTCGGTACCTGATCGACGGCGACAAGTCCGTCTCAAAGACAGTTTCCTCCGTCGTGTGCTCTCCATGCGAACGAGCGCGTTGCTTCCGACGATGGGATGCAAGCAACTCTTTTTATCAATTATCGTTCTTGCTTTCGCAACCGTCGTCATCCGCACGTCTCGCTGTGTTGATCGAGCTCACCGACGACTACGAACGACGACGACGAATTGCAGACGAGAAGCGAAGAGAAGATTGAAAAAGTAATCTAGAAGATTATCTGTCGCAGGCTAATTGTCAAAGTTTCGGAAGTTTCCTTTGGCCTCGAATGAACCAGACGAACGTCGAACAGAGCGGTCTTCACTTCGGAGAGTGACGAGACGAAAGCGAGGGAGGGTCCGTAAGTGCTCGAGAGGTGAGCGAAAGAAGAAGTTGTTCTCGTCGGAACGGAAAACCTGGGAAGCTAAAGCTCGTGAATCAAGTAGTGATAGCATAGCGGGAAGTTGTAGTGATACATATAATGATTTGAATAGATAATAGAGACGTACAACACCTTTCACTTCCTAGTTCCATACCATCCGCCGTTTTTTCTCATCTCGGGTTTCGTCGTTAATGGTATCCTCCTCCATGATGACCTTGCGAATGCCCGCCTCTTCCACTAACGAGACTTCCCAAACTACCCATTAATCCCCCTGGCCTTGCACCATGTCCATTCCCATGCGAATTCGAGCCGCTCATTAATCCTCCCAACATTCCCATCGGTCCATTAGAACCCATCCCTCCTCCATGCGATCCTCCATGATGAGATGCTCCATGATTCCCTTGACTACCACCCATCAAACTCCCCAACATTCCTCCACTCGAACCGCCGTGAGATGAATGCTTTTTCTTCCCAGTGACTGAATCGAAGATCTTGTAAGCGGCACCAGCAGCGGCTGCCGCTCCTGCTCCGGTCATTAACGAGTTCTTTCCACTCGAGGAGGAATCTATCCGAAGTGAAAGATGATCAGTCAAGAAGAGAAGAGGGAAAACGATTCCAAAACGAACGTTGTGATTGACCGTAAGTTCCCGTTTGATTCTGTTTCCCATTGACCGAGTTCATCAAGTTTCCCAAGAATCCTTTGTCGTCCTTCTGTTGAGGTTGTCCTGATTGATAGGGAATCTGAGATTGGTTGTGAGAAGGTTGTTGCGAATATTGTTGACTTCCATAAGAGTTCTGCTGTTGACCGTATTGATTATATTGATCGTAAGTTGACTGAGATTGGGGATAAGGAGAAGCAGATTGTGATTGTGAGGGATAAGAAGAGGAGTTGATTAAAGGAGGAGGAGGAGCGTTCGAGTAGTTCTGCTGTCCTTGACCAATTGAAGCGTAGTAAGTAGGTCTGGGATCTTCCCATACCGCACAAGGATTCGCGGAATGTGTATCACTATCCACTTGCTATTGTTGGTCAGCGGCGAATTCCAAAGGGAGATCAAGATATAGTGAGAGAGACGCACACGTAGTAAGCTACTCCAGTGTTATGATCTGGTTCTGTGATCCAGCCTGGTGGTAATGGGCGAGTATCGAGCTGCATTCTTGTGGAAGTGAGTGAAGGAGACGAAGCCAAGTTTTTCGAAAAGTTGAAATGATCGAAATTGAAAAGGAGGCGATGCACTTCCGCATGAGAAGTGGGGGAAATCGAAAGCGACTACGACGAGAGGGAGACGATGATGGGGGAGAGAAGAGAGGCAGGAGTAGCGAGAGAAGCGAGAGAAAGAGGAGAGTAAATGGTTCTGAAAAAAGGAATCGCTCGATATTCATTGACAAGCTTGCGACGACACATACAGAGAAACCTAGTCAGAGCAATGATATGATCTACAACCCACTCAACGCCTCTATCTATCGAACAGATTCACCGAAAGCTCCAGCAGGTCCAACGTATCTAAAGTTTCCATAAGACAGACATTTGAATCAATCTCGCGAAGCAGAGAGAAGAGAATGAGAGGGAATCAGACTCACGAGAAACCTTGGAATTGAGCTTGAACGGTTTCAGAGAGGTGAGAATCGGGTACTACTGAATCCAATGGTGCTTCCGAAGTGAATTCCGTATCGAACTGTGAGAGGAGATCCCCAAACCATCAGCCCTCCTCCTAGAGGTGCGGATAGTGAGAGACATCAACTCACGTTCGAAGTATCAGCAGCCGATTCAACACTAGGTTTGAAAGGAGGTTGAATCTTCTTCTGCATCAAAGTCTTGAAATCGATATGTTTCGTGAAGAACGGATGAGTCTTGATTGATTCTGCACCCGTCACTCCCAGTCGTTGTTGAGGATCTCGAGTCAAGAGTCCCGTCAAGAGTGATCGGGCATCTGGAGAGAACTCATCCCCGAACCGTAGAGGGTCCGTCAAGATCTATTGAGAATGAGTGAGAATGAGTGACGAAAGTATGAGAGAGGAGAAGGGTGAGATGGATGTACCTTTTGATACATCTCGTTCGTGTTCTCCGAGTAGAAAGGCGGTAATCCTGCCAACATCTCATAGAGCAAAACTCCTAAAGTCCACCAATCGACAGTCTTTTGATAACCGTGACCGAGTAAGAGTTCAGGCGCAAGGTACTCGGGTGTACCACAGAAAGCTGTTGAAAGAAGCCAAGAAGTCAGCTCGATATCAAGTGAGTCCAAAAGGTAAGGTATTTACTGTTTGTAGTTTCTGATTCAGTCATGTTGAGTTTACAGAGACCGAAATCACACAGAGCGATGTGTCCAACGTAATCGATGAGAATGTTTTCCGGTTTGAGATCACTGTGATTGCGTCTCCAGAAATGAGTTTTCGACCAATGTGCAAAGTCATGTCGCAAGAGAGGCTCACCGGTAGATAACGTTGAATTGATGTAGATGCTCCAAAGCGCACAGAAGTTCGGCAGCGTAGAACCTACTTCTTTCCTCGTTGAACCTTCCTTCCCTCTGTAAATGATGGAAAAGTTCACCACCATTGACGAAAGCGAGCACTAAGTACAGCTTCTCGGCGTTTTGGAACGAGAATTTGAGGGGCACGATGAAGGGATTGTTGACTTGAGCGAGAACGGTTCGTTCGGCGAGAGTGTGAGTGACTTCGGATCGAGAGACGATGTGAGCTTTTCGAATCGTCTTCAGGGCGTAGATTCGTCCGGTATCCTTCTTTCGTACTTGCATGACCTGTTCAAGTCTGCGAAAGCTCAGTGAACGGCATCTTTCGACTGGGGAAGGAAGACACAAACCTTTCCGAAAGAACCCTTTCCGATAACTTTCAACAAGTCGAAAGCGTCGATCGAAAGATGCTCAGTCTGCGACGAGGAGATGTACATCAACTTCCGAGGTCGACTGGATAGTGGAAGAGGGAGAGCAAACGTACTGTCGAAGGTTTGTAAACAACCTGAATGTGAAACTCTCCTGATCCACTCGTCGCTCTGAACCATTGATCCGTTTGCTTGTTGGCGTCGAATACAGGTTGGAACTTGACTCCACCGAGGAAGAGATCGTTGCCCATATCGTTGCGAGATTGACCGGGGACGAGAGGAGAGGTTCGAAGGTAAGCGGAAATTGAGACGTCGGAAACTCGAGACACATCGCTGTACAGCATCGAAACAATCTCAGTCAGAGTGAGAAGAGAGTGACTGAAGCGAGACGAGACGTACAAATGGGCTCGGAACATCCAGGTTGGGGAAGCGAGATCTCCTCCCAAAGCGTCAATCAAGACTTCGTTCTTGTCGAACTCGAGGACGACATATCTAGCGGAACATTGATAGTGTCAGGCCGTAGGATTGAAAGAGAGCATAAGAGAGAGGGAACTGACGGTAACCACCACATTTGTTTCCTTTGTAAACTATCTCTCGATCTCCCACTCGCCATATTCTTCGCGACATCTACCGCTTCTCTCACGCCAGCAGGTAGGTTGCTACCTTGTGGAAGAGCGAGACCTCTAGCTTCAACCACTCGAATGGTCAAGAGACCGGATCTTGCGATGGG
>JGI24890J29729_1001409_pt1 | contig 10950 bp, 10 predicted proteins | sample FreactcultureFD7_FD_29729 | JGI IMG/M metagenome (IMG submission 29729)
CTCCATGATCGGCCCTTGGTGGGTCACGATTTCAACAGGTATTATGGTTTTGATGCTGGGGTTTTTGTGGTCACGTATCTTTAATCAGGCCATTGATACGTACTTGCCGTTTTTTGCGATTGGTTTTGTGATTTGGGGTTGGATGAGTGCCCAGATTTCGGATAGCGCGGCCGGGTTCTTTCAATTTCAGGGTGCCATTAAACAGATTAAGCTCCCCTTCCCTATTTTTATCTTTCGGTGCAATGTCAGGCAGGCGATTATCTTGCTTCATAACAGCCTCATTATTGCAGCCGTGTTATTGCTTGTGGGTAAAGGATTTTCATTATTAAGTTTGCTGGTGATTCCTAACCTCATCCTCATTCAGCTTAATATCACCTTGCTATCGATCGTGGTTACGATTTTTTGTAGTCGCTTCCAGGATATGACGCAGGTGGTAAATGTACTCACACAGATTATCTTCTTCTTTACCCCTATTCTTTGGCAGGTAGAATCCATTAAGAATAAAGCTTACTTGGCGGAATGGAATCCTATCTATCATTGGATTGAACTCATTAGGGCGCCACTTTTGGGCAGTCTTCCCACCTTATCGGATTTCTTATGGTCAGGGGTTTCTGTCGTTATTCTTTTTATATTGGCGACATACTTTTTAGGGCGCTATCGTTCACGTATCGCACTTTGGTTATAAAACATGGCTTCTATAAAACTTGATCATGTGACCGTTCAGATCCCTGTGTTTTCAAATCACAGTCGATCTATGAAGAGTTCATTCTTAAAAAATCTCACAAAAGAAAAAGCGCAAATCACTTCTGTCACAGCGCTTAATAACATTAGTCTTGATCTCAAAGATGGTGATCGACTTGGCGTCATGGGCCCTAATGGTTCAGGTAAGTCGACACTGCTCCGAACACTTGCTGGTATTTACGCACCCACTTCGGGATCTATTGAAGTTAAAGGTAGCATCGCATCCCTTATTGATATCTCACTCGGTATGGATATGGAGGCTACAGGGTTTGAGAATATCCGTATGCGCGGCATCATGATGGGATTAAAACTCAAGCAAATCAAATTCATTGAGGAGGAAATTGCAGACTTTACTGAGCTCGGTCAATTCTTAGAGATGCCCATTCGAACTTACTCAACGGGTATGCATATGCGATTGGGTTTTGCGGTATCGACCACAGTACCTGCCGATATTATTTTGATGGATGAGTGGCTGAGTGTGGGTGATAGTGATTTCTTAGTTAAGGCAGAAAAAAGACTTCAGAACTACATTCAAAAATCTTCTATTCTAGTGATCGCATCTCACTCAGAAGATCTTATTGCTAAACTCACCAATCAGGTGACTCGCTTAGAACATCAAGCCTAGTGATTTAATTAAAGTACCTTGCTTCCTTGAAAGATTGGGCAGTTTCATCTTTAACGGATAGTGATATATCTTTTATGGGCCATTGGATGCCAATCGTTTCATCATTCCAACGAATAGCCTGTTCATGTTCCTTGCTATAAAAATCTGTCGTCTTGTATAAAAATTCCGCGGTGTCACTCAAGGTCACAAATCCGTGAGCGAAACCTTCTGGAATCCACATTTGTTTTTTATTGTCAGCAGATAAAATTTCACCGACCCATTTGCCGAATGTGGGTGAAGATTTTCTTAAGTCAACAGCAACGTCAAATACCTCACCCTGAATCACACGCACTAATTTCCCTTGAGCTTTTGGTGCCAATTGGTAATGAAGGCCTCTTAAAACGCCTTTGATAGATTTTGAGTGATTGTCTTGCACGAAATTAACTTTTTTACTGATCACATCCTCGAATTTATTTTGATTGAAGCTTTCGAAGAAAAATCCTCTGTTGTCACCAAACACTTGGGGCTCAATGAGAACTACATCAGGAATGCTTAAGGGTGTGACTTTCATTTGTTAGAGGATTTTTCTTTTAAGACGCGTTGAAGGTACTGGCCATATCCATTCTTCGATAAGGGTGCGGCTAACCTTTCTAATTGTGATGCGTTAATCCAACCGCGACGATAACTGATCTCTTCTGGACATGACACCTTTAATCCCTGACGATTTTCGAGTGTGGCAATGAATTGGCTTGCTTCGAGCAATGAGTCATGTGTCCCTGTATCCAGCCATGCGTAACCGCGGCCCATAATCTCTATATTGAGTTTTTGTTTTTCTAAATAGAGTCGATTGAGGTCCGTGATCTCTAATTCACCCCGCGCCGATGGTTTCAAACTTTTAGCCATCGCAACGACATCCTTATCGTAAAAATAAAGTCCCGTCACCGCATAGTTTGATTTTGGGTTCTTAGGTTTTTCTTCTAGGGATAATACTTTGTTGGACTTATCAAATTCAGCGACACCGTATCGCTCAGGATCGTGCACGTGATAAGCAAAAACGGTCGCACCGTTCTCACGCTTCATCGCGTTACTTAACAACTCATTAAAGTCGTGACCGTAAAAAATATTGTCACCTAAGACTAAAGCCGACAAATCATTCCCAATAAACGTATCACCTAAGATAAAGGCCTGCGCTAAACCATCGGGCGACGGCTGTATCTTGTATGAAATATTTAAGCCCCACTGACTACCGTCACCAAGTAAAGATTCAAAACGAGGGGTGTCATCGGGTGTTGAGATAATGAGAATGTCTTGGATGCCAGCTAACATTAAAGTGCTAAGCGGATAATAAATCATCGGTTTGTCGTAAACGGGAAGCAATTGTTTTGAGATACTCTGTGTCACGGGATACAAACGTGTGCCCGATCCGCCCGCGAGTATAATGCCTTTTCTTTTTTGAATATTCGCCAATTAAATGATTTCCCTTAATACTTTTTTAACTTCCGATTCCCAATGTGGCAATTCTAGCATGAAGGTCTTTTTTAATTTGTCTGTATTGAGTCTTGAATTAAGGGGTCGCTTGGCTGCTGTTGGGTATTCTGATGAAAGAATAGAGCGAATATGATTAGGCTCGCATTTAGTTTTTAGTCCTAATTGAATTGCTTCACTTGCGATAAAACTTGCGTAAGCGTGCCAATTGGTTTCACCCTCATTCGTCAGGTGATAAGTGCCGAAGTCATTAAAATTTTTATTTTTAAATATCGTATCCACAATCTTAAAAGTGACGTCAGCTAACATCGAACTTGACGCAGGACTTCCCCACTGGTCGCCCACGATGTTGAGCGATTCTTTTTCCATAATCAATCGCAGCATCGTCTTTAAAAAATTATTGCCATGACTTCCTAAGACCCAACTCGTTCTTAGGATGATGTGTTTGGAGTGATGCCTAACTTTTTCTTCGCCCTCACATTTTGTTTTGCCATAAATGGATTGTGGATTCGTTTTGTCGGTCTCGACGTAGGCTTCTTTTTTTAGTCCATCAAAGACATAGTCCGTCGAAAAATGTATCAACGGAATATTTAATTCACTCGCCTTTTCCGCTAAAACTTCCGGAGCCGTCACATTGATTTGGTAAGCCATTTCCGGCTCGGATTCTGCCTTATCGACCGCGGTATAGGCCGCCGGATTAATGATGATGTCGGGCTTTGTTTGATCGATAAAAATTCTAATCGCATCAGTATTTGTAAGATCAAATTCCTCACGATCGGTCGCGATGACTTCACCCAGTGTACTTAATTTTTTTGCTAATTCGAAACCGACCTGGCCGTTTTTACCAGTAAGAAGGATCTTCATGAGTACTGCTTCTGAACCCAGTTCTTATATTCGCCACTGACGACATGGTCGACCCACATTTGATTATTTAGATACCACTCGACGGTCTTACGAATCCCCGTCTCGAAGGTCTCATTAGGTTTCCAACCGAGTTCTTTTTCGAGCTTTGTCGCATCGATTGCGTAGCGTCTATCGTGACCGGGACGATCTTTGACGTAGGTGATTTGTGTTTCGTATTTTGTACCGTCAGATTTAGGTTTTAATTCGTCTAGGATACTGCAAAGCGTTTTAACAACTTCGATATTCGCCTTCTCGTTCCAACCACCCACGTTGTAGGTTTCACCTAATTTTCCTTTTTCTAAGACGGTACGAATGGCACTGCAGTGGTCTTTCACATAGAGCCAATCGCGGACCTGCTGCCCGTCACCGTAGATAGGGAGTGGCTTGCCGTTTAATGCATTTAATATACATAGTGGGATGAGCTTTTCTGGGAAGTGGTAGGGACCATAATTATTAGAGCAGTTCGTTGTTACTACAGGCAGTCCATACGTATGGTTCCAAGCTCTTACTAGGTGATCACTCGCGGCCTTACTTGCACTATAAGGACTATTGGGTTCATAACGATTTGTCTCACTAAAGGCGGGGTCTGATTTTTCTAATGATCCATACACCTCGTCGGTCGAGACATGCAGAAACCTGAATGCTTTTTTGGATGTCTCATCTAATTTATCCCAATAAGCTCGAACGGATTCCAATAAATGATAGGTGCCGACAATATTGGTCTCGATAAATTCGCCGGGCCCTGAGATCGAACGATCGACATGACTCTCGGCCGCAAAATTTATAACCGCCCTTACCTGATGTTTTTTAAGGAGTTCAGCGATCAACTCACGGTCCCCGATGTTGCCCTTTACAAAGTGGTGATTGGAATTTTTATTTAATGTGGATAAGTTTTCTAGATTGCCAGCGTAGGTCAGGAGGTCTAGGGATACGATATCTTCATTGGACTCGCTAAACCAATCTAATATAAAATTAGATCCGATAAATCCAGCGGCACCTGTCACTAAAATAGTCATAGTAGTTATTTTAACTTAGAATTGCATAATCTTTTTTAAGAAAGCCCAGCTATTTACGATCAAAAAAATTAGTTTTAAGACTCGCCCATGAGCCGGGCATCGTAAATTTTTTAAGCCTCCGTGTGGATGCGATCATCATGCCCGGTTTTTCAATAAACTTATATGTGAGTGATGCGATAAAAAGTAATGCAAAGGTTAAAAGTGCCACCACAAAACCATATTCAAATTTATTCAAGCGCATAGAACTATCTATACCTAAAATAAATTCGAAAGTGATATACAAAAGAATGCCATGGAGTAAATAAATGCTAAAACTTATATCGCCCAATTTTTTGGATAAATCATGCGCAAGCAATCCAAAAAGATTATTGCCGCACGCAATTAAATTAAACACAAAACCTAAAAGAATAATATGGCTGAAGTGCCAAGCGTCGTGATAAAGATCAACATTGAGCCATAATAAAAATATGATTGTTATAGAGGCTAATTTTGATGATGCAAAAGATTTGAAGGATGTTCGATTTAAGTAGGCCGCAACAATACCGCCCAGAAACGCAAATAGAATCACTAACGAAGGTTGTGTGAAATAAAACCAAGCCACACTTATGCTTACCAAAGATAGATAAATTTTAGGCACACTAATATTTAAGGCTAAACCTAAAACGGGCAACATAAAATAAAAGCCCCACTCATAGGGTAATGTCCACGTAACGCCTGCGGTCATGATCCATGCATCTTTAAATCCATTGATATCCGGTGTACCCAAACCGCCAATTTGGAGGCTCAGCCATCTTAGAAGAGATAAATAAAATGTATGGTTGTCTACCCTTATAGACCAATGAGTTTGAATGCCCACTAATAAAAATACAAGGCCAACCATAAAAAGATACAAAGGGGCGATACGCAAAAATCTTGATAAAAAAAGCTGATTCCAATTAATAGGCCTCTCTTTAGCATTGAGTAATTTAGAAAGAAACAAAAAACTCGTGATCATGAAGAAGAGTGCCACTGAAGATTGGCCGATCTGATTAAGGAGGTTTTGCTGTGGCGCTTCCCAGCTGTTAGACCTTAGGTAGAAGTACCAAATGCTCGCATGATGAAAAAAAACAAATAAGGCTAAATAACCCCTTAATCCATCAATGCTAAGAAAGCGTTTACCCAATACCCGCCCCATTTTTTAAAAATAAATAATTAATTTACATTATTGCAGATTCAAGGGCTTGTTTTATAGTGAAATATAATCTTGATCGAAAAAATCGGTAAATAGGTCCAACCAATTAAGTATGACGGAGAGCTTATCGGATGCAATATATCCTAAGACCGCGGGTCAGGTGTGCTAACACCACTTAGCGTGCCTTTTTAGATTCGATTGAGAAGGGCTGCCAGATAGAGCGAAATATTGCCCTGCCAGGATTGTCGTTGGAGGCCAATCGACTTAACCATCCTTAATCTCTGATAAATATTACCTTTACGTCCAAAAACGAATTTAGCTAAGATTGAATCGTTTGAGGGAGTGATTTGTAAGTGTGACGATCTCAAGGCGTCGATATGAAGCGTATTCCACTTTTTAAATCGCCCTTCAATTAAGCCTTTAAGGCGGCTGATATTTCCATAAATGGAGGTATTCGCCCCAACAAGCCCTGCGTCGTGTTGCCGATAAAGAATATGAGGATGTTCATCATAGATAACCTTACCACCTGATGCGGTGACTAAAATATAGGTCCACCAGTCGTGCGAGATAATTTCTTGTGTGCCCATATCTTCCAGTAGTTTTTTTGTGTGGGTGTTAAAGACCATGGTATTACCCCCTGCGATACTTTGGACAAGGGCATTTTGAAAGACGGGTGGCTTATTATACAAAGGAGATAATCCTTTTAACTTTAGATGCTCATCGACATAGGTCGTCCTACCACAATAGAGTATGGGGTTTTTCGGGGATTCTTTTTGGAGTGTTTTGATAGCGACACTCAACTTACTCGGCAGCCACACATCATCCTGGTCGCAGTACGCATAAAAATCGGCTTTAATTTTTTTATATGTAGCGAGTGATAAGAAATTATGTGAGAAGGTTTTTTGAGGGCCTTGGTGGATTGTTAGTTTAGACTTGCCCCAACTATTTTGGTAAGACTCTAGGATAGTCAAAGTGTTATCACTGGAACCATCGTCACTCACAATCAATATCCAGTTCTGGTGAATCTGCGCTTTAAGAGAATCTAGCTGATCTTTCAAAAATAACTCACCATTGAAAGTCGTCATAAGGATGGCTACCAAGGGATCATCTTTAGATGCGTGACCTTTCTTATCAAGGTACGGTCCGATCGTAGCCTTATAAAAACTATGAAGACTATAGCGATGGATTATATTTTTTGGTAAAGGTCTGTAGGGTGTTTTAAAAAATAAGGCAGGAATCTTTAAGTTTTTGCGATTCAATATAAAAATATTATGCGGATCATAAAAATCGTAGTGCTTAATATCGCTATTAGTTGTCGCAATCTTTTTCCCTAAAGCGATCGTTTCGATGGTTCGAATTGTTAATCCTGATTGATTACGATGATGGATGTCTAAAATGATATTGGAATCATGACGAATTTTTTGTACCTCGTCATATGGTAATTGCTTAAAGTGCAGTTCATTTAAATCTAATTTAAAATAATCTTTATTAAGAAATCGTCTTATATAAAAGACCCATTGAGAAGGTGTATAAAAATAGATGAATAATTTTAAATGAGATGAATTATTTTTTATTGTCTGAATGATCAAAGCCCTATCATCGTGAACAGTGCCTATAAAAGATAGGTCGTATAAGTTCTTTGCGTTCTTTGCGTTCTTTGCGTTCTTTGCGTCATGAATTTCAGGTGAAAAAAAGAGTGGTGCAAAATCAAGATCAAATGATTTTGCATCTTTATAATCGAAAGTAACGACACGATCGAAGTAGCTGAAATTTTCTTGAAGTTTGGGTTTGTTTTTAATTGAGTCCCAGAGATAGTAAACCATAGGTGTGGCATGATATTTTGCCCTTAGCCATAGCAAAAATTTTGGTACCAAACCTTCACCCTGAATGACGAATATAAGTTCGTATTCTCGAGTACATTTTTTTAAAACTTCTCTTTTATAAAAGTTAAATAAAAAAAGATTGATGATGGAGCGATTAAGTCTAATAATTGCTTTAAAAATATTTGAATCGTAGGGGCGATCATTAACTAAATCTACAACAAAACCTTTTGCCTCAAGATAATCCTTAATCACGCTATCGTATTTAAAGTAGCGTGGTGCTACCAACAAAATTCTCTTGGGTCTTTGCAAGATTTAAATTTTCTTAATTGATTTCGCTGGAACGCCGGCAACTAGCTCACTTTTAAGTACGGTCTTTAAAACAACGGCGTTAGCTGCGACTACAGAATGATCCCCTAAAGAAATACCGCCTAATACTTTAGCACCTGCTCCTATCGTCACATGATTTCCAATGCTTGGCCTTGTTTTAGATGAAAAAGTAAGGTCAAAGTTTTTAGCACCCAAAGTAACTCCTTGAAAAATTGTTACATGGTTTCCAATATCAATTGCACCGATTAAAACCCCATGACTATGTGGTATAAGTAGTCCATATCCTATTTTAGATCTTGGTGTGCATTCAAGACCAAATAGAATGACATTGATCCATGAAAAAATATGCGCTAAAGGATTGATAATAGGCTTTTGATGAAGATATTGAGCTATCCGAATTAATAGCACAGGGAAAAAGCGTGGATGTATACACATCAAATAATTTGTTTTTTTATTGTTTGATGAAAGTCGTGCAATATCGCTTTTAATATACCTAAAAAGAGTAAATAGATTCATCGCCTTATGATTCCGCTTTAATAAACATGTGACTGTCCTTTAATTCTTGAATAGACTTTTCATATGCAATTTCATAAATAGGCTCATTATTTGCCCAATTCAAAAAAAGTTTAATTCCCTCTTCCACTGAAATCTTTGGTTTAAATTTAAGGATATTTGATAATCGTTTAATATCAGCTCGATTATGTCTGATATCGCCCTTTCGATACTCACCTGTAATCTTAATTTCACTATCACTGCCGTAAAAAGATTTAATTTTATCTGCGAGTGACAAAACAGTTTCTGCCTCACCAAGACCTACATTAAGACTTCCCACAAAATGATTTTTATAATTGAGCGCTCTCGTAGTCACTTCCACAACATCATCAATATATACAAAATCTCTCGACTCTTTACCATCTTCAAAAATATTAAGGGGAAGATTTTTACGGGCTAATGTTGAAAAAACTGCCAAAATTCCTGTATAAGGATTTTTAAGTGACTGTCCTGGGCCATAGACATTTTGATAACGTAAAGCAAAGCCATTAATGCCTCTATTTTTTGCAAAAAGAAGTAATGCTTGTTCTTGAGTAAGCTTTGTTATTGCATAAAAAGATAAGGGATTAAGAGTCGCGCTTTCAGGCGTTGGATATGAGATCATCTCATTTTTACAGTGAGGGCAATTAAAATCGAATTGCCCCTCTAAGATATCTTGGTCATCTCGCCCTAAGGGATAAAGATCTCCATGCTGTTTACAATGATAAAGGCCTTCACCATAAATTGATCGGCTTGAAGCTACTACTACAGAGCTTATGTCTTTCCCGCATGAATCATTTTGCATAAGATCAACTAATGTGGCTGTACCTTGCACATTAACACTAAAATATTTTTCTACATTATACATGGACTGGCCTGTACCAGTCTCTGCTGCGAAATGCACAATATCAGTAACTCCCTGCAGCGCCTCTTTCAATAATGTTCTATCTCTAATATCACCTTTAAATAACGTTATATATTTTTTAAGAAATTCTGGTAAATGATCTTTTTCATGGACTTGTTTTGAAAAATTATCGAGGATATGAACTTCAAAACCCTCCTTGACTAAGTGCGTTGCTAAATGCTGACCTATAAATCCAGCACCCCCCGTAATCAATATTTTTTTCATGGTTTAAATATAATACAATTCATTAAGCTAAGTACCTCTTAAGCTTATATTTATAATTAACTATTAAAAAATTAATTCCATAATTAACTCCTGGTATATATTTATTTAAGAAAGCAATGAAGAATAAAGCCAAATTTTTCAAGGACCTAAATCTATAGAATAAGGCTTTCTTAGACAAATCGAAAGCTAACATTTTATTTTTTTTTAATTGTCTAATAACCTCTCCTGAAACATAACGCTGTTTAGCAACTCTTACTAATTTATCTAAATTCTTATTTGGATATTTTTCAATGAGCAAATCAAGCGCGTAAAGGGATTCATTTAAAAGCTCATACGATTTTTGACTTTCTCCTTTCTCATGCTTTCTATACCTAGCAAGAGTTTTTGTAATTTGCGCAACTCTGCCCTTCATGGAGATTTCAAGTTGAAAAAGCCAATCACTTACAATTTGCAGTCTAATATCGTATAAGCCTATTGGCAAAGCATTTCTTCTAATCATAATTGAGCATGCTCCAGGTATGCCTGCTTTAACTAAAATATCCTCAAAAGAATTAAGTGCTTCACGTTTAGATTGGTTGCTTACATAGAGAATTTTACCTGTCGCCGAATCAAAAACTTCAACAGGATGGTATGACAAAACAACATCAGGGTTTTGCAGCATAAAATTAAGTTGAGTTTCTATTTTAAGAGGCTTCATAACGTCATCACCTGCAAAGAGTGAAATAAAATCTCCAGATGTAGCCTCTAGTGCCTGATTACAATTTAATGTGACGCCCAGGTTTTTTTTATTGAGAAATAAAATAATATTTTTGTGATGTCTATATTTTTTTATTAAAATTTCCTGAGTATTATCAGAAGAGCAATCATCCGACACTACTATTTCTATATTTTTATAGTCTTGATTTAAGATTGAATCAAGACATTCCTCAATATAATCTTCGGCATTGTAAACAGGGACCATGACACTAACTTTTGGAAGAATATTATTATTGGTCATGATATGTGCGTAAAAAATTTATTAGGTACATTGATGTCATTATAGAGGAAAAAATATTGTTTAATAAAAAAGCATAGCCAAGCCCAGCAAGGCCATAATGGCTAAAAAATACTATTGAAAATATATACAAAGTTAATCCAAAAAATAATTCCGTAGAAATAAAAATTATAGGTTTAGCTTTTATAAGCATATGAAGGGATATTATCCATGTAATCATTCTGAG
>JGI24890J29729_1001410_pt1 | contig 10946 bp, 10 predicted proteins | sample FreactcultureFD7_FD_29729 | JGI IMG/M metagenome (IMG submission 29729)
GCACTGCTAATATCCGGCATCTATAATGTAAAAGCACAATCAGATTTAACAGACAGTTATTCGTTTTTGAAACCAGATAAAGAAGCTGTCTACCCTGGCGGCCTGAAAGCACTCACCCATGATCTTGGGGCCAATCTCAAATATCCCAAAAGTGCCAGAAGAACAAATTTAGAGGGTAAGGTATTCGTATCGTTCGTGGTCGATGAAAAAGGTTTTGTAGGTGACATACTAACCATCAAAGGTCTTAGTGCGGAGTGTGATCAAGCAGCAATTTACGCAGTCTCAAAATTAAACCGGTGGATCCCGGCGTTAAAAGATGACAAGCCCGTCAAATCACGATTCATATTACCAATCAACTTTCAGCGCTAGACGACAATTTTGCGTAAAACATGAAAAAATTTATTTTCATTTTTTTCTTTTTCACAGGCTGTCATTCCTCTGTGTATCTGGTAGTAGGAGACGAATCCTTTAGTACAGAACAGGACAAACGACGATTAAAAAAATTAATACTTCTTAGTGACAAACATTTCCAAAATAGTGCGCAGCTAATTGAAATATTAAACAAGCAACGATGGAACGACCTTGCGCATCTGCAAACCCAAACCGACCGCAATGGATCTGATTTTTTACAAGCTGTTCAGCTGATGATCGAATCAAAATATGACGTTTCATATCAACTTTTAAAGAACATACCTGACAGCACATTTGATTGTGAGATCCAAATTCTTAAGGCGGACTGTGTGCATGATATGCACGCCGGTTCAATTGATTCTTTGTATAGACAATATCAACAAGCAGCCGATTGTTCACGCGAGGCAAAAATTAAAGAGCTGGCAAAAAAACGCTATCAATTTATAAAATATGGGTATTAAGTATCAACTACGCCTGACACTTGTGTTGCTATCTTGCATGCATTTTTCTTGCAACTCAACAACCGGCCTTTATAGAGTTTTTACATCGAAGAAAGCAAGCCTGATGTACATCTATGATTCAAATATCAGAACGAATAAACTGGATCGCACCATTACAATTAACAAACCTGTTATTACTGATGAACGATTTTCACAAGCCGGGACACTTACTAAAATGGAAGGATACGTTATTCCGCTAATAGTGTATAATGAATGGAAATCGATTCATAATTTCCAAATTGGAAAATCAGTAATTGAAGAAGATATTCCGTGGTTTGTTCAAAACTCCTTTCTGAAAGAAAGCATACGAAGCGGTTCATTCCTTGTTGATACAGTTTCCAGGCCCGGACACCTTACCTTGGAACTAGAGATCGACAGTCTTGGCGCAAGCGGACTGCATGTTCAACAAGGTTTTTTATTCTATGGTTTGTTTATCTATGTTAGCTCCGCTACAGAACATGCCGGCCCTGGAATAGCGTATTCACAGTTTCACTATATACTCAGAAGAGATGATAAAATTTTACTGGAAGATCGTGTTAATAGTCGTAAGTCAACGCAACCTTTGATCAGCCGGCACAAATCCACAAAGTCTCTGCGACTGGAGTATACCACTAATCTTGTTGAAGCATTATCATTGACGTTTAAAAATAATATTGAGATTATTACAAGTGATCTTAATATTTTTCTCAATCTTAAAAAAGATGAATTGGATTAACTGGCACGAAGGAATCTTTATTTATAAAAATAATTGGAGCTAAAACTTCTTCCGTCATTCTGGTCGGTATTCTTTCGATCTATCCAACGGTATTCTTCATCGAAAAAAGAAAGGGAGAGCAGACCAAAATAATTGATGTGCCGAAAGGTACGATCTAAATGCTTCGTCTGGAATTACTATTGCTTTTAATCATTCCTCTCCTGGCAGGGTTGATGGCCCAAGGCGTAGGTATAGGGCTCTTTGAATAGAATTCTACACTCCGAATGCAGTAACAACCACATCACGACTTCCTCCGTGATCGCGATATTCGCACAGATAGATTCCTTGCCAGATGCCAAGATTAAGTTTTCCATCGGTAACAGGAATTGTAACGGAGCTTCCTGTGAGCAACGACTTGATATGTGCCGGCATATCGTCAGGACCTTCCGTATCATGTTGATAATATGGTGCGTTCTCCGGCACCATCTTGTCGAAATGTCTTTCAAAGTCTCCGCGCACCGTCGGATCCGCATTTTCATTTATTGTCAACCCGGCAGATGTGTGTTTAATAAACACTTGAAGTTGCCCTGTTTTTATCTCGCGCAATTCTGGCAATGCCCTTACCACGTGCGATGTTATGAGATGGAATCCACGCCGATGTACAGGAAGGTGGATTTCAGACTGAAAGAATTTCATATATTCTTATTAAGTCATTAAATTAAGAAAAGTGTAAAGAATGTTCTTCAAAATATTTTGTCGCAATCTGCCCCTCAAATAGTCGTCTTTTACCAACCTGGGAACAAGTTCTTGTGATACGTTTGTATCCTAAACTTTAAGACTTTTACCAAAACAAAAATACTTTATGGAAACAACAGCAAAAAATGCAATTACAGTAGAGACAGTGGTTAACGCGCCGGTAGAAAAAGTTTGGACAATCTGGTCTGATCCGAAACACATTACTAAATGGTGTAATGCGTCAGATGACTGGCATGCTCCCTTTGCCGAAAATGATTTACAAACCGGAGGGAAATTCAAAACCACCATGGCTGCGAAGGACGGCAGTTTCAGCTTTGACTTCGAAGGTACATATGACAATGTTCAAAAAAACAAACTGATCGAATACACCCTCGCCGATAGAAGAAAAGTAAAGATCATTTTTTCTTCAAAGGAAATGAAACAATCGTGACCGAGGCGTTCGAGGCGGAAGATGTTAACGCTCTTGAGATGCAACGCGATGGATGGCAGGCCATTCTCCATAATTTTAAAAAATATACCGAAGCATTTTCTTAAGATAAGCTTTGTGTAAAGTCATCTCTCCCGGTAAGTTGAACCCGGAAGGATGATTTTACATTATCATAAACAGGCTTTCGATCCATTTCATGAACCTCGCCCGGTTATTAAAAACCGTTGTTGAGCCGGCTGTTTTTAGGCATTTATTCTCGTTTCCAAATTCTTTTTTCTTTTTGAACAAACCAAAAACACATATCATACTTGTAAAAGGCCTCACTGTCGTGATTATATTTTGAGGATTTTTTTCAACAATTTTTGATTACTTATTTATGGTCACAGTCTATACTGTATAGAGATCTCGTAATTTGTAAATGGCTATCAGCGTATAGCGAATTTTGCTTGTAACACGGCACAAGTTTTCATCTTGTTATATTCCTGATTAAGAGATCACAATGAATGAAAATATAAAAACCAGGCTTTGGTGGCAAAAAGAAATACTCTATCAAATTTATCCGCGTTCCTTTCAAGACAGTAATGACGATGGCATTGGAGATCTGAAAGGAATACTTTCCCGGCTTGATCATTTCTCCTGGCTGGGTGTTAAAGGTATCTGGATATCACCAATCTATCCATCGCCCATGGCTGACTTTGGCTATGACATCTCCGATTATGAAAACATTCATCCACTCTTCGGTTCGCTGGCCGACTTTGATGAATTGCTAAACGAGATACACGCAAGAGGCATGAAGCTCATTCTTGATTTTGTGCCTAATCATACATCCGATCAACATCCGTGGTTTCAGGAATCGCGCTCGTCAAAAGATAACCCTAAGCGCAACTGGTATATCTGGCATGATGCCGGGGTAAATGGGACTGTTCCCAACAATTGGCTCGCGGCTTTTGGAGGCAGTGCCTGGGAATGGGATGAGAGAACACAACAATACTACTATCACGCTTTTCTAAAAGAACAACCTGATCTGAACTGGAGAAATGAAGAGGTTCAGAAGGCCATGTTTAACACGATGCGTTTTTGGTTAAAAAGAGGTGTTGATGGTTTCAGGGTTGACGTGATGTGGCATTTAATAAAAGATGAAAAGTTTCGCGATAATCCCATCAATCCAAATTATCAGCAACAGATGGCTACCTACGATCAGCTGTTGCCGGTGTATTCTACCGATCAACCCGAGGTGCACGATATTGTAAGGAAAATGCGTGAAGTATTGGATGAATATGATGATCGCATGATGATCGGCGAAGTTTATCTGCCCATCAATAAACTGGTGACCTACTATGGTTCCAAGGGAAAGGGCGCACATCTTCCATTTAATTTTCAGTTGCTGTTGCTGCCCTGGGAACCACATCAGATCACGTTAGCAATCAGTGAGTATGAAGGCGCACTTCCATCCGATGCCTGGCCAAATTGGGTATTAAGCAATCATGATCAGGCGCGTATTGCCAGCAGAATTGGAAGTGAACAAGCCAGAATTGCCGCCATGTTGTTGTTGACACTGCGCGGTACACCAACGATTTACTATGGCGATGAGATTTGCATGCGGGATGTGCCCATTCCATTCGCGGATATACAGGATCCTCAGGGATTGAATATGCCCGACAAGAATTTAAGTCGTGATCCTGCCCGTACGCCGATGCAATGGAGTAGCGAGCGGGGTGCAGGTTTTACAAACGGCAAACCATGGCTTCCGGTAGATCGTAGTTATGTCAGAAAAAATGTGGCGGCGCAGCGCGATGATACATATTCCATGCTGTGCTTATACAAAAAGTTAATTGCTTTACGGGAAAAAGAGCCTTCGTTGAAAGAAGGATCGTACACTCCCGTGTATTCCGATCATCAACTTATCTCCTACATACGGGAGAAAGAAGGTGCGCCTCGTTTTCTGATCATCTTAAACCTGAGCCATCGCACGAGTTATTTCAGATCACCGGGCATTGCATTGAATGGATCTATAGAAATTTCTACCGCACCCGAAATTGAAGGCATGAATGTAAAGGATGCCATAGGGTTAAGCGGCGACGAAGGCGTTATCATCCGGCTCCTATAAACTCCTGAAATTTAATCATGCAAAACATCGGCTCTTCCTGCCTTGGAAAAAAACGTTGTTCTTTTTCAGTCTGGGCACCTGAAAAAAAGAGTATGACTCTTCACATTGTTTATCCTGTAGAACAAAAGATAAAAATGATACCCGATGATGAAGGCTATTTTTCAATTGAAGTCGATACTGTTGAAGAAGGCACACGGTATTTTTTTATGCCGGAAGACAAAAAAGATTTTCCGGATCCGGCCTCGCATTATCAACCGGAAGGCGTTCACGGCGCATCAGAGGTTATTAACCAGGAAGCCTTCATTTGGAATGATCAAAACTGGCGTGGTATCTCTTTCCAGGATCTGATCCTTTATGAATTACATGTGGGCACATTCACGAAAACAGGAACGTTCGAAGCCGTTATTCCTCTTCTTGACGATCTACTTGACATTGGTATCAATGCACTGGAGATCATGCCGGTCGCTCAGTTTCCGGGTAAACGAAACTGGGGGTACGACGGCGTCTTCCCGTATGCCGTCCAAAATTCTTATGGAGGTCCGGAAGGGTTAAAAAAACTTATTAATGCCTGCCACCAAAAAGGGATCGCCGTATTTCTCGATGTGGTTTACAATCACATCGGTCCGGAAGGAAATTACTTTAAAGAATATGGGCCTTACTTTACAAGCAAATATTGTACACCCTGGGGCGATGCCATCAACTTTGATGGCGAATGGGCCGACGGAGTGCGGGAATATTTTTCAAACAATGTTCTTTATTGGTTCAAGGATTTTCATATGGATGGTCTGAGACTGGATGCTATCCATACCATTGTTGACAACAGTGCTACACATTTCTGGGAGCTGGTGCACAAAAAGATTGAACTGCTGGAACAGACATCCGGAAGATCACGCTATCTGATTGCCGAAAGTGATCTGAATGATCCGAAGGTTGTACGAAACGTTTCCAACGGCGGTTATGGATTCACCGCACAGTGGCTGGACGATTTTCATCATGCCCTGTATGTACTGCTGGACGCTAAAGGAAAAATACGCTATGGCGACTTTGGAAGAATGGAACAACTTGCGAAAGCCTATGTTCAGGGCTTTGTTCATTCTGGTGAATACGTGAATTTCAGAAAAAGAAAATACGGCGCTTCATCGGCCGGTATTCCGGGAGACAAATTCGTAGTATTCAACTTGAATCATGACCAGGCAGGGAATCGGATTAAAGGCGAAAGGCTCAGCGCACTGGTAGATTTTGAGCGGCTTAAAATTGCGGCAGCGGCTGTACTATTATCGCCTTACATACCGATGTTGTTTATGGGTGAGGAGTATGGCGATGAAACTCCTTTCTTCTATTTTGTCGATCATTCAGATAAGGATCTGATCGAAGCCGTTCAAGAAGGAAGAAAGAATGAGTTTGCAAATTTCAAAGCTGAAGGGGAACCGCGTGATCCGCAGAATGAAACAACCTTTACAGACTCCATTGTAAGATGGAATAAACGCAGTGAAGGAAAACACGCTATTATGCTGCAATGGCATAAAACGTTGCTTGGCCTACGCCAGACAAATGCAGCATTACAAAACTTTAACAAAAGTGATATGACAGCTACCGCCCTGGGGGAGTCTGCCTTGATACTTCAACGAGCGTGTGCGCTTGGGAAAACGCGTCTTTTTTGCCTGTTGAATTTTTCGGATCAAACGATCCCTTATTCCTTTCAGAATATTACCGAAAAGTATAGTAAAATTATTGATTCAAAAGATAAACGATGGATGCCCGATACAGATGAGCATAAGGAGCTATCCCCCATCGTAATTCAAGCGCCTGTAACCCTGCAATTGTTACCGTTGAGTGTAACCGTTTATTGTAATGAAGACCAAACGGCACATGATGTTATTTAACGGCAGTCTTATTTCTTGCCTTTTCCACCTTGACTTTATATTCGGCAAATCTTCGCGAAAATGACTCGGGGTCATCAAACCGGTTGAATTTTTCCGTTGATTGAAGCAACAAGATCAGTTCGATAAGCTCGTCATCGTTCATGTCTTTTATTTCTTTTGTAGCCAGTGCCGGAAAGGTTGCCGGGTCTGTTCTCACCTTTATAAAACGTATTTGCTCCTGCATAAAATACGTGAAGCATTTCTCAGGTGTGGTATACTTTTCAAGGCCGAATCCGTATTCAAGATCTTTTAATCTTCCTCCCCAAACAATGTTTTTTAGTTTAGGATTGCGTATCGATTGGATGTCGTACACTAAATCGCAAAAGCAATGGGGTTTTGAATCGAAATCAGGATCCCGAAAAATAAGACGATATCCGTAATTGAAAAAAATCATTTCTGAAATAGAAGCGTTGACGTGCTTTGGAAATATGGATGTATAAACCCGTAAAAAATTGGGAGGCAAGGGAGCAGGCTCACTTAATTCTGCAGCAAATTCTTTCATCTCGGGGTGGGTAATAAACAATTGCCAACGGGAACTTAGCAACCAATAACCGACACCAATTTCCATCAGCGTTAAAACAATACTGCTAATAATAAAGAATCGAATGGTTTTAAATGCACTCTTTGCAAAAGTCCGGATTTTGGTGCGATCCATGTAATGATTGAATTTTATTTCCGCAGACTGATCAACTTAAGAAAACTTGAATTCAATATTTCTATTGCACAACTGAATCCATTATCTATCATGTTAAGATAGATACATTACACCCATCAAACCAAATAATCTTTTTCTCAACGAAGATTACTATAAATTTTTCTACCGTTTCGAGAATTTGTTATACCGTCGGCTACTGCTGCATTTCGTGACTATGTCAAAACACTTGGTTACGGTGGTAGAAACGAGAACCTTTTATGTTTGTATTTCTACTGGATTTTTACCCCTAAAGAAATGAGAGATGGTCCCAGAGGGATTATCAACGGGAACATGTACTGAGTCAGGATCGTTATCACTAAAATAAAAAAGGCCGGTTTTTAGGCCGGCCTCTATATCTACATCTTTTTATTTTTTCTTCTTCAGGATCTCAATGGCTTCTGTAGCTCTTTGATCTCCGGGTTTTAATGAAAGTACCTTCTCCCAATACGAAAGCGATTTTGCGTTATCGGCTTTCAAATAATAATAGTATCCAAGGTAAGAATATGCTTCGACGAGTTCGTTTTTATTTTTTTCCGGATTAGGAGAGGCCAATTCAACAACTTTATCAAAATAAGGTTTTGCCAAACCTTGTGTCGATTCCGGATCCTCTGTAGCAAGCGTTCTGGCCTTCCAAAGAGGTCCTACCACCATCGTTGGCTGTAATTGGATAAGTTTACTAAAAGCAGAATCCGCATCCACTGTTTTACTATTATAATAATAAGCACGGCCAAGGTTAAAATAATCTAAGGACGGTTTTTTACGAAGAACCAAAAGTCTCTTGTAATCTCTGATGGCGCCATCATATTTCTTTTTCTTGAATAAAAGATCTCCCTGTAGTTGATTAATCTCAACTTGTGTGCTATCCAGCGTAAGACTTTTCTCAAAGCTATCAATAGCTAATGAATCTTCTATTGGATTTGGTAGAGGCAATTTATTCGCTGTAGCTTGGGCACGTTGTTCGTCTGCTAATTTCTGATATGCCTTGCCCTGAAAGGCATAGTCACTTGCTTCAAGTTCTTCCGGCTTAGCCTTTGCAAAATATTGATCAAATATTTGCACCGCTTGTTTAAAGTCACCGGCTTCAAATAATGACTTTGCATAAAAACGAAGCGTTAACGGACTTACGTTAGGGTCTGTAGAGAGATCCTTAAACATTTCGTTAGCCTTCGCATAATTCTTGGCCATAAAATAATAGAATGCCAATTGACGTCTCGCCGGGGCAGGATTTTCCGTTAATGGAATATATTTCTCCTGGGCTTGTACCGCTTTCTCTCCCTCCTTGGTTTGATAATAAAGTTCACCTAATTCTCTGTATGCAGGCCCGTAATTCGGATCAATGCTCACAGCTTTATTAAACGATTCAGTTGCCACCGGATAATTCTTAGATCGCAAATAAACAAGGCCCATTTTATAGTGAGGTGTTGCATCTTTTGCATCCAGGCCGGCGGCGCGCTCATAACTGCTTACTGATTCGCCTCCTTTGTTAAGCTGAAGATATGTATCTCCCAAAAGAATTTGCGTGTCAGGGTTCTCTTTGCTAAGTGATTGGGATTTCAACAACAACTCCAGCGCCTGGTTGGTGAATTGTTTATTTGTCAGATATCCTTCTGCAATAGTGTTTAGTACAACAGGGTTTTTTGATTTGCTCAACGCAAGGGCCTTGTCAACAAAAGTTTTTGTGTCGACTGGATTATTCTGAAGGATACGCACGTATGCTTTACCTGCATAGTTCAATGCCTCTTTATCATTCAATTGAGTGCCTTTATCAAAAGAGTTGAGGGCCTTGTCGACTTCACCGGCTTTGATCTGAACATAGCCCAGATAAAACCACACAATCGCATCGGCCGAATTGGATTGAGCTGTTTTTTCCATCAATTCGACTGCCTTCTTCGTCTGCTCCGTATTAGAAAGATAAATCGCTTTATCAACATCTTTTTCATAGACAGGCGCCTGTGCAAAAGTTGACAAAACTGAAATCATCATGGCGGTCAGCACGGCCGAAAAAATAGTTACTGCAGTTACGTTATTCTGATGCTGATCAGATGTTGGTGAAAATTTCATCTGTGGGTTTACTCCGGTTTTCATAAAACTATTTTCTATATGTTAATTATTGATCTGATTTCTATTTATCTGAATAATTCTTACGGGCATTGTGACCGGTACCAATCCGGCCTTTAACACAATTCGCTGGCCGCGATCACTGGCGACAAACGATATAAAACCACTTGCCAAACCTGCTCTTGCTTCCCGGCTTAACATATATATCTTTCGCTGTAGCGGATATTCACCGGTCGCAACATATGCCTGATACGGTTTATAAAATTCACCGCTGCGCGAAAGGCTTGCTACGCGAATACTTTTTAAAAATGAATTAGCAGAAGGATCGTCCCCATCGCTGATCCAACTCACGCCGATCAATCCGATGGCATTCGGCTTTTGTGCAACATAATCCACAACAGCCTGATTGGAGTCCAAAGCAAAACAATTAGCGGGTATTTTATCCATATGCACAATGGAATCATTCAAGAACCGTACCATTCCTGAATTAGGATTATCAAACACAAGTTCCAGACTGGCCGGTTTGGAGGACGCATTCAATTGCTGCCAATTTGTTAATTTTCCTTCCAGTATTTCTTTCAACTGCTGCCATTGGATCAGACTATCCGGATTCGACTTGTTCAATATTAATGCAATGCCATCTTTGGCGACGGCAATTTGTGTTGGTTTGATTTGCAATGATTTAATGACGGCAGATTCGTTTTCCGTCAGCATTCGGGTGATGATGATCAGTCTTACACTATCTTTTAATAAAGCATCCATGGCTTCACCCTCAGACATGTATCGGGCATCGATATGTGCTTGTTTGTAAATGCCTTCGAATGTGTCGATCTCTGCCTCCATAAGAGGTTTCAGAGACTCATCAATAGCAATCTTAATATAACCCGATGTGGGTGTATCGATCAATCGGCCGTCTTTGCCTCTATCCGTACATGCACTGGTGAACATGAGTGCAATCGCCACTGCAGCAATGATCCTCATAACAGTCCTAGTTATTATTAAAAATTTTTTGAAAAACTCGATATCCCCGGAAAAGACCATAAACAATAAACAGGCTACCCGCAGGCAGAGAATATTTTGCAGGTAAGTTGGGAAACAGCACAGCTGAATTCCAGAGAATGACGGTCCCCAAGCCCACGTATAGGAGAGGAATAATAATCCCGAAGGAACGAATGACCCGATCCATCTTCGTCATGTTGTATCCTTCGGGTTTTGAGTCCATATAATATATTAAACGTCTATTTTGAATCGTACAGGCAGAACAAAACGGGACTTCACAGCCCTTCCATTTTGTTTGCCGGGTTTCCAGTTTGGCATCATCTGAATAACGCGTACGGCCTCTTTATCACAATCTGCACTAAGACCTTTAATCACCTG
>JGI24890J29729_1001411_pt1 | contig 10942 bp, 16 predicted proteins | sample FreactcultureFD7_FD_29729 | JGI IMG/M metagenome (IMG submission 29729)
CCGCCAGCCGCGAAGGCCGTCTCGGCGGGGTCGGCGAAGGCATCCTGGCCGGCGGCCTGGGGCCGCCCCTCGGGGACGGCGCCAGCCCCAGCCGTGGCAGCCCGGCGGCGCGTGGTCGGCGGCGGCGGCAGGTTCAGCTTCGGCGCCGGCGGCGCGGCATTGGGTGCCCGCACCATCGGGCCGCGCCCGGCCTTGACCTCGGGCGGGCTGAAGCCAGGGCGCTGGCGGCGCCCACGCGGTGTCTGCGCCATCACGGCTTCCCCTTGCTGGTCGGTGTCTTCGGCTTCGGCTGGGCGGCCTTCTTGGCGGCCTGCTCAGCGATGCTGACCTTGTGCGCGTGCTGCTTGGTCGCCTCGCGCGCCACCTCCAGGCCGTGGCCCGACTGGATCGTCGCAAGCTGGGCCTGCTGGGTGCCATGCGCCGCCACCTGGGCGCCGAGCTGCGCCTGATAGGCGGTCAGCCCGGCCTGATGCAGCGCACCCTGGATTTTCTGCGCGCTGGTGCCGGCCTTGATGTGTTCGAGCAGCACCTGCGACACTATCTCGCGCGCCTTGAACTCCCGCTCGCGCGCCGCCTCGGCGGCCTCGGCCTGATCGCGGATCGCCTCCATCGCATCCTGCCGCGACGCCGCCTCGGTCTTGCGCTGGCCCTCGGCCACGTCGGTCGCCAGCTTCTCGCGCTTGAAGGCCAGCTCGTCGCGCTTGACCTCCAGCTCGGCCATCTTCGCCGGGTCGCCATTGGCCCCGCCGGTGATCGGCGCGATCTTGGCCAGGATGGCGTCGCTGACCGCCGCCACAGCAGCGCTGACCTGCATCTCGATCTGCGGCGGCAGCGGCTGGCCGGGCACGAACTGCAAGCCGCTCTGCGCGACGAACTCGGCGGCGTACAGCATCGCCAGATGCTCGCCGCAATGCGCCATGAGCTGCTGCGTGATCTGCGGCGGCAGGCCGGGTATCTGGAGCTGGCCGATATGCGCCATCAGGTGCGCCTGATGGCTCTGCTGCATGCCGGCCTTGACCTTCTGGCCGGTCAGCAGGCGACCGAACTCGGTCACCGGATCGGCCGGCTCGATGGCGTTGTCGGGCGGCATCAGTCGCTGGATGTCCTGATCGCTGCACCCCAGCGTGCGGAGCATGTCCTCCAGCGCCGCCTTGACGTTCATCAGCCCATTGGACTGCATCGCCATCTGCAACTTGCCCTGGGCGCGGGCCAGCCGCTGCACCTGGGTCGGGATGTTCGGGTCGCTGACCGGGGCGATGTCGTCGGCGTCGCCGAAGTCGGCGGCCATCGCCCGCCCCTTCTGCCCGTTCACCATGTACGGATAGACCGCCTGCTCATCCTCGGCGAACAGCCGCGACAGCATCCGCAGCTCCTTGCGCTGCGCCGTGTGGCACCGCTGGAGCGTCGCCGCCTCGGGCCGCATGGCCTGCTCGATCATGGCGACCGTGGTGCCGACCGGGGCATCCTGGCGGCCCTCGCCAACCTGCAACTCGGTGGTGTTGCCGAGCGCCTGACCCATGCTGACCACGCTCTCGATCAGCGCCGCCCAGGAGGTCGGCACGTCGCGGTAGGGCATCGGCATCACCGCGCCCTGGATGTCGCCACCACCCGTGTCAATCTCGCGCCACTGGCCGGGACCAACGGTCAGCGAGCTGTCCTCCGGCTTGGCGCCCTTCTTCCGCAGCCCGCCGGGGAAGCTGAACAACGTCACCGCGTTGATCGCCTGCCGCCACAGCACGCTCGCGGTGTCGGTGGTCGCCGCCATCATGTGGATCAGCCCCCAGCCATAGAAGCCCAGGCCAGGGTGGAACTTGTAGTGCGCGTAGGTTTCGCTGCGGCGGAACAGCGGATCGCCCTCGCGCCAGTCGCGCTCCAGCCGCAGCACGCGGCGGGTGCCGACCTCGACCGTCACCATCCACGGCAGCGGCAGGCCATCCGGCTCGCCATCCTCGCCCTTGTGGCAAAGGTCGGGGTGGTCGATGTCGAGCAGCACCTGCGTCTCGTAAATCTGGTAGGCGGCGAAGCGCGGGTCGCTGGTGCGCTTGGCAGCCGCCGTCTTGTCGCGGTTGTGCTGGCTGTCGGCCATCGCCGGCTGGCCCAGGTCGATGTCGCGGTAGTAGCCGCTCCACATCCGGCGCGACATCTCGGCCTGCGTCACCTCATCCTCGAAGGTCAGGCGCGGCGCCGACTGGAGGTCGCTCGCGTCGTCGCTGACCAGCAGGTTGAACGGGGTGACGAAGCGGCTGCGCGGCTGGCCGGTGACCGGATCGCGGTAGACCTTGCGGAAGATCGAGCCGCAGAGGCCGAGGATCAGGTTGCCCCGGTCGAAGTCGTCGTAATAGCCCTCGTCGGCCGCCGTCAGGTAGAAGTTCAGGAAGTCCTGCTTGCGCCGCGCCTTGGCCTCAATCTCCGGCGTGCTGTCGCCGATCACCTCGCAGCGCGCCGGGCCGCCGGCGGGCAGCATCTCGGCCCGCGCCGTCGAGGTCCAGCGGATCGCCGCGATCATCAGCATCGGATGCACCGCGCCGCTGCTGCCGGCGAAGGGCTTGTCCATCCGCTTCACGGTCAGCCCCAGATAGTCCATGCCCTTGGTCAGGATCGCGCGGTGTTCGCGCACGCTCTCGCTGTCGACCTCGATGCCGTCGAATATCTCCTCGGCGATCCACTGGAGCGCGTCCTCGTCCAGCACCTCGGCGAGGTTGTCGTCATGCGCGCCCGGCGCGATGCCGATGTCGGTCGGGTCTTCGACCACCAGCGCCAGCGAGCCATCGGCCTGCTCGACGCCCTGGGCGCCGCTGAGCTGCTCAAGCTGCTGCGGCGACAGATCGGCCGCCATCTCGGCGCTGGCCGGCGCCTGCGGCAGCGCAATGGGCGGCCCGCCCGACTGGGGCGGTGGCTGGGCTGGTTGTGGCTGAGCCTGGGCCGGAGCGCCCTGAGCGGCCCCAAGACCCTGCGGCGCGGTGCCGCTCATCGTCGCTTAGCGCAGGCCGCAGACGATGCGGAGCTGGGCGATCAGCTCCGACAGCTCGCCGCAGCGCAGCTCCAGCCCAGAGCAGCGCGCCTCCAGCGTGGCGACGTGTTCGACCAGCGCGTCGACGTGATCGGCCAGCGCGGCGTCGGCCGGGGCGGCCGGCAGGATGGATGCCTGAGGGGAGGCCTGGGCCTCCGTCGGGGCGGCCGACTCGGCGGCCGGCACCAGCAGCGGGGCCGCGTCGGCCAGCGGCTGCTCAGCCTCGGATGTCGGTGCTGTGTCGCTCATCGCTGCGCCCTCTCGGGATCGGCGGCATGGCCGGCGACCCTGATCCGTCCGGTGGAGGGATGCCTATAGCACGCAGAGTTGAGACGGTGCAGTAGCTATTCTACCGCAGATCGTCAGTACAGCACGATCCCGTTCGGGTCGGCCGACCCCTGCGGGATCACCGGCGACGGGTCGTCCTCGACGAACAGCTCAAAGCCCAGGTCGCGCAGATGGCGCAGCGCATGGGTCACGCTGTCTAAATAATCGTCATGTCTCCCACGGGGAAATACGGCGCACTCATCCACGCACTCTTGTGCCCAGGGCCGGAACACCGGCTCCTCGGCCCGGTCATCCTCCCGGCCAGGGAAGGCCTGCTGCAACGCCGTGTCGACAACGCCGCGCGGCTCCATCCGGGCCACCGCGCAGACCGTGCCATGCTCCATGAAGGTCTGCACCGAGTAGGCGCGGGCGAACTTGTCGGTCGTCGCCGGCACCTCGACCACGTTCAGCTCCGGCTTCCGCCGGCGCAGCTCCTGAATCACGCTCAGCCCGCTCGCCTTGGCCTCGATCAGCACGCGCACCGGCACGCCGCCCCGGCCGAAGTGGGCGACGGTATCCTCCAGCTTGACCATCAGGTCGTTGAACTCCAGCCGCTCGGCCCAGGCGTAGCGCAGCAGGAAGCGCGCCCGCTCATCCTCGCCGCGCACCACCCACCAGACCGTGCAGGCGGTGCGGTCGTTCTGCTTCTCTTTCGTATACGCGGTGTCCAGGCTGATGACGATGAACTCGGGCAGCGTGCTGTCGAGCGGTCGCAGCCAAGGCCGCCAGAAGTGGCGCTTAATGATCGCGCCCTCCTCGGTATAGGGCTGCTGCTGGTACAGCGCGTTCCAGTGTCGGTCGGTCAGCGCCCGCCTGATCTTCCGCAGATGCTCGACCGGGAAGCGATCCGGCCACAGCGCCTCGCCGCTGGCGCTGATCGCCGGGTAGTCGATGATCTCCCAGCCCTCATCGGCATGTTCTCTCGTTACGAAGCCGATAAGATCATCGGTGTGCCATCTGGTTCCTATCAAAACTACGGCGCCATCCGGCGTCAGCCGGGTGTAAGCGACCGACCCCCACCAGTTCTTGACCTTCTCGCGGATGCGAAGGCTGTCGGCCTCCTCATCGCCCTTCAGGATGTCGTCGATGATGAGGCAGCTCGCACCGCGCCCGGTCATCGGGCTGTTGCGGCCGGCCGCGAAGTAGCCGCCCTGCTGCGGCGTCTTGAACCGCCGCGCCGCCGTGCTGTCCTTCCGCAACGTGACGCCGGGGAAGACGACGCCATAGATCGGGTCGATCACCTGATTGCGGACCTCGCGGCCCCAGTCGTCGGCCTTGTCCTGGCTATAGGTCGCGCAGATGATTTCCCGGTCTGGATGCCGGCCGATGTAGAAGGCCGGGAAGTGCTGGCTGGCCAGGATGCTCTTGCCGTGACGCGGTGGCAGCGTGATGATCACCCGCTTCTTCTTGCCGACCGTCACGTCGTTCAACACGTCGCAGATGTGCTTGTGGTGTTCCGCCGCGCGGAACTTCGGGTACATCAGCGAGGTGTAGAAGGCGAGGTCATTGCTCGCCAACGCCCGCACCTCGTCGATGCTGAGCTGGCGGTCGAAGATGCTGCGGTCGAGGTCCGGGCTACTGGCGCTCACGCCGGGCTGACCTCGCCCTCGATGACGCGACCGACCCCGAAGCGCGCCCTGATCGCCTCGCGCAGCGCCTCCTGCTGCTCGTCGGTCAACTTCGGCCCGTCCTCGCGCTCGCTGCCCTCGGTGCCATTCATGCCGAAGGCGACGCGCTCCATCCGCACCAGCCGCTCGCGGCAGCGCACCAGCTTCTCGAACGTCTCGGCCAGCCCGTCGACCTGCAACACGGTGTCGGGCGGGTTGGTCTGCACCGCGAGCTGGAGGTAGCCCATCAGGCCATCGCACATGGTGATGTCGCGGGCGATGGCGCCCCGATGCTGGCGGATCACGGTGACCTGGGTCGCCGCTGCGGCCTGCACCGACTGCGTGGCATCCTCGGGCCGCCCGGTGGTGATCGCCAACACATGCGGGAACGGCACCCCATCCTCGGCGGCCTGGGCAACCCGTCGGGCCGCCTCGGTGGCCGGGCGCAGCTCCTGGGTCCAGCCATCCTTCCTGATCCGCTTCTCGATGGCGGTGCGGGCGATACCATGCGCCGCAGCCAAGGCCCGCAGGCTGGGGTAGAGCGCGGCCTCATAATCCCGGCGGATCGCCGCCCATTGCTCTGGGGATCGCGCGGTCACCGCCGAGGCCCGCAGATCGCGCCACGCCGCGCCATGGCGCGGAGCTGGGCCGCCGTCGGCTCCCCCCTGACGTAGCGATGGCGCCGATAGCGCCGACCATTGGACCGCAGCACACCAACCACCAGGGGCAGCGTGGCCGTCTCCAGCAGCCGACGCGCCTCGAACCCGGCAATCCAGGCGATCAGGTCGGCCGTTGGATCGCCGGCGCGGTGCCCGCTGGCCTGCGCCCGCTCAGCCAGCGCCTGGAACTGCCGCAGCTTGGCCAGCACCTGACCGCTCGGCAGCTTCAGCGCGCAGTCGGCGACGACATCCCTGATGGCGGGCGGCAGCAGCGCGTGGTGACCCAGGTCTTCCGACCGATCCCCCTGCACCACGCCGGCGCCGCTCGAAGCATTCGATGCCATGTAGCACTCCGGCGTGGCCACCCCGCACGTCAGCCCGCGCCCCGGAATATATGACTAGGGGTGGCCGGTGGCAACCGGAAGTGGGTGCCACGCGTGACCGTTGGCAACCCCCTGGACACCATGGCCACCATCCGCGCCTCCCGCACCCGCGCCAAAGCCGCCATCGCCGCTTCCCTGGCCGGCAAGTTCAACCCGGAATAGCGCTTCGGCGGCTGCGGCCCTGCTTTCATAGCTACGGGTTTTGCCGGCTGGCGTGAACGCAGCCCCGGCGGCACCTCGGCCAGCTCATAGGCCCGGCAGAACCGCATCGAGCCGTGGATGTAGCGCAGCACCAGCTTCCAGCTCAGCCAGCCAGCCACGCGCAGCCGCCGGGTGGCCTTGCTGATCGTGCCCAGGGCCAGCCCGGTGCGCCGGGCAATGGCCCGATAGCCAGGGTCGCAGCGCCCGCTGGCGCCGTTGTGGAAGTCCAGCGCCAGCACCGTCAGCACCTTCAGGTCGGCCGGCGTCACCAGCAGCGCGAGGTCGCCACGCGGCGACCTTGGCATCTCCAGCACGCGGTGACGCAACTCATCGATCAGCGAGATGCGCGCAGTCAGGCTCAATCCAGGCATGGCACCCTCCAGGGATGCCCGCCGCGAGGGTGCGACGCGAGCGCGCGATACCGTGACCAGCCGGAGGCTTGTCGGGACGGCTCGGCTTCGGCAGGATAGGTCTTGTCACGGACCCTACCCTGTCGGCCACGGTGTCGGCGCCAGCGGCTCGCCCTCACAAGGCGGGCCGTTTTGGTGTTCGCCCAGCATGGGGGATGTGGATGGAACGGTCGAGGGTGCGCTGGTCACGATCCCGCGCGAGCCGTAGTGCGACGACAAGCAGGAGGGTCCAATGACCGCAGGCCGCAAGCCAGTCCACCCCGGCGCCATCCTTCGTCTCGACGTACTGCCAGAGCTGGGGCTGACCGTATCCGAGGCCGCGAAGACCCTGCGGGTATCGCGCCAGACCCTACACGCGCTACTGGCCGGGCGCGCGGCGGTGACGCCCGGCATGGCGCTGCGGTTGGGCAAGCTGTGCGGCAATGGGCCGCAGATTTGGCTGAACCTACAGCGGGCCGTCGACCTCCATGTCGCCACCCGTCGGATGGCGAAGATACTGCCCACCATCCCCACCCTGGGCTGAGGGCCACCCCAGCAGCGACCTGGGCCAGCATGGGTAGCGGGCGCCCTGCCCGTGCCGCACAAAAAAGGCCCGGCTGCGCGAACAGCCGGGCCAGTTTCGGGAGGAGACGCTGGGACATGCCGGAACCCAACCCCGGCACGATGTCGAGTCGCGCTGGTCATGTCAACCTTTGGTTGGGTTGTCCTGACGGGTCACGGCGCCGGCCCCACCAGCAAGCTGATCGCCTCGGCCATCACCCTGGCCATGCGCGCGTTGGCCACGGCCTTTTCGTCACCCTCGGCGGTGCCCTTGGCGGCGTGATGCTCGGCGTAACGCCTGAACACCCCCTCGGCCTCCCTTAGCGCCAACTCAGCGTCCCAGGCCGCCGCCTTGATCGCCGCCAGACCCCGCTCGGCCACCCGACGCCGCTCAACCTCGCGGTTGTTGGCGGCCAGCAGCTCGTCGATGCGCGGCTCGACCCAGCGCGGCGTCCAAAGGCGCTGCTCTCGCACCTCGGTCACCAAGGCGGCCATGACCCCATTGGTCTGCCGCATCGCCAGCGTCGCCGCTCGCATCGCCTGCTCTGGCGTCCTCGCCTCGACCTCGGGCTGCCGCTTGAGGCCCAGGAACGACAAGTGCTTCCGCAGCGCCTGGAGCGATCCCTTGCCGAAGTTATTCAGCCGCATCAACTCCATATCATGCCGGTCTGCTGCCTCGCCCAGCGTCCGAATACCGCCCCGGTCCAGGGCACGCCGCACCTTGATCGGCAGGGCACCCTCATCCAGCACCGCGATCTGGCGCCAATCCGGCGGGGCCATCACAGCCGCTCCGCCAGACTCTCGCTGCCGGTCGAGCCGAAGCCGCCGGCGCCGCGCCCGGTCTGGCCCAGTTCGTCGGCCAGCACGAACTCGGCCCGCTCCACCGGGGCGATGACGCCCTGGGCGATCCGCAGGCCGCGCGTGACGGTGAAGGGCTGGTCCCCGGAGTTGTACAGGATGACCTGCACCTCGCCCCGGTAGTCGCTGTCGATGGTGCCGGGGCTGTTGACCACCATGATGCCGGCCTTCAGCGCATGCCCGCTGCGCGGCCTGACCTGCATCTCATGGCCGGGCGGCACCTCGAAGGCGAAGCCGGTCGGGATCATCCGGCGCTCGCCCGGCGCGAGGTGATAGGCCGCGCCATCATCGAGGGCGGCCGACAGGTCGAAGCCAGCCGCCGCCGCAGTCGCATAGGCCGGCAGCTCCAGCCCCTCGCCATGCGGCAGCCGCCGCAGCTTCACGATCTGGGTCATCCGTTCCCCTCCATTGGTGGTTGCAGGATGCCCGGCTCCCCACCTTCCCGCTCTCCAATGCCTACCGGCCAGAGCCTGCGCGGGTTGACCCCAGCCGAGGCTGGGGCAGGAGGGGTGGATACGCCATGCCGGGCGACAGCGGTGAAAGGGCAGGCTCCAGCGTTGGTCGCGCGCCCTTGTTGCACGCGGTGCCCGTTAGAACGGAATATCGTCGTCGAGGTCGCTGCGGCCCTTCGGGGCATCCCACTGGCCACCCCGCTGGCCGCCGCCACCCCGCTGGCCATCACCGCCCGCACCGCGCCCGCCGCCCTGGCTGCTGCCCTGCTGGCGCTGCTGGCCGCCCTGGGCCTCCTGGCGGCCATCCCCGCCACCCTGCTGCCGGCCGCCGATCAAGGCAATCTCGCCCCGGAACTGCCGCAGCACCACCTCGGTGCTGAACTTCTCGACCCCGGCATTGTCAGTCCACTTACGGGTTTCGAGCTGGCCCTCAAGGTAGACCTCGCTGCCCTTTTGCAGGTAACGCTCAGCAATCTCGCCCAGCTTCTCATTGAAGATCGAGACGCGATGCCACTCGGTGCGCTCTTGCCGGTTGCCATCCTTGTCCTTCCACGTCTCGCTGGTGGCGACGGACAGGTTGACCACCTTGCCGCCGCTCTGGAAGTTGCGGACCTCGGGGTCTTTCCCCAGGCGGCCCACGAGGATGACCTTGTTGACGCCAGCCATGACGGTTCCTTTCCGAACACAATAAAGACCCGGCGACCCCCTCGGGGCGCCGGGGTGAAGGTGCCTGCGCTACGCAGGCGCCTGAGGGGTGGGGCGGCCGGCCACGTCGAGCAGGTCGGTGCTGACGATGTGGAGCGTCCGATACGGCGCCCTGGTGCTGTGGATCGCGTACAGCGCCGTCTCGGCCAGCGCGCGGTCGGGCGCCGGGCGGTCGTCGCTAAGCAGCTTGGTGCCATGGCCCTGGAGCCGGTAGCTGATGCGGAAAATCGGCACGGTCAGCAGGGCCGGCCGGCAAGCGCGGGGATCGCCTGGGTGCTGACGGCGCTCACCGGCGGCGCGGCCAGCTCGCGGCGATGCAGCAGCAGCGCGGCATGGGCCTCGCGGGCGGCGGTGCTGCCCTGCTTGGCGATGGCCTCGATCAGCACGATGGCCCGGTTCAAATCGGCATAGATGGCGGTCATTGGACCCTCCTGTTCGAGCCGGCGGTCCTGCCGGCGGGGTGATCTTTGGATCGTGATCGCGCGGTTGTCAACCACGGGTTTAGCCCTGCTGCGATAAGGCGCGCACAATGCCCAGCACGGCGCCCATGAGGGCAGCGGCGACGATGACATGGGCCGCCCACCAGTGCAGCGCGCGGGAACGGCGACGGGCGCGGGCGCGGTCGGCGGCGCTACTCGGCATGGGGGGCCTCCCTCTGGGCATCCTGGGCCTCGCGCGCGACGCGGGCGGCCATCTTCTTCAGGCCGGCGCTGCTATAGCCCAGGCGCTCGGTGACCTGGGCATGCGATACGCCCTGCGCCAGCAGCGCGGCGCGCTTGCGGACCAGCGCGGCCCGCTCCTCCCTGGTCAGGCTAGACACCGGGGGCCTCATCCCGGCCCGGCCGGCGGCACGCCGCCAACCAACCCTCGACCACGCTGACCTCATACCGGACACGGCGGTTGTGCATCCGCACGAAAGCCGGCCCCGCGCCGGTGCGCCGCCAACACTCCAGGGTTCGCTCCGAGATTTGCAGCCGCGCCGAGAGCTGCCTCGGCGTCACCATCTCGGGCGCCACATTGATCATCAGTTCGCTCATGTTGCCCCTCTGCGAGAGGCATCGCCCGTTGCGGGATGCGGCGGGCAATGCCCCTCCTTGGTTGGACCGGGCGCTGCCCGGCCCTGGTGGTGTATCGGTTCCGTCGCGCACCGTCAACAGGTCGTAATGGCAGTCGCGGTCACCGCCGGATCGCGCGGTGTTGCGCGGTCAGCGGCCTCCCTGGGCGGCCTTGAGGGCAGCCCGCCAGTGGGCGGTGTCGTTGGCCCAGAGCGGGCCGCTCACGCTGTAGCGGTCATTATGCGCGGCATCGACCAGGGCGCAGGCGACCTCCAGGGCGCCGCGCTCGCTGCGGCCCCAGGCCATGTAGCTGCGCCCGCCAGCGAAGGCCTTGTAGCCATAGCTGGCCGGGTCGTACTCGGTGACGATGATGACGCCGCGATGCTCGACGGCGCCCATCTCCAGGGTGGCGGGGGTGGCTTGGGTGGCGGTCATGTGACCCTCCTGTTAGGGCCGGCAACCGTGCCGGCCCTTGCGGTTTAAGCGGCAGCGGTGATCTTGTCAACCGACAAGTTGCCTGCCCCAGGGCAGGGCGTAGTTCTTCGCGCAGGTCTGCCCATACCCGGCCTTCAGGCTGCGCTCGTCCTTCAGCGGCAGCGAGCAGTAGGAGCAATGCCCCGTGGTGCGACCATGCTCGGCCGACACGGTGGCCGGGTCGGCGGCGAAGCGGGCCAGCAGCGCGCCCACCGGGCCGGCGCGGTCGCCGGCGGTGCGGGACAGTTCCCAGCGGCCATC
>JGI24890J29729_1001412_pt1 | contig 10940 bp, 11 predicted proteins | sample FreactcultureFD7_FD_29729 | JGI IMG/M metagenome (IMG submission 29729)
CCTTAGTTCCCGGTCCGCCACCTTCAGGGCGCGCAAGTACGAAGTGAATAATATTGTCATAAATATCGGCATCGCCTGAGGTAATAAATCTTTTTGTGCCAGTGATATGCCAAGTTCCATCGCTCTGTTGTACCGCTTTGCTGCGACCCGCACCAACATCGCTACCGGCATCTGGTTCGGTCAGTTGCATGGTGGCGCCCCATTGCTTCTCCACCATATGTTTTGCAATTTTCTTCTGCTCGGGAGTTCCGAGTTGATATGCAACTTGGGCAAAAGATGGACCAGAGGCGTAAATATGTACGGCAGGATTTGAACCAAGCACCATCTCGGCAATTGCCCATCGAATAGAGGCGGGAATTAAANTTCCACCAAATTCTTCTGGTGCATCAATGCGCCACCATTCACCATCCATGTAAGAGCGATATGACTTGGCGAAGGATGCTGGAACTTTTACATCGCCAGTGGACTTATTAAATTCAGTGCCGAGTCGATCGCCTTCCACAAAGGATGCGGCCAAATCATTCTCGGCCATGCGCTTAACCTCTTCCAGCATGCCCATCGCGGTATCGCGATCTAGCTCGGAATAGATAGAGGAACCCAATACTTTCTCTCGACCCAAGAGGTCGAAGAGGCAGAATTCGATATCGCGGAGATTGGCGTTGTAATGGCTCATGGGCTAATAATGCTACTGGTCAGTAACTTAATCAAGAGTGGGGCTGCCGAGCCTTTGGGAGAGTTAAGGATAGGGTTTTGCCCGTGCTACTCAGTGATCGCGATATTCATGCCGAAATCAACGCCGGACGGGTCAAAGTTGAACCCTTCGAAGAGGCGATGATCCAACCCTCTAGCGTCGATGTTCGACTCGATCGATTCTTCCGCGTCTTTGAGAACCATAAGTATTCAGTTATCGATCCCTCCATCGAACAACCCGAGCTCACTCGCGAAGTAGCAGTTGAGGCCGATGAAGAGTTCATCCTCCATCCAGGGGAATTTGTTTTAGCCAGCACCTATGAAGTCATCACACTTCCCGATGACATCGCCGGTCGCTTGGAAGGTAAATCATCGCTCGGTCGTCTCGGTTTGCTCACGCACTCAACCGCGGGCTTTATCGATCCAGGATTTTCCGGACACATCACGCTCGAACTTTCCAACGTGGCAAATCTTCCCGTGAAATTATTTCCCGGCATGAAGATCGGTCAGCTCTGCCTGATCAAACTCTCATCACCAGCAGAACATCCCTATGGCTCTGCGCTCTACGGTTCACGCTACCAAGGTCAGCGCGGCCCTACTCCAAGTAAATCTTGGCTCAATTTTCATAAATCCAAAATTAAGTAAAGCGCGTAGAGTTGGACTATGTCCACAACTCTTATCATCGTCGTTGCCGCTATCGCCCTGATTGCGCTCTTTGCAATCTCTGGTTACAACCGACTCGTTCGACTCAATATCTCAGTCGATGAAGCCTTCTCTCAGATTGAGGTTCAACTCAAGCGCCGTTCAGATCTCATCCCGAATTTGGTTGAGACAGTCAAGGGTTATGCCACACATGAGAAGAGCACGCTTGAGGAAGTAGTAGCAGCCCGGGCTAAAGCCACGACCGCAACCACAGTCGCCGATGTCGCCGCAGCAGATGGCGCTGTTACACAAGCGCTCCGCGGATTGCTTGCCGTAACCGAGAATTATCCAGATTTAAAGGCTTCAGCTAACTTTCTTGCACTGCAAGAGGAGCTCTCAACCACCGAGAATAAAGTTTCTTTTGCGCGCCAGTTCTATAACGACAATGTGCGCTCGCTCAACCAAGCAATCAAGAGTTTTCCATCAAACCTTTTTGTCTCTATGGCGCATGTCTCCGTTAGAGAATTTTATGTAGTCGATGATCCTGCAAGCCGACAGGCGCCAAACGTTAAGTTCTAATGAGCGCCCCTAACTTTCGCGCACACCAGAGCGCAAATAAGAGAAAGACCTTTGGCCTGCTTGCCGGCATGGGCGCACTCGTCACGCTGGTTATCTATGCCGCCCTCACCTATTTCGGTAAAGGTGGAATCGGTATCTTGCCGGTGGCGATTGTTGTTGCGCTGATTTCAGTCTGGGNCTCGTATTACAGCTCGGATTCAATTGTTTTGACGATGACTGGCGCTAAAGCTATTAGCTATGAAGATAATCCAAAACTCTTTGATCTCATTCAAGAGGTATGTATTGCCAGCGGTCTACCAATGCCAAAAGTTGCGATTGTTTCAGATCGCGCCCCAAATGCTTTTGCAACTGGTCGCGATGAGAAGCATGCGCTTATTGCATTTACCACCGGCATACTTGAAGTAATGGATCGAGATGAGTTGCAAGGCGTTATCGCCCACGAGATGTCACATGTTGCCANCCGAGATACTTTGGTCTCTGCCATTGCCGCCACAACTGCAGGAGCGATTGCACTCATAAGCGACTTATTAATGCGGGTCATGTGGTTTAGCGGTGGACGAGATCGCGATGAGAACAACAATTCCAATCCCATCGCTATGGTCGCATCCCTGCTCGTACTCTTATTGGCTCCACTAGCTGCAGTTCTATTGCGCTCGGCTATCTCGCGCAAGCGTGAGGCGCTGGCCGATGCGACCGCGGTCTCTTTTACTCGCAACCCAGCCGGACTTCGCAAGGCCCTAGAGGTGTTGCAAGCTGATAACACAGTGGTTGATCAACGTTCAACAGCGGTGGCACATATCTGGATTGAATCACCACTGGATTCTTCAAGCGTCTCTAAATTATTTGCTACCCATCCGCCACTCGCCGAGCGCATCGCAGTTCTGCGGGCGATGGAGGCTAATCCGCTGTAATTGGGAAGTGAAGTGCGAAGGTAGTTCCTTCACCCTCGACCGAATGAACACTCACGCTTCCGCCAAGTGCTTTCATGACTGAATCGACAATTGAAAGTCCAAGACCGCTGCCCTCGCCGCCGGTTCTGGCGCGAGAGGAATCGGCGCGATAGAAGCGTTCAAAAATTTTCGCTTGATGTTCTGTTGATAAACCAGGACCTTGATCGCTCACAGTTAAGAGTGTTTCATCCTCACTCTGCGAAATAGTGACGGAGATTGGAGTTCCTGCAGGAGTGTGCGTCCGAGCGTTAACTAAAAGATTGGCCAGAGCTTGGTGGATACGAAGTTGATCGCCGAGCACAAAAATATCGTCATCGCTGGTGTTAAGCGTTATGGGATGCTCTGGACCTGCGGCCTTTGCGGAGGCAACCGCTTCGGCGGCAAGGAGCGAGAGATCCACTGGTTCACGTTCAACTTGTCGGTGCTGATCTAATCGAGCAAGCAGCAATAAATCCTCTACAAGTGANCCCATGCGAATCGATTCCTTTTCGATGCGGCCGATAAGCTCTTTAGTTTTCTCAGCGCCTTCGACTGCACCTTGGCGATGAAGCTCGGCAAAACCGCGAATGGCGGTGAGTGGAGTGCGAAGTTCGTGGCTGGCATCTGCGACAAATCGACGCAGCTTAGATTCAGATTGAGTACGCGCTTCAAAGGCGTCTTCAATTCGACCAAGCATCGTATTGAGGGATTGCGTGAGCCGACCAACTTCGGTTCGTGGGTTTTGTTCAGGTAAACGCGCGGAGAAATCTCCCTCCGCAATCGCGGCAGCGGTCTCTTCTATTTGAGTTAACGGACGCAGACTGAGGCGAATAATCAGATTGGCGATGATGGCAATTGCGATCAGCAGAATGAGACTGATGAGTAGGTAAATCCAACGTAGTTCGCCCAATGTGCGATCAACACTGTCGAGGGCGACCGAGACAACCACAATCTCTTCACCAGAAGGAAGTAAGCGAGCAATTGCTCGAATATCTGGCGCCGAACCCTGCTCTTGCAGAGTAAATGGCTTGCCGTTGTATTCCAGTACCTTGGAGATATTTAAACCAGTAAATGGGTTGGTGGTTGAACCCTGCGCTAAATCGCCGCCGAGATGTCCGACTACCTTTCCATTTAAATCAAGGAGAGTTACTGAGGTTGCAGTTGGTACTCCGCCGAGTGGGCGAACTGGAGTGAGTCCAGGTGTTGAACTTCCATCTTCGGTGGAGTTTGGATCTATGCCGGCACGATCAAGACGAAGCAGTGAACCACCCGCGATGCTATTGAGTTGAGTATCAACCTGATTAATAAGAAAGGAGCGGAGCGCACTGTTAGAAGCAAAATCAGAGGCAAGGATGGCAACGGCAGAGAGTGAAAGGCTTACCAAAATTAGCCGCGTGCGCAGCGGCCAATTACTCGCGGCTAGGCGAGAGGAGGAGCGCTGCTTTTCTGCCACCTGAAGAGTCTACTTAGTTGCAGGAAGGCGCAAGCGATATCCAACACCGCGAACTGTATGAATAAGTTCTGGGCCTTCGCTATGAAGCTTTTTACGTAGGTAGGAGATATAGGTTTCCACGATTCCAGCATCGCCACCGAAATCGTATTGCCATACATGATCCAAGATCTGGCTCTTGCTCACGACTCGATTTGCGTTGATCATCAGGTAACGAAGTAGTAGAAATTCGGTAGGGGAGAGTTCAATTAACTTTCCATCGCGACGTACTTCATGAGTCGCTTCATCAAGTTCTAGATCTGCAAATCGAATCTTCTCATCATCGCTCTCAACTTCAACGACGCCAATGCGTCGGAGAAGTGCGCGCACGCGGGCAACTAGTTCTTCCAAGCTAAAAGGTTTGGTGAGGTAATCATCGCCACCAATGCGATTGCTCAGGCCAGTGATTTTATCTTCGGTCGTATCTTTAGCGGTGAGAAAGAGAACTCCTACGTTGTGGCCATCCTGGCGAAGTTGGCGACAGACTTCAAAGCCATCTTGCCCGGGCATCATTACATCTAAAACAATTGCATGAGGTTTAAATTCTTCGGCAGCGACCAAGGCCTCAGAGCCATTGGCGGCGGTGCGAACTTCAAACCCTACAAATCGAAGGCTGGTGGCAATAAGTTCAGAGATGCTCGACTCGTCATCGACGACCAGAATTCGTTGGGTAACGGTGGTGGCGCCTTGATCTGTGGCTGCCTTCTCTTTAATTGCGTTCATATCTGCCTCTCACTACCTTTTCTTCGGTAGTACAGAGGATTCTCCCANTACCTGAACGTTTCCTGAGAACCGGCAGAGTTTCGCCTAGTAGTTTGAGCGTGATTTATCCACAGGGATTATCCCCATGTGGAGAATTACAAGGTTGTTATTTATTTTTCTTTAACGCCATTGCGTGGCGAGGGTAAAGCCCAGCGCCACAAAGCCAAACCCCACGACCATATTCCAGGCGCCGATATGAGGGATTGGGTAGGACGTTCCGCTGACGTAGTAAATAACGATCCAGATTAAGCCAATTATGAACGCTCCGACCATTGCTGGTGCCAACCACTTTGGGCTCTCTGTTGGAACTGGAGCGTGGTGAGCGATCGCCTCCGGAACAAAGGCCTTCTCTTTCTTGCGTGAGCGTGACTTAGGCATGGCGAAAGGTTACACCAGAAATTAGCCGAGTTTGTTAATGGTCACAGTGACTGAGGAGCCAATTGTTTGCGTACTTCCCGATGCCGGGGCTTGGGCGAGGACAACGCCGTCGGGTTGCGCGTTATCGGTGGCATAAATTGTTTGGACCAAGAAGCCCGCCTGAACAAGTGTGGTGCGAGCTTGAATCTCACTTAAACCAACTAATTGTGGAACCGCAACATTTCCACTGGAGATTTGAAGTATTNCTCCACTTCCAGCTGCAATTGTGGTGCCGGGTGCGGGAGCGATAGCGATGACGACACCTGGTGCTTGGTTGGAATCAACTGGAGTGGTCTGGCTTATTACTAAACCAACCGAAGTTAATTCATTACGAGCATCGGCGAGTGATTTACCAATTAAATCTGTCGGCACCAGCGTATTTCCAGGACCATCGGAAACTGTCAGAGTGACGCTGCTGCCTTTTTGAACTTTGCTTGTTGCAAGTGGTAACTGGCTGGCAATTCGATCCTTAGGAATATGAGAGTCGGGTGCGTGTTGAAAGTTGATGGTAAATCCAGTGAGTAAATTGGTGGCTTGATCTTGTGTTAGTCCAACAACATTAGGAAGTTCAAAACGCGCTCCACTTGGTTTTGCGGAGCCATTAAAGGTAAATGCGAGGGTAATAAGTGCGATGAGAGCAAATACTCCAGCGGAGAGAATATAAAGATTGCGACGTGGAATTACTCGAGCAATCTTGGTAGTAACCGCCTGGCCCTTCATCACGCGCTTTATATCGGCAAGCATTAAATCCGCGGTCGAATAACGATGCGCCGGATCCTTTGAAAGCGCCACTGAGAGAATGGTGTCTATCCCTGGATCAATATCCGGATTGAGTTGGGAAGGCGGAGTAAGAGGAGCGGAGACATGTTGATATGCAATGGAGACCGGTGTATCTCCAACAAATGGTGGACGCCCAGTCAATAATTCGTACAGTAAGCAACCAACAGAATAGATATCGCTTCGGGCATCAGCCGCATCGCCGGTCGCTTGTTCAGGCGAAAGATATTGCGCCGTTCCTACGACATTCCAAGTGTTGGTCATGGTTGCACCGATATCGTCCAGCGCGCGAGCAATTCCGAAGTCCATCACTTTCACATCGCCGGCTTCATTTAACATGATATTTCCAGGCTTAATATCTCTATGAATGATGCCGTTTTGATGGGAGTAGCTCAAAGCTTCCAGAACCCCAGCGACAATCTCCAGTGATTGATCTACGGTTGGCGGAGTTTGGCTGTTGAGAAGTTCGCGCAGAGTTTTGCCATTTACCAACTCCATAACGATGTATGAATTTGTGCCATCTTCGCCGGAGTCATAAACCGAAACAATCCCAGGGTGATTCAGTCCGGCAGCAGCCAGCGCCTCTTTGCGAAAACGAGAGAGGAATGATGGATCACGAGCCAAATCGCTGCGCAGAACTTTTACCGCAACTGGACGGGATAGGCGAAGGTCTTCACCCAGGTAGACATCAGCCATGCCACCGGTGCCAATCATTTGGCCAATTTGATAGCGATCGCCAAATACTTTACTCATTGGCAGCACCTAACAATTCGATGGCGCCATCAACCGAACCTTCGACAACTTCACTCCAAATAATTGTCACGTTATCGGGAGCTCCCTTTTCTTTGGTCGCTGCAAGCAAGTTATGAAGTAGGAGTTCTGGTTCACCGCTCTTGATAATATTCGCAATCTCATGGTCAGAAAGGACGCTACTCAATCCATCGCTGCAAAGCAGAAAAAGATCGCCCTTTTTTGCTGGGTAGATCATGAGAGCTGGATCTAGCCCAGAATCGCCCATTAGGACTTGGGTAAGAATCGAACGTTGGGGATGGCTAGAAACTTCTTCCGGAGTTAAGCGACCCTGGTCGAGCAGCTCCTGCATAACTGTATGGTCATAGCTAAGTTGTTCGAGTTTTCCGGCGGAATATTTGTAGCAACGAGAATCTCCAATATGTAGAAGTTCTACCCGCTCTTGCTCTAGGTGAAGCGCAGTTAGCGTCGTACCCATGCCAGCAAATTCTGGATTGCGCTTACTCTCTTCCAAAATTGCAGCATCAATTTCATATGTGATGTTAAGAAGTAAATCTTCGCGCGAATCTATATCTATTGATGGATCGCTGAGTACAGGCGCTAATTGAAGGAGCGTGTTAATCGCAATCTTCGATGCAATTTCACCAGCCGCGTGACCGCCCATTCCATCTGCAACAGCTACTAATAACGGAGCTGCAATCGCAGAATCTTCATTTCCCGGGCGCACTAATCCGAGATCCGAGATGGCTTGTGAGCGAAATACCAGCGCCACAATGTGCCTCCATCTCTCTCTACTCTGAATTAAGCGAAGCCTAACCTGCGCTTTGGCGCAGACCAAGTGGCTGCCGTTACTCTTGCCCAATGACTAGGTACGCCTACTTGGGGCCTTCGGGAACATTCACCGAAGCTGCGCTGAAGAAGATTGCAGCCAGCAGCGATGAGTTGATTCCATTTGCGAACGTGACTGCAGCTCTTGATGCGGTTCGAAATGGCGCAGCCGAGAAAGCACTAGTTCCGATTGAGAACTCCATCGAAGGTGTGGTCGCAAGAACGTTGGATGAACTTGCAACCGGAGATCCACTTGTCGTTGTCGCCGAAGTAACCCTGCCAGTCTCCTTTGCCCTAATGGTTTTACCGGAGAACGTTGGTAATCCAATCCGCACAATTGCTACGCATCCTCATGCCGAAGCGCAATGCCGCACATTTGTCGCGCGCGAGATTCCAGGCGCGGAGATGATTGAGACACCTTCTACCGCCGCCGCTGCCCAAGGTTTAACTTCCGGAAATTGGGATGCCGCCATAGCTGCGTCAAATGCTGCGGAAAAATTCGGTTTAAAGATTATTGCAAACGATATTGGTGACAATAAAGGCGCAGTCACTCGATTTGTACTTGTTGAAAAACCAGGTGCCACAAGTCAGAGNACCGGTCACGATCGCACCTCACTCGTGGCATTTATCGGCAAGGATCACGCCGGTGCGCTTTTAGAAATTCTTACTGAATTCGCTAATCGCAATGTGAACCTTTCATTTATTCACTCCCGACCAACTGGTCGTGGCCTAGGCGATTATCACTTCATCATTGATGTCGAGGGACATATTGATGACCCTGGGCTTCACGATGCAATCGAGGCTGTGCGGGGGATATGCGAAGATATTCGTCTGCTCGGCTCTTATCACCGCGTAGACTAAGCACATGATTGATCTCAAGGTACTGCGGGAGAACCCGGACGCGGTTCGCAAATCTCAGCAAGTTCGCGGCGCAGATGCGGCAATTGTTGATCAACTCCTCGACGCAGATGAAGTTCGTCGCGCTACCACCACGGAATTTGAAGCGCTACGCGCAGAACAAAATGCTCATTCAAAATCAGTAGCCGCAGCTAAAGGTGACGAGAAGGCAAAACTCCTTGAAAACGCGAAAGAGCTTGCAGCAAAGGTAAAGGCGGCAGATGCCAAGCGCGCCGAGGCTGATACAACTGCCCAACAATTACTACTTCAGATTCATAATTTAATTGACCCTGCTGCTCCTGTTGGCGGCGAAGAAGATTTCGTCGTGCTTGAACATATTGGTACTCCGCGCGATTTCAGTAAAGATGGATTTGAGCCAAAAGATCACGTTGAACTAGGCAAGATTCTCAAAGCGATCGATACCGAACGCGGCGCAAAAGTTGCTGGTTCCCGCTCGTATTACCTCACCGGAGTTGGCGCACTTCTGGAGTTCGCGCTCGTTCAATATGCAATCACTTCGGCAGTGAAAGCAGGTTTCATCCCCGTTATTCCACCTGTACTTGTAAAACCAGCTGCGATGGAGGGCACAGGTTTCCTCGGCCAAGCAGCAGAAAATGTTTATCATCTGGAAGAGGATGATGTTTATCTAGTCGGAACTTCCGAAGTTCCACTTGCCGCTTTCCATATGGATGAGATTCTGGAAGAACTTCCAATTCGTTATGCCGGTTATTCATCTTGTTTCCGTCGGGAAGCTGGAACATACGGCAAGGACACTCGCGGAATTATTCGCGTACATCAATTCGATAAAGTTGAGATGTTCTCATTTGTGAAGTTGGAAGATGCCGAAGCTGAACACAAGCGCTTGCTCGAGTGGGAGAAAGATTTCCTCAAAGCAATGGAGATTCCATTCCGCGTTATTGATGTTGCATCCGGAGATCTTGGCGCATCTGCGATTCGCAAATTTGATTGCGAAGCGTGGATACCTACCCAAGGTGTATATCGCGAAGTTACCTCAACCTCGAACTGCACCGAATTTCAAGCGCGCCGCTTAAATATTCGTTATCGCGATGAATCTGGCACTCGTCCAGTTGCGACCTTGAACGGAACTCTTGTAGCAATTCCACGAATGATTGTGGCAATTTTAGAAAACCACCAGAATGCTGATGGATCAGTAAATGTTCCTGCAGTGCTTCGACCATTTATAGGAGCAGAAACATTACTTCCAGCGTAAGCACAATTCCTGGGGGTCGCCCAAAAATGATTGCCACCGATCTCGATGGCACCATCGTTCGCCACGACAACACCATTGCTCCACGCACTATTGCCGCTTTTACCGCAGCGCATAACGCCGGTATCGAAATTTATTTTGTGACTGGACGTCCACCGCGGTGGATGCCAGAGATAAAAGAGGCATTTGGTTTCGGAAGCGCAATCTGCGCAAATGGCGCAATGTTGTATGACTTAATTAACGACAAAGTCCTCGATCAATGGTTGATTCCAGTTGAAACGCAGAAAAAAATTACTAAGTCGCTGCGCGAAGCAATTCCATCAGTCTCTTTTGCGGTGGAAATTGACGGAACATTTCATCGCGAAAAGATTTACATTCCTAGGTGGGATGCTGGTCTGGACAATGTCGGTGTAGATGTCGCGGAAGATGCAATGACCGATCCGGCACTAAAAATTCTGGCTCGTTGTTCAGATGGCGAGTACACCTCAGATGAAATGCTGGTTATGGCAACAAAGGCGCTTGATGGAATCGCAAACGTCACGCACTCCAGCGCTAAAGATTCCTTGCTTGAAATTTCGGCACTCGGCGTCAGCAAGGGTCAAACTCTGGCAAAGGTTGCTGGATCACTGGGAATATCAGCCAATGATGTAGTCACATTTGGCGATAACCCAAATGATTTTTCAATGTTGCAATGGGCCGGCCGTTCATGGGCGATGTCAGATGGACATCAGGATGGCCCACTACATGCCAAGTTCGTAGCTGATGCTCACCATAAAGAGGGTGTAGCAATCATCATCGAGCAGTTGCTCGAACTTCCCGCTTAACTCAGTTTTGAGGCACGCGGCCTGACAGGGTAAGTTTGCCCACGGAGGGCTCGCATAGCGGCCGAGTGCACCGGTCTTGAAAACCGGCAAGGGAAACCTTCGTGGGTTCAAATCCCACGCCCTCCGCC
>JGI24890J29729_1001413_pt1 | contig 10938 bp, 13 predicted proteins | sample FreactcultureFD7_FD_29729 | JGI IMG/M metagenome (IMG submission 29729)
TTCCAAAAAAAAGAAAAAAAAAGAAAAAAGGTCTCCCTATATGAAACCTTCCCAAATCAGTCCCCAAAGTCCCCAAAGTCCCCAGTGTGTATAGAACAATTATAACTCCTCAACAATATCTTGTTTTATTTCTCTCAATTTAATTCCAAAGTAACATAATTTGTCTCTCGTATTTCCTCTCAGCTTTGATTTTTTCTTATTAATTCCAAGTTCTTCTAATTCAAATTTAATTTTTTCTTTGTCAAATGTTTCAAGTGAGTTATGTAAATCTCTACAAATAACACAATCTTTGTCATCATTAGTGATATCGTATAATTGTCTAATCGCTGGTAATAAATACATATTGTCAATTTCTGTTATTTCAGTTTTTACAATTACAGGAGTTTCTCTATAATTATTCATCAATATCATTATCATTGCATTTCCCCATTCAATAGTTTTGCATTTATCTTTGATTGTTTTGTCTTTTACTAAAAATCTATTCATAAGTTCATCTTCTATCATTTTTTCTCCATCCTCATCTCTAAGTTGATCCAACAATTCAATTTCTTCTTTATTTTTGAATTGAACTAAACTGCGAAATGAAATTCTTGTTTCGTTACAATCGTCTGTAGTAGTGTATAAATGATAATTTCCAAATATAAAGAACCCAGCATCAATTTTAATGTGAGTATCCATTCTATCAAAATTTCTTCTCGCAACCAGTGTATCATCACCAGTAATTCCTTTAATCATTGTGCTATTGAGGAGAAGTCCAGTTGAAGGATCTGGAACTTCTTGTGAAATTGCCAATCTTACGAATTCCAAATCTAACAACCAATATAATTTTTTACTACAATCACTTACATCATTAATTTTTTTATTACAGAGCATATTTCCAAGAACAAATGTAGAAACGTATAGGTCAAATGCTGTCTTTAATAAATCATATTGAACTCCTTTTCCGCAATTTCTATTACCAAGATATGTCGCCCAATTTTTATCTTCGGTGTGTCCTGCGATTGCTCTTGATAAGAAATGTAATGCCTTATCCACATCAACTCCATACAATACATTTAATATTTTAGTTTGTATGTCATTCATATCTTCTTGATTTGGATTGTTGAAATATTCATTGAAATTTCTATCAATAATGACAGTTGTGTAAATTTCATCTTGTTTTATATTTTCCCACAAAGTGAATGTTTTATTCTTAAAATTTAAAACTCCATCTTTGAAACATATTTTTCCTTTTGTAGTTGAATGAAATTTATTGTATAATTGAGTATCATTGTTATTGATTTTAATTTTAGCATACAATGCTTCTCTAATTTTTTTTGCATTTGCTACATTTTGTGAGTATGAGATTGGTAAATTTGTAATTGGATTAATTCCAGCATAAATGTTGGATTTGAGAATTTCATTCAATACATAATCATCAATCTTTCGTTCATTGGCAATCCAAACATAACCATCTTTGAAGAATAATCTACCTTCGTATGATTTGAAATTACTTGACAATTCATCAAGTAATATGTCACTCGCTTCATCATCATTTAAAGCAATGATTATTTCATTGAGAATTTTTTGTTTATCTTCTTCTCTCTTATTTTTAAGTTTTTCTTTTTCTTCTTGTTTATCAATTTCTATTTTTATTTGAGACATTCTTTTTTCATAATTTTTCTTTCTCTTCTCTTCATCTTTTTGTAGTTTTTCATTTTCTTTCTGCCGTCTATTATTTTCTCTTTGAATTTCTTTTTGTAATTTTTCATTTTCTTTCTGTCGTCTATCATTTTCTTTTTGAATTTCTCTCTGTTGCCTTTCAGTTTCTTTTCGTTTCTTATCTAATTCTTTAAGTTCCATTTTCATTTGTTTAATTCTTAATTTACATTCTTTTGTATTTTCTTGTCTCAATTCAAGTTCATTGATGGATTTTAGTTTGTCATTGATTTCACCATTTATTTTCATATCAACCTCAATATTCTCTTTTAATATGATTGGAGAGAATGTATTATTAATTCCTGTTGGTGATGGTAGAGGAAGTAGAGGTAATAGAGATAGTGGTGATGAGGGGGTCTCTTTTAATTGATTAGTAGAGATAATATCAGCGACTAAATCCATAACTTCGTCCATTGGCTTATTAATGAATTGTATAAAATTTGTAGTTGGCGTATTGTATTGATTACCTAATAACCACTCATTAATTATATTGATGACACAATCAACTCCACCAAATTCATCTACATTTCGCTTCAATAATTTGAAACCATCTAATTCGTAAATCGCAACTGGATTTGCATTTCCATCAAATACATTACGAACTAATAATGGATAATTTGAAATGATATGTTGAAGCAATCCAACAACGATGTTATCTTCAATTGATTGAACTAAACAAGCAATCCAACTTCCTGGTGTATTTTTTTCAGTTTGAATTTCGTCATACTCACCAGTTTGTTTTAATTCTTCTACTATTTTTGGAAATTCTTTTACGATTGTATTTAAGTGAGCTGAATATGTCTTTTCTTTGTCATAAAATTTTCCTCCAAAACCAACAGCAATAATTAATTCTTTTACTTCATCTTTTGTCTTATTCAATTCTTTCGTCAATTCATTAATCCATTTTTGTCTATCTTTGCAGTAGTCATATATTCGTTTTGAATGTGTTGAATTATGTTTTTTTCCCAACATTTTGAGAATTGAAAATGCTGAATTAACCATATCAAAATCATAATAATCATCTTGTAAAATGTAATTTCTCACTTTTCGTCTCATAGTTGTAGCACAATTACCAAATTTATGTCTTCCAGTTTGTTTATCTTTGTGATATCTAACATTTGTTAATCCATTAGTTTGGTTTGCAAGATAATATTGAAGTTGTTGTCTTTCGCCAGAATATTTACTTATGACATAATTTTTGTAATGTTGTTTTCTATTTTTTTCGGTCCATTCGTCTCTCAATGTCTCGCTGTTTAAAAGTTCTTGCAACTTCAATGGATTGACATATTCGCTGAAAGTTAGATCGGCAGTATTGAAAATCATTTTATATAGTAAGTATAGAAAAAAACCTTTTAAATTAAAAAAATTTCAATTTTAATTAATTAAATATTCCTAAATCAATTAAGTAAAATGTTTAAAAATTCCTTTTGAATTCTCTTCCAAGCATAATATTTTGCAGTTGATTTGCGATTGACTGCTCTAACAGCATCTATATTTTTTTCTCTCCAAGCGTAAATATGTGATTTATTTTTGGCATATGTGGTAGGCATATTTTTTCCTTAATATTAGTATAGAAAATATTTTTAAATAGAAAAATATTATCAATTTTAATTTTAATTTTTTGGATTTTTTCGCCTATACAACTCTCGTTTGCGTTGCTTGTATGCTTCGTATAATTCAGGGTCTTCTCTAATTCTTTGATAATTTTGTTTTGATTTTTCATTGATTTCATCTTTGTGTAGTTTATTGTATTTTCTCAATTTTGTCAATTGTCTTGCATAGAATATCAAAGCATTCTGTTTCTGTTCTTCTGTCAAATCTTCTGGTTTAATTTCAACAGTCTCAACCATCTCAATATTTTCCATTTTCAACTATATTATAATATAAGATAAAAATCTTTAAATTTTAATTAATTTAATAGCATAGCACTAAATAAAAAAATTAATTATCATCATCTATGTCGTCATTAACTACATACTCCTTCAATTTTAACAAGAAATTTTCATAACCCATTGATCTGATATACCAGTAAGCATAATGGCACAAAATATTGCAACAAGTTTGATTGACATTGACACTATGAAATAAATTATATGAGGTGTCTGAAGCACTGGCTTCCACTGTTTGATCTGTGATAAATCCAAGCATAAATACTAAAGCAGGCATAGTTGGTTCAAATATAAATTGATTGCCGAAATATTCAGTGATGATATCAGGATACCCCCTTTCGCCCCAGTGATTGAATAAGTTATTCATAATTTCATCTCCATATTGGTCTTCGGTAATATTGTATAAATCTATTTCTTCATCTCCTTGGGTCATTTTAATAATATAGACAAATACGACGCGATTGATTCGATTGATATCCATTTGTAGTGTTAGATACTAACACTCAACTTGGAAAAAAGTTTTTCAATTTTTTTTTGAGATTATAGCATAGCATAGCACTGAATAAAAATAAATTAATCACTCAAACATTTCACAATTTTATTTGATAATCATAAAGTATTCTTCTCTAAAATGTGATTTGAAATTTTCTTTCAATATTTTGTATTCAATCTTACTATACGTCTCTCTTCGTTTGATTAGATGTGCTATTGAATTCAAAGGAAAATTCATTTTCATTTTCAAGTCATCTAAATTTTTTCTATATTCCACTATTTGTTTTCTACAATTTTTCAATTCTTTACGATTATTATTTCTGTGATGCTTATCTTCTTGGTTTGAAACACATTGAATTTGTTTTTCAAATAAACTCATTAGTTGTAGGTTGATTAGTTTGATTGAATATTCTTCCAAAACTACATCTTTGAAATATCGTTTGATTTGTGTATATCTTCCATCGTATTCATAAATTAAATCCATAATTTCTGCTGGCAAATAGGGTAATGATTCATTGAAGTTCATTTTGATTTCAATATCTAACTTGGTGGAAAGAATTTTAATTTTTTTGAAATATATAGCATAGCAATGAATAAAAAAATAAACTAATTACTTAGACAGGTTGTTCTATACGAATTTGTCTAACTATTTTAAATTTCTTGAAACCAGATAAATATTTTTTTTCAATCTTCTTTTTAAGTGGGTATTTTGAATAGTAGTTATAAGTATCACATTTCGCTAGCATATTATTTATACACCTATCACATCCATAATCCCAATTATCCTCATCACAATCGCACCTGAAGGATTTATCATATCTTAATCTTATTGACAATTTCACAAATGTGATTTTCACTTCAACACAATAAACAATCTCACTTAAACTAAGAATTTCTTTGACAATTAGATTTTTTTTTTTCATTTCTTCCAAAACTACATCTTTGAAATATCGTTTGATTTGTGTATATCTTCCATCGTATTCATAAATTAAATCCATAATTTCTGCTGGCAAGTAGGGTAATGATTTATTGAAGTTCATTTGCTTGTGCTGTCGTATCGTCGGTAGATACTCACAATCATCTTGGTAAAAATAATTTCAATTTTTTTAATTGATTAAGTGCTATGCTATGCTATATATTTCAAAAAAAAATTGAAATACTTTTTACCAAGTTAGGTATCAGTATCACTTACGACAAATGGATTTTACCAACGAACAATTTAAACTCGGATTGCTTTTCGGACTTACTATACAAGAAAAAGGAGATTTTGAATTTGAAGATTGGTTACGTAGATGTGTTGCGAAAGTGTTGGATGAAAGTGTGTCACTCCATTTGACATTGGAAATTTTAGAAAGTATTGTTGGAAGTTATAGTTATGATTTAGAATGTGAAATTACTTGCATTGGAACAGATGAGTATGAAATTGATTACAGCAACAAAGACGAAGACGAAGATGATGGTTCAAAAAAAATTGTGAGAATTAAAATATTGCGTAATCCCAATGGTGATGGTATCAAAGTTTTGCGACGAATGTGGAATTTCAAAATAATGACTAACGGACATAACATCACAAGATTATTGAAAAAATTAAAAATCAATCTCATTAAATTACCAGATAAAGTAATATCAGGACAACCCAATGAAGTTTATAAAATTGGAGAAATGATGATTTATGATTATTGGTGGTATGAATTGATTTTGGATAATTTAAATTTAGTCGTAAATCAATATTCTACAGAAAATAAAACATTCACTTATGTCTTGAATGAAGATGAAAGAAAAATAGTTGTTGAAAGTTGTAATTTTTAATTAATTAATAAATTTAAAATACAAAATTTTTTTATTGATTAATTATATATCAAAATGCTTACTGACAGTCAAATCCAAGAACTCTGTGTTAGAATGAATATTCCTTTAGCACCAAGAAAGGGTATCTCTTTCAAAGACGAAATTAAAGCAAAAGATTTAGAATACAACAAATCTTATTTCATCAATATGGAAGATGAATACGACAATGAAGGTCGTCTCAATAGTGGAAGTCATTGGGTATGTTTTCAAATTGCAAAATATCCAAGTGGAGAAATTGCTCCAATGTATTTTGACCCATTTGGAATTGGTCCGCCGGAATGTATCAAAGAAGATGTTATGAAATTCTGTAAAAAGAAATTACCCTTCACAACCAAAGATATTCAAAGTATGATGGCGAATGCTTGTGGTTGGTATTGTTGTGCCTACTTACACTACATCAATAATTTCAGTCATAGATGTGGTGATATTTACGAAGATACAGAACAATTTTTGTCTTACTTTGATGACTTGAATAAGTCAGCAGATTTTATGAAAAATGAATTTATTTTGAAACAATTTTTTCAAGCAGAAGACCCATCAATGCGAAGAGAAATTACAACACTCGCTGACATTGACCCCGAGACAATTACCAATGATGTAAATGGTCCCGTTGGAACTCCATTTCGTTAATTATTTTTTTTTCAACATAGTTTTGAATTGTTGATATCTTTTTTGCACTCTTTCCAAATTCATTTGTGGATATTTGTATTCTGCTCTTACTTGCTCTAATTGTCCCTTCGCTTGTTTAATTTCAGTTTCATCATTGAGAGTTTTTAAATATTTTTTTATTCTTGCCTTTTGATTATCTAAATTCAATATCAAATCATTGTATGTTTTGACAAATTCATTGTATCTCTGTTTAACCAAGTCAGCATTTCCATCCTTTCCACTTCTAACATCATCATTGAATTTATCCAATACATTTAAAAATCCAGTCGTATGTGAAGTATTTGGAACTAATAAATTTTGGGGACGAAAATACTTTCCATTTCTATCATCACCATAATCTTTAATTTCATTAGTAGATTTTAATTTTTTTTTACTCAATTTAGGTGCTGGTGGTTGAAAATCTTCTCTCACATTAGTTGGAGCGATCGCCATTGGTAAAGTTGGATTTTGTTGTAATTGTAAATTTTGAACTGGTATTGAAGTTTGAGGTGTCAATTGCATAAATTGTGATTTTGGAAGTTGTGGTTTTGGTGGTGGCGGTGGTTCGGGAAGTTGTGGTATGAACCTGATTGGTGATGGTGATGGAGGTGGTGATGAAAATCCATAATCTGATATTTGAGGTGATAATGCTGGTGGAGGCATTAGTTGGTTTGCTCTTGAAACTCCTCCGTCCCATCTTTGTGGAGGTGGAGCCATTCTCCAATAACTATCATCAATCTCAACTGAACCATCACCGTATCTTCTTTGTAAATTTGCCGAAGGATGAGCCATCTTATTCAAGTTAAAACATCTTTGATTACTTGAAATAATTTTTGCAACCATATTGGAAGCACCTGAACCTCCATACATCAAATGTCCGTTTGTATTCATATAATATTGATAAAGAAAAAATTATATGAATTACTTCAACTTTATATAAGTCTCTGCCATATTAACAGAAGACCCCATATTAGTCATTTCTTCTGCTAATTCTCTATTTTCCTCGCTGGTTTTTTTATATTTATCAGTGAGATAAGTATGTCTCATAGCATTCACTGAAATTTTACCATCAAAAATTCGGTTCATTCGTTGATTAAGTTTCACATTTGTCAATTGATTCATATTTGTGTCAAAAAGTAAGTAAGGAGTTGGATTTAATTTAATCCACTTTGTCAAGATACTTTTTAAAGTTTTTGGAATTTCTACTTCTTGCTGTCCGTAGGTTTTTGCAGTCTTGTAGGAATTAAAGACCATTTTATTTTTGTCTAAAAAGTTATCATTTTCTCTATCAATATCTTTTATTTTGAAATTACAATAATCAAGACTTCTTCTGGGAGCAATAAACCCACCACCGAGTAAAGCAATAATTATGTAATTTTGAATTTCTTGCAGATCACTGACAGACTTATTTGCCTTCTTGTATAAAATTTTTGCATTATTTTCAAGATTACGAAATATTTCTTCAATTTCTGCTGTCTCAACCCAATTTTCTCGTTGAGTATCACTCTTGGTTTGTTTTTGAATTTCTCGGTTATAATCAGAGACATCTTCATTCATTTTAGTCCTGTATTCGTCAGCAACTCTACCAGATGAAACAACAACCAAAGCAGATAAAATAGTTTTTCTTTTATTTGCTGGAACATCTTTTAAATAATCTAAAACTCTTTCAGTTTCATTAAAATCATTCAAAGAAAAAGTTTTGTCATCAAAAACTTTTTTGTGTAAATTCTTGAGAATACTTGCATAGGTTGTCAAAGAAGATGCTGATAAAGTCCCTCTCTTTTCCTTAATCATTTCTTTAATATTCGCCGACATATAATTAATGTAGAGATTTTAATTTCTAATTTTTAATTCAAAAAATTTTATTTACCTATTGTATAATGAAAAAAATCATCAAGAGCATTAAGAAACCAATATCAGGCATTCTTCAAGATGTAAAGAGAACTGGGAGTTTGATTATTCAGGGTTCAAGTGATTATCCACCAAATGTCAAGAAAATTTTAACACAATATGGACCACAGATAATCAAGGGAATTACTTTGAAAAGAACCCCAGTTGAGAAAGCATTGACAGGAGCATTAAGTCTATTCAGTTTAGGAAAATTCGGTGAAAGATTTGAGAAATCATTTGATGACTTGTTTCACTTGTATTTAGAATTACAATTACAAAATGGAACAATTTTATTGTTGGAGAAAATTGAGAGAATTAATATGGAAGTTAATCCAAAGCAACGACCTGATGCAGAAGCGAAAGTAATTTCTAATGTTCCAGCAAATTTAAGTGTCTATCAATTGTTGGAGACAACCAAAAAAAATATGGGAAGTCAATTTTTTCAATATGATGCAGTTGTTAATAATTGTCAAGATTTTCTTCTTAATGTATTAAAAGCGAATGGAATTGGAGATGAAAGAGATTATCAATTTATCAAACAAGACACAGCAAAATTATTCAAGGGAATGCCTATCTTGAAAAGTGTAGCACACACAGCAACCGAAATAGGTGAAAGAGCAAATATAATTAAGCAAGGTGGAAAAATTGTTGGTAATGGTGGTGGAGCACAAAGGAGAATGTATGAACCATTGGTGGTTCAAATAATGAGAGAAAATTATAGTGAAAATCCATTAAGTATGTATGTAATCAATGCAGTAATGAATGGTTCAAGACGAAGTGATGCAATTGAAATATTTGAAATGTTATATAATCAAACATTACAACATATGAGAGATGATGATTTATCAACAGAAAGTGAAGATGATGAAGAACAAACCCAAGGAACTGGATTAACAAAATCTTCAAATATTAGAAATTATGGTATGATATTGGAGCATTTAGTAAATCACATCAAAGATCCAAATGAACCCATTGACCCAAGAGATTACCGACAAGGAATAAAAATAATTAATGTGATAAGACAACTTAAAGGAAGTGGGTTGAAGAAAAAATCAAAAAAATCCTTGATAGTTCAATCAATTGTATTTCCAAAAGATGAATGGAATGTAGTAAGAGCAAAGAAATGGTTGAGAGAACATAATTACAAAGGATTGACTGTCGATAGAAAACCAAGCACTTTAAGGTTTAGACAAGAACCTCCAACAAAATTCAAAACATTTAGGATGAAATCATTAAATAATGGAATTATGTTGGTGTTGGCAAAATAATTTCTTGACAAATAATATATCAAAGATGCCAAGAAAAGCAAAAGTTCCTGTGAGAGCAATGGAAGAAGTAGAAGATATGGAAGGTAAGGGAGCAATTCCTACCCAATTACTTGTTGAAAATAGACATAAATTTGGAGGTCGTATTTGTGCTATTTGCAAAAATCACATTGACTTGATTGACAGCAGTGATGATGAAGATATCAGTGACGCTGAAAAAGAAAAAGAAATTGAAGGTGGAGGGTATTTGAGTAAGGCGGCAGAAAAAGTTGAAAAAGTGTCTCGCAAGGGTGCTTCCAAAGTCAAGAAAGCAGGAAAGAAAGTTGAGAAATATGTCACATCAACAGAAGGTTTAGCAAGTGATGTTGTCAATTATGGTATCCCAGCAACTGCTGGTGCGACACTTGGTGCTTTGGGAAGTGCGACAGGAAATCCAGCAGTTGGCATCGCAGCGTCAGCATTGGGTTCCAAATTAGGAACAATGGCAGCAGACAAAATCGCCAAAGAAACCGCAATTCAAAGTAGAACTGGTGAAGGATTGAAACCAAAACGCAAAGCAAAATTTGAAAAGGGGTCAGACGCTGCGAAAGAACATATGCGTAAGTTGAGAGAAATGAGAAAAAGTAAATAATTTTTTTCCAATCATAGTATAAGGATGTTTGTTATATACACCAAAACGGGATGTCCTGATTGTGTGAAAGCAAAAAAATTATTAAGAAGAGAGGAATGCATTGCTATAAATTGTGATGAAATTCTCCAACAAGACAGAGATGCTTTTATTGAAGATATGAAACGAAGAACAGGATTGGGAGTAATTATATTTCCGTTGATTTTCATTGATGATGATTATTTAGGAGACATTGATGAGTTGATTTCTTACATAACATTTAAGATGGATGATGATGATTTTTAGTTGTGATCTGCTCGTTTGATACTTTCAAGAAAATCATTGAAATCTTTCAAGTCATTCATTTTATTTAAGTAACACCCTTCTTTCATTCCATTAGAATTTTCTTCAACAGCATCCAAAACACTTCTCATTTTATGATTAATTCTTTTTAAAACTAAATCTTCCAAGGTTGATAATTTTGAAATTACGTTGGGGTTACTTTCGGGTTCTCTTTTAATGGATTGAGAGTGGGGCTTTTTGGGGACTTTGGGGACCTGGGGGAGCCGTTTTTGAACCCTTTTTATTAGGGAGATGAATT